>ODAI010632214.1_pt1 | contig 11362 bp, 12 predicted proteins | sample 1539321 | NCBI WGS metagenome assembly ODAI01 (sample SAMN02144231, study PRJEB22623) | gut metagenome | biome: sheep rumen | host: Ovis aries | place: New Zealand
CCTGCACGAGGACGACGAAATCGAGCAGGAGGACATTCCAGAAATCAAGAAGGCGTTCCGGGACTTCGACGAGGATTTCTACGACGACATGGAAGATGTAACCGACAAAATGGACCGTTGAAAATTGCCGTTGACTTTTTCCGGCCAACGCGATATACTATGGCCGGAAAGGAACTAAACACATGGCCACTGAACTCTACAACGAACTGATGGACCTCGCGGAAACCGACCCGATGAAGGCCACTGATGAATTTGCCAAACACATTAAAGGCGTTGAACATCCGGAAGCGGAATTCGGAGGCGAGGCGGCGATGAGAAACCTCGCCAACAATATCGCCCAATTCCGCACCGAATTCAAGATTAAGCAATCGCTTGCCAAATCAATCGGTTGTGTTCTTTGCAGGAGGTCCCAGAATTTAGCCGTTATGCGCTTTTTTTAGGATACTCCAATCCTATTTGCGTTTGTTGCGTTTGTTTGGAGGGGGCTGAATGCTAGATGGCATAGGCGGTCTTTCCGCAATTCTCCTCCAAACATACCTCGGCACAGCGCCGACAACATCGCTCGGTTCTGCTAAGTTCAAAAACGATTTTTTGGTCGGCTTTTCATCGACATCGCCGGTTCCTTGGTCTCCGGCGAAACGTTGAGTGTTCCACCATTCATATTGCTGGTAGAATGTGTACAGCGTACCGCTTTCATCAACCACGAAAATTATACCTTCGTCCGTTATTCCGGCCCAATTGTTTTTCTTTGTTTCGCTTCTTAAGTATTCCGGAAGTCTTGGTATTGTTCCGAATCTTGGTCCTATTCTAATGACTCGTCCGAGACTTTGCGTTGGCGACGTTCCGACCAAGTGGTCTCTCCTTTTTAAATGGACAGGGCCTTGTTTTGTGCCATTGGCATCGACGGGCCAAATTCCATTCGGGTCGTTTTTGGTTTGGAAAAGAAGCGTTGGCGCAACTTTTTGCAAATGGGTTTCATCGAAAAGTTTACCATTGCGCCTACTTCCGGACGCCGGGTCCAATCGTTGTGAAGAATCCCCCCACTCTTTTGAAGTCAAATATGTGCCATCCACTATTTTTTTAAGGGCGGCATCCCAATACTTGAACAAATCGGTTTGTTGGTTATCTAGCATTTCGCGTTCGCGCCTTCTGTCCGCGTCCGCTTCGTTCATGTCGGGCTTGTTTCTTTCCAACGCGCCATGCAGAGTTTGGTATTCCTTTACGGGAAATCTTTTCGTAAGGGCCTTCGCCGGTATGGACACCATGAATTCGCCGTTGTCCCCTCTGAACAATTTTCCGTTGTTTTTAGCGACATACGCGGCGAAGGTTCCAATGACATCCAAGTATTCATTCATCGCTTTTGCGGTGTCATCATCGGTTTTTGCGGCTTCCAACCTATCTATAAACAAAGATGTAAATTCTTTCAAAATATCCAAGTCGCCGGTATTGTATATGCTGTTGAGTTCGGCCAAAAACGCATTCGCATCGCATACAAGGACCATTTTTGTGTAGCACCATACGAGCCAATCTGGCTTTTTCAAAGAATTGAACACGTCTCCAAGTTGACCGTTCTTGTCTATCAACTCGAATGTAAACATGCGGTCGTCCCCGTCGTTCGGGGCATGCATCAACTTGAAGGTGCGAAGATTCTCCACGTCTTCGTTTTCTGGCGGCTGGTATTTGTAATCCACCAGTTTTGCCACTCTGACATACCCATCTATATCCGGGTCGTTCAACCCTCCCTCCGGAACATTCAAGGAATTTTGCGGAATGCTGTGGGCCGTGGCACGTCTTTCGGCGTGGGTTCCGATACCGGAATCCATAGTATTGTCCACATCCGCCTCGGCCCGAAGTCCGAGTATTTCGTTGGCAACGTCCTTGGCGGCAGACCATTGGTCATTGCTTGCCTTGTATGGAAAACTTTCCAATATGCTTTGAAAAAAACCATTCATCCCATCACCTCGTATTCGCAATCGGGGCAGAGAACGCCCCATCTGGCATCGTACACCCCGCCTCCGTTTCGGTATGGGTTGTACTTGAAAATCCTCTTGCACCGTTCGCACTCGCGCTCCTCGTCGTTGTCCTCCGAGGCCAGCGTCTCCATATCCCGCCCGTAGTCTCCCCACAGGTCGTCCATTTCGTCCAGCGCCTCCAAAACGATGTCGGGAGGCAAAACGATGTTGCATTCCACAAGCAACTCGTCCAAATTGTCCAATATGTAATTTTCCGGAACCGGTTCCCCGTATTTCTTCTCCCAATATCTCGCCTGTGCCTTCGCCCGTATCAATTCCTTTTCCGAATGGCTCAAGGAATTCAACCGCTGACGGCGCTCCAACCTCTTCAACTCTTCCTGCTTTTCGGGAGGAAGCGTCCTTCTCATTCGTAGCATTTCCAGCCTTTGTGCGCGGGCTTGCTCGTATTCCGGGTCGGATTCGGCTGTCATCTGGCGAACCCCGCGTTCCGTCATGGCCGTTCCGAAAGCAGTCGCCCCACGGTTTGAGATTTCGCGCATCTTGCCCTCCTTCGACAGCCTCGGCCTCCCGCCTCTCGTTTTTAGACTGCGAAGAAACCATTTTATAGGACTATCTGCGCGCAATCTATCTTCGAATTCGCCCATCGAAAAACGCCGTCCCATCTTTTCGGAAAGGTCTTTCCTGACGGCATTTACGAAATCTAGGTTGTCGAACTTTCCGACTATTCCGTGTTGCTTCTTATAAAGCCATTTTTCGGCGGCGAAAGAACGCGCCTTGGAGGAGCAATCCCGGCAAGCGCTTCGACGGAAACACTTAAGTTCCTTTCTTTTCCGTTCCGCCGTTTTTGCCATCGTTCTGGCCTTTTTGGCGTCGCGCTTCCTTTCGACGTATTCTTCCGGAGTCATTCCGAGGCGCTTGGCGCTGTAATACTCGCTCATCGTATAGCCGTGCGTCTGAAGAAATTTTTCCGCTTGCCTCTGGTGAATCAAGCGCCTTTGCTGTCTGGCCAGTTCCAGTTCGCTCGGAGACAGTTCGTCGTTATGGCGAAAACGGAGCGATGCCGCCCCCTCTTCCAGCCAATCGAAATCGGTCTTCTCGTCCGTACCCATCCCTATGCCTCCGGCGCTTCCGGTGCCGCCTCCGTGGCGGCTGGCTCGGCTACATCCTCGCCGTGGAGCATCTTCCACAGGACGGATAGGTCGGAGTACTTCTGCTTGAGTTCCTCCTGCGTCTGCGGGTCCTGCCGGTTCCAGAGGTCCGTGGCGAAGCCCTTGATTTCGGAACGGAGGTCCTGCGGGATTTCGAACCACACCTTCTTGGCGACCTCCACGTCCTTGTCGAGCCTTCCGACGGTTGCGTCGATTTTATCGTTCACGTCCTTCGCCATTCCGCTCTGCACGAAGAACGCCAAGTCCTTGGCCAGTTCCTCCTCAGCCGCCTTCTGGATGCTTCCGGTCTTGATTGCCGCGTCGATGAAACTGCGGTAGTCCGGGAAGAGGTCGAGATAGGCGTTGTTCACCACGCAGACTTTCTCCAAGTCCTGACCGTTCGGGGTCTTGGCCCATAGCCTTCCCTCGTCGTCGCACTTCACCTGACGGGCGAAGTACCCGCCTCCGCGCTGGTTGGCGTCCGTGAGTTTCGGATAGAGCGCCTTAACGAGGTCGGGGGGAGCGACGATGAAGTCGCCCTTGGACACGCGCACGACGTAATCGGCCAACTTGGGGGTAAGCACCGCCCATGCCGGTTCCTTGCCGTGCTTCTCGATGAACTCCTTGCCTCCGCGAAGCGTGTCCTTGAAGGAGCCGTTCTTCCCGTAGGAGGCGTTGAGTTTCCAGATTCCGACGCGCTTCCTTCCGCCGTTTCCGTCATCGATTTCCGGGTGTTGCATCCGAGCCGCGATTCCTCCGTCGATGCTTCCCCAGAACGTCCATCCGCCCGCTCGGCTGTCGAACCAGTTGCGGTCGTGGGCGCTACCGACGGAGCGCTCGTAGGAATCCTTGAAGTTGTTGAACAGTTCGTCCTGCTGGGACGGGTCTAGGCTTCCGTACTGGAACTCCTCCTCCGTGAGGAGGCCGCGAGCCCCTACCCCGGTGCGGAACATTCTGGACTCGAATATCGAATGCATGTCAAAATCCCTTTTATTGTATTTAGGGCCGATAAGTATTGTAAAGGCCAAGAAACATGAACGGATTGCAGGAACTGGAAGAAAACCACGGATGGATGGAGCCGCTTTCGCTCCTCACGGAGGACATCCTTACCGGCTACAAGCGCAACGACCACGGGCTCGCCCGCTCCCCGCACTCCGCTCTGTTCTACCACGGCGACCCGAAGCCGCCGGAGGTGTTCGTGAACGTCATGGCCGAGGGCAACTTCATCAACCGCTCCCGCATGTACGACACGGGAATCTACTGCGTCCGCAACTTCAAGCGTTGCATCGTCAACATGTACGGTCCGCATCTTTACGAACTGTACGTTCGCGGACTCGACAACTTCTTCTGCACGGGCTTCGGGGACTACAGCATGATGCACCCGCAGACCAAGGCCAAGGGAGGATGCCCGGACTACATCCAAGAGCAACTGATGAACACCGGGGACTTCGGTCACGACCCGCAAGCCGCTCAAATCTTGGCCGATAACATCTACGACATCATCGTGAACCGGGGAGGAAGGCTTGCCGACCTAGCCATCCGAATCATCGCCCTCTACAGCCGCATCACCACGCTCTTCAACGGAATCCTGTATTCCGGCGGACACGACGGCGAATGCGGCCTCGTCTGGAACCACAACTGCGTCACGCCGGTGAAGTGGTTCAACAGGGACAAGGCGCAGGACGGGGAATGGGACATCGACGGCAAGATACTGACGAGGGAGGAATACGACCAGATACGCAACAGCGGGGACGAGAAGTTGATGTACCCCATGATGAAGCCCATCTTCAAGAACGGGCGCGTCGCCTTGGACGACATCAAGAGGGGGAGGAACAACAACCCCGGCAAGCACTTCACCAAGTACGGATTCGCCACCAACAGCAAGAACTTCTTCCACTTCATCTTCATTCCCGACACAATCTACAGTTACATGCGCTTCTCCGGGGAAATCGAAAAGCGCGGGACATCGGGGGACATCACAGCCGCCCAGCAGGTAGGAAAGGTGTCGGACGCCATGATGAAGAGATTCACGGACGCGGTGGAGACCTTGGACAGGGACGCCCCGCTGTGGTTCTCCAAGATGATGGGGGGAATCATCCAGTTCAACCCGTCCGTGTCGGCCACCAAGGGCGGGTACGTCCAAGACCAGTTCGTTGACCTCTCGAAACTCAAGGAGGGCGTCGTCTCCTCCGTGGCCCTCGCCGACTTCTACGGAAAACTCTTCGTCTACTTCAACGAGGTGCTGAAGAACGGAACGAACGTCCCGCCGGAGGAAAACCCCTTCTACAACGGAAGCCTCGACTGGGCACCGGATTCATCCAACGACACGACGAAGGGAATCGCCCCGTCCCAATGCCCCCGCCTGATACAGAAGTTCGGAAGGGAGTTCGCCTACAACGCCGTGTCCAACCTAACCACGGCGCTCTTCTCCGGAAAGACCAAGGAGGAGAGGGAATTCTACAGGTCGCTGTTCCCCATATTGCAGGAGACTGGCCGCAAACTCGGCCTTCCGGGATTCTTCGGAACCCTGCGCGGAACGATGTCCAGCCCGGAGGCCATGAAGAGGATGATTGGCGTTCTGGACGCGAACTACGAGGACCGTGGCACCGGATTCGTCCAGCCCAAGGAACTTCCACCGATAGGATACGAGAGAATCTTCAACCAGATGGAGAGGTACAGGAACAAGGACGAGTCCGACAACTCCTACATCCTCGACCCGATGTTCTTGGGAGGATACGTCTACTCCTGCTTCGAGGCCGGTCGTCCGGTCGATGTCCGCATGGTCTCCACCATCCAGTCCGCCTACGGCCTGTTCGACGACATCAGGCGCGGGAACGTCAACTACTCAAGGTCCGAAATGGCCGGTGCCTCCGACCGCATCACAAAAATCAACAGGGCGAGCATCATCCTGTATTCCGTGTTGCAGACCCTGTTCGCCGGTGGCACGAAGTACGACATCCTCGAAAAGGGCGAGACGGCCTTCGTCGGCGGGCCGACCGACGAGTTCGACAAATACATCCGGGATGTCGTTCGAGCGATTGCCTCGCAGATGTAGACGGCAAGGAGACAGCCATGAACAAATTTCTGCTACAAGAACTGCTGGAAGAGTTGGGAAGCGATGACTTCTCTCTGAACCCGGACGAAGCATACATGGCGGCGGTGGAGCGCGGAGACATGGAAACCGCCGCAAGGATGGTTGCGGAAGCGGCCAAGCGGGCGATGCCGAACACCAAGATAACCGACGATGCAGGAAATCCGAAGATAGTGTACAAGGGCGGAGTCAAGAAGGGGTTCAACGTATTCGATTGGGCGAACAGGAAAAATGCGTTCTTCGTATCGGACAAAGACGTAGCGGAGAGATTCACCAGCAAATTCGAATTTCACAACCAAGGAACCTTCGGATATTACATAAACATGGAGCGTCCGTTGGTCTTCGATTGCCACGGGGACGAATTCGCCTACATACCAATCGACATGGAATTGGCGCGGAAATTCGGAATAGTCGATGAAGCGAAGCACCATTGGCAATATCACGAATGGATGCAAGGAAAAAGAAACGCCGAATCCGAAAGGACCGGAATCGGATATTACCCGAGCGAACTGGTGGCACAGCAAATCCACAAGGCCAATATAAGCGGAGACCTTCCGTATGACGGCATAATCTTCCATGATGTCAGGGAGGGAGCGGAAAATCCGGACGCCCCCCTGTCCAATCCGACGGACGACATCCTCCCTTCGTTCGGAAGCAGTCAGATAAAATCCGCCGACCCGGTGACAAGGGACGACCGTGGAAACATCATACCGTTGTCAAAGAGATTCGACCCGGACACATTCGATTCCAGATATTGATTCCGTCAGGCGATTAAAGGAAGGCGGCGAGGATTTCTCCCCGCCGCCTAGTTCCTTTTCTTTGCGTGGCGTAGCCTAGTACATAAACTGCCCTTCATCGGGCCATAGTTCACGGCGTTTTTGCTCTAATTCGGCCATTCGCTTCCGCAGTTCTGCGATTTCGGCGCAAATGGCTTCATACTCTGCATTGTTTTCTGGGCGTCCGCCGTTTGCATCCCACATCCCTTTCTCTTTGGAATATAGGTCTTGCCATTTCTTGCCAAGTTCCCCACCCTCTATTCTGGCTTTGTAGTATTCTGGGAATCTATCCCTAGAAAGAAAGGATGTTCCTCTGTGCGTTCCTCTGCTTGTGACACCCTTTTTGTATTTCGCGTAGAGTGCGTCCACTTCATCGGGGGACATGTCATCTATATTCGGGATGTCTTCTTCAATTAGGCGCTGTAGCGCCGCTTCCTTCAAAAGTCTGTATTTCATGTGAACTTCCTTGTCTGATAAGTATTTAGAGAGGAAGGGAAACGGACTGGCGGTTACGCCGTCAACACTCTTCTAAAACACAGTCTAGGTTGTTATAGATAGTCTATTTCAGCCTCTCCGCCGAATTCGTCTTCCCATCTATCCAGCCAAGTCTCCGCCTTTTCCCAAGAGGAGAACTTACGGATGAGTTCCCCATCTACGAATACGCCGCAGGGCCGCTCTTTTGGTTCGACTGCGCCTTTTGGCTCGTCTTCGTTAGCCTTTATTTTCCAAAGGCTTCCTCCATAATTGTAGTCGTATCCCACTCCGCTCAAAGCCTTTGCGGACAAACCATACTCGCTCAAAAGTTCAAGAACCTGCTTTTTGTCCTTTGACAAAATCATATACTCATCAATTGCCGTAGGGTATCCCGGCTTAAAGATTCCAACATTATGTTCTTTGCGTATGCGTGAAATGATTCCATCCAAGTTGGAATCTATCGGGCCGGTGTCTTCCATATCCTCGTCGTCCTCCTCATCATCGGAAAACACGGACTCTCCAAGCCCCTTGCTCGGAAACGGCGCGCCCGTTCCCCCAAAATTTCTTTCCCAATGGCGAGGATGGCCATAACCGGCTCCGCCTCCGACAAAGGGCGGAATCTTTCCGTTTATGAACGGGCTATCTTCAAATTCCGGGTCGATTCTTTTTGCTTCCCTTGGGGATATGACTCTGGTGTCCACCACCGTGGTTCCGAAATTGTTTTCGGTTGGAGGAAGGTTCCTTTTGCCGAATCCAGTGACCTCTTCATAATACTTTTGGGCCTCCTCTACGGAAGGCTTTCTATCGGCCAAGATTATATCGGTTGCGCCATTTCCCATTTCGAGGGCCACCAGATACAAATTTGTACTGCCGTTGTCATACGGAATGTCCTCTTCGATTAGGTTCTGTAGTGCCGCTTCCTTCAAAAGTCTGTATTTCATGTGAATTCCCTGTCTTGTAGATATTTAGCGAGGACAGAAAAGGGCCTTCACGATGTTCCACGAATCCCCGTGCGCGCGTGAGGAAAAAATTTTTTAGTAATTTTTAAAAAGCCTTTCGCTTATGCGTTCCACCCCCCGCCCCCTTTTACAAAAATGTAAACTAAAATCGAATGCTTCGCACAAAAATGTAAAAGGATTCACGGCGTGTAAATGCGCCGTGAATCCCGTTGCGTTGGCCGCTTGGCCTAGTCTTCGGCGTGGGCCTTGGCCTCTTCCCGCTTGTAGGGAGTGACGATTTCCTCCACGGGATAGGTCGTCTCCTTCACTTCCACCGGGACGGCGTTGGCCTTGCCCTTCGGCTTGCCCTTGCAGAGGGTGGCCTTGCCGTAGCCCTCCACCTCCCACTTGTCCACCCCCGCTTCCTGCATGGCGGAGCGGAGCCGCTTGGCATTCGCTTCCTTCGCCGCCTTGGCGTTGCTCTCCGCCATTGCGAAGAAGTCATAGGCAAGCCACGGCTGGACGGCGAGGGTCGGGACGGCGAAGGCCGGGGCGTCTTTGGCGGCGCGAGTCATGGTGTAGTCCTCTCCCGGCTCCATGTCCTCCGGGGCGTAGACGGGGGTCTTGCGCGTGGTCATGCGGGTGCGGAGCGCGTAGCCCTCCGGGAGCATGGCCTTCTTGCAGAGGGCGAAAGCCTCTTCCTTCGCGGCGGCGAAAGCCTTGGCTTCGGCGGCGAGGAGGACGGCGCGAATGGTGGCGGCGTTGAGGGTGGCAGTCTGGACGGGAGTGGGCATTGTCTGTTTCCTTTCGGGGTTAGGTCTCGTGACACCCATAGTATATCGGTTCGGACTGAAAATGTCAACGGCTTTTTTAGGGAAAGTTTCGCGCCCCTGCGACTCGACCGGTCTGTATAATCAAGGATGCGCTCGCGCCGGTTGCGCCGGAAAGCAAAAAACCCGCCGGATTGCTCCGGCGGGTCTGGCGGGTCTGGCGCGTGTCCGCTAGTCAAACTCCTTGAGAAGTTTCATGGCGGTTTTCGCATACTCGTTGAGCCGCGTGGCGAGGGCGCTGAAATCTGAATCCGTAGGGACGGCGAAGGACAGGTCATAGCAATCGCCGTCGGGAAAGGCCGGGATAAGGAAGTCAATATCCATGTCCGTCTGCATTCCGTTGTCCTCGCCTTGGTAGCGGATTCCCGCCGCAATGCGATAGGACGGCTCATCCTTCGGCTGGTAGTAGCCGGGGTCGGGGTCGGTGTCGTATCCGTCACTCCACCCGATGACGAAGCACCACTCGCGGCTCTTCTCCCCATCAAAGAAAAAGGGAAGGTGGAAGCACCCGCCTTGCTTGTCCCAAAGGAACGTGACGGCATTCTTGAACTGTTCGGCGGTGATTTTGATGAACTTGCTCATGGCTGGTCTCCTAGGCCGTGGTATTGGCGGGACGCCTTCCCTTTCGGCACTCAAAGAATATCAACAGCCCTTGAAAATGTCAACGACTTTTTTAGGGCGAGCGAGCCGGAGCGGGTGGAGTTTCCGCGCCCCGTGATTATACACCGGCCCGAAGTCGCCGACCGGCGAAACGCGGGCAAAAAGAAAACCGCCCCCCTTGCGGGGAGCGGTTGCCCGGTGTTCTGGCGTTGCCCCTACTTCCGGGGCTTGCGCGTCGCCTTGCGGCTCTTCTTCCGAAGGACGCGGCGGCGGTTCTTCTTCTCCCACACGCCGAATTGCAGTTCGTAGGGGAGCGGAGCCCACTTGTCGGCGTCGGCGGGGAGAGCGGCGCGGTAGTCTTCCACCGCCTTGTTATACGCCGCCATGACCTTCGCGTCGCGGCGCTGTTTGGCGCGGAAATTCTTGTCCGTCATCTTGACGCGGTGCAGGAGTTCGGAGATAACCGAATCAAAGCGGTGCGCCTCCCAAGTCCGATTGTAGTAGCGGAATTTGACGGAGATGCCCAGTTCGGGGCAGTAGGCGGTGTGCCCCCACGAGTAGCGGGTTTCCCACCCGTAGGCGCAGAGGTGGATGGTCTGGCGCTTGCCGTTGAGGGTGAGGGTCTTCTTGTCCTCCCTTTCGGCGGCGGGGTGGCAGAGGAGGGGAGCGGAGGGGTAGGGGATGAGGGACATTTGGAGGGGTCTCCGGGTGCCGTGGTATTGGCGGGATGCCTTCCCTTTCGGCACTCAAAGAATATCAGTTCGGGCTGAAAATGTCAACGCCTTTTTGCAAAAAGTTTTAGCCCCGGTTTCGCCGCGCCGGGACTCGACCGGCCTGTATAATCAAGGAGGCGGCGAATCGAAGCAGGGCGGCGAAAAGAAAACCGCCCCCCTTGCGGGGAGCGGTCGGAGAAGCAGGAGCGGGGTTCGCCTAGTCGGCGAAGGCTTCCCTTGCATACTTCGCGAAGCGGTAGCGAAGCCAGAGGCCGAGGAGGATGGCGAAGGGGAAGAGCGGGATGCGGCAGATGGCCTTCGCGATGCGCGTGGCGCGGGAGTCCGTGGAAATGGCGGTGAAGGGCCAAGCGATTGCGTTGCAGATGCGAATGTTCATGGGGTTCCTTTCGGGTTAGGGTTGGGTCTTGCGACACCCATAGTATATCGGTTCGGGCTGAAAATGTCAACAGAAAAATGCGAGCCGTTCGCGGCCTGTCCGGCGAGCCTTGATTATATCAAGAGCCGGAGTCGGCGACCGGTGAAACAGGGAATAAATCCCGACGGGATAAAAAGCAAAGCCCCCGCCGCTAGGGCGAGGGCTTGGAGTGTGTTCCGCTATGTTCCGCGAAGTCTGGGGCTAATTCTCCGTTATGGAGCCGTCTGACCAATAGATGCGGGTCTTGATAGTCTGGAACTGGACGCCGTTGACAATCGTGGTGGAAGTGACCCTTTCGGTTCGCGTAATGACCGGGGAAGGAGCGGAGACTACTACCACCGGAGCGGGTGCGGGGACTGGCGCAGGGACAACCGGGGCGGCTA
>ODAI014208877.1_pt1 | contig 11361 bp, 13 predicted proteins | sample 1539321 | NCBI WGS metagenome assembly ODAI01 (sample SAMN02144231, study PRJEB22623) | gut metagenome | biome: sheep rumen | host: Ovis aries | place: New Zealand
ACACGCAGCGCGACCTGCTCCAACGGAAAGGGCACCTCCACCGTCCGCGTCCGCGCGATCGCAGGCAGCTATAAGGGCGAGTGGACTGAGTCAGATGAGTGGGATATCGACGAGGATGTCCTGAACGATCTCGGCGGCAAGACCAGCGGCGGCTCCTCTTCCGGCAGCTCTTCCGGCTCTTACTCCGGCGGCGGCGCTCCGGCCGGCGGTTCTTCCTCCGGCGGCGCATGGCTGAGAGATACCAACGGCTGGTGGTACTGCAACGCAGACCGTTCCTACACCACCAACAACTGGCAGCAGATCGACGGCTACTGGTACTACTTCAATGAGTACGGCTACATGAAGACCGGCTGGCTGCAGAGCCCGTATTCCGGCAAGTGGTACTGGCTGAGCACCGACTCCAACACCTACGGCCGCATGCTCACGAACCAGTGGGTCGACAACGGCAGATACTATGTCGACGCAAACGGTATCTGGAACGGCCAGACCAGATAATCACCCATACGGCAGACAATAAAAATAAGACCGCTCACGCGGTCTTATTTTTATTGTCTGCTTTGTCATTCCCCGGAGTCTTCTCCCACCGGGATAAATCAGTGCTTTCCGTCCAGGCGCTCTGTGAATTTCTGGATCCTTGAGAGTGCTTCCTTCAGCTGCTTCAGAGAATAGGCATAGGAGATCCTGATAAAGCCCTCTCCGCAGGCGCCGAAGGCGGTGCCGGGAACCACCGCGACCTTCTCCTCTTTCAGGAGCGTGGTCGCGAAATCGTCGCTTGTCAGCCCGAAGCGGCTGATGTTCGGGAAAATATAGAAGGCGCCTTCCGGCTCAAAGCAGGGGATGTTCATCTCCTCAAGCCTGCTCAGAACGTATCTGCGGCGCTGGTTGTAGGAGTCGCGCATCATAGCGACTGCCTCGTCCCCGTCCCGGAGTGCGGCCACCGCGGCATACTGGCTCGTCGTCGGCGCGCACATGATCGCGAACTGGTGGATCTTGATCATCTGCTTCAGGATCGGCGCCGGCCCGCAGGCGTAACCGAGACGCCAGCCGGTCATCGCGTAGGCCTTGGAGAAGCCGTTGATCAGAATGGTCCGGTCACGCATACCCGGAATCTGGGTGATGGACGCGGGATCTTCGCCCGTGTAGGTCAGCTCCGTATAGATCTCATCGGAGATGACATAGAGGTCATTCTCGATGACGACTTCCGCGATCGCCTCCAGTTCATCCCGGGTCATGACAGAACCGGTCGGATTGTTCGGGAAGGGCAGGACCAGCATCTTGGTCTTCGGCGTGATTTTTGCCCGGAGATCCTCCGGCATCAGCTTGAAGCGGTCCTTCTCCTTCAGTTCCAGGATCACCGGGACGCCGTCAGCGAGGACAACGCAGGGCTCGTAGGACACATAGCTGGGCTGCGGGATGATGACCTCGTCCCCGGGATTCAGCATGGCGCGGAAGGCAAGGTCGATTCCTTCGGAACCGCCGACCGTGACCGTGATCTCGGAATTCGGATCGTAGGGAACGCCGAAACGGCGCTCCAGATACCGCGCGATCTCCGCCTTCAGCTCAAAGAGACCGGAGTTGCTGGTATAGAAGGTCCGTCCGCGCTCCAGAGAATAGATCCCCTCTTCCCGGATGGGCCAGGGCGTGTCGAAATCCGGCTCGCCGACACCCAGGGAGATGGCGTCCTTCATGGTGCTGACAATGTCAAAAAACTTCCGGATCCCGGAGGGGCGGATCGCCACCGTTTTACTGGAAAGCTGTTCGTTGATATCTTTCATAAGCTGATCAGCTGCCTTTCATCCTGTGCTTTTTCCGCGAGAACGGTACCGTGATCCTTATACTTCTTCAGGACAAAGTGCGTCGCGGTGCTGACAACGGAATCCAGCGGAGACAGCTTCTCCGCCACAAACAGAGCGACCTCCCGCATGGTGCGGCCGGAGATGAAAACGGTAAAATCGAAGGCTCCGCTCATCAGATAGACCGAATCCACCTCATTGTACTGGTAGATCCGCTCCGCGATCTTGTCAAATCCCATGCCGCGCTGCGGCGTGACCTTGACCTCGATCAGAGCCTCGACCTTCTCATTGCCTGTATTGTCCCAGTTGATCAGCGTATGGTAGCCGCAGATCACATGCTCTGTCTCCATATCCGCGATCTCGTTTGCGACGGCTGCCTCGGACTCGCCCAGCAGCACTGCGAGATCATGGATGTCGATGCGGGCATTCTTTTCAATTACTGCAAGTATCTTTTCACGCATAGTCCTGATTTCCTTCCCTCTCCCGGAAATGATTCCGGATTTTTGTCTTTTCCCGCCGCCGTTCAGACGTCCGCCGGCTTATTCTCCGCTTCCGGAAGGATCCTGTACAGCTCATCCGGTTCCGGCCGGTTCAGATATTCCGTTTCTTCCTTGTCGACGATCACCTTGTCCAGGCCGTCCGTCAGCCGGCCTGCCGCGCGCGCGGGGATTCCCCGCTCCCGCAGGATTTCTTCGGTATATCCGCCGTCCGGCGTCAGGATCACCATACAGCGGCTCCTGAGCCGGTAAGGGTTCAGCCGGTACAGCTCACAGAGCTCTACAGTCTCCTGCCGTACCGGAATGTCCCGGAGACGCAGACGCAGTCCGCATTTCCGTTCCGCCGCGATCCGGTAGAGCGCGGCAAGGACGCCGCCATCCTCCGCCGGGATCACGGTCTCAGCCCCCGCTTTCCGGAGAAGCTCTTCATCCGGAAGGACGCCGGCCCTCCGAAAAAACCTTTCCGCACAGTCTGCCCGGAACCGTCCGCGGATCTCCTGTTCCTTTATCTCCGCGATCCGGACCGCGCCATCCTCGCCGGCAAAGCCCGCAAGTACGATGTCCGTCACCTGATTACATACAGACCCGCAGACGCCAGGCCCAGGATCATGGAAGCCGCAAGAATCACGACGATCACGATGGAGATCGTCTTTCTCTTCTTATCGTTCATTTTCTCACCTCGAATCAATTGTAAACCTATTGCAAAATGCTTCAGTGCACTATTTTATTGTATTCACGGGAAATAAGCAAGCAGGATTACAGGCCTGCCCGGGATTTCCCTTCCTGCTCAGACACGGATCCGGATCTCCCGGCCCGAAGGCTCATACTGGTAATAGCGGACGCCGGCAGCATTCAGCATGCGCTTGCTCGCGCGGACGCTGGGCGTGTCTTTGTACTTGTCCTCCGCGTAGACCAGGGTGCGGATCCCGCTCTGGATGATCGCCTTCGCGCACTCATTGCAGGGGAACAGCGTAACGTAAAGCTTACTGCCCTCCAGACTTCCGCCCCGGTAATTCAGGATGGCGTTCAGTTCGCTGTGGGTCGTGTAGAAATACTTCGCATTGTAAGGATCGTCCTTCTCATGCTCTTTCCCCCAGGGGAACTCATCGTCCGAGCAGCCCACCGGGAATCCGTTGTAGCCCATGGAAAGGATCTTGTTGTCCCGGCTGACAATGCATGCGCCCACCTGCGTGTTCGGATCCTTGCTCCGCTTCGCGGCAAGCTGGGCCACGCCCATGAAATACTCGTCCCAGCTGATGTAGTCTTCCCGCTTTCCGCTCATCTCGCACCTCCTGTCTCTTCCACGTTTCCGTTCTCGTCGATCCGGATCTTGTGATATCCGGCCGCCTTCGTCAGGCGGTTCATGATGGCAAGCCCCAGTTCATCCCCGGAGAACACCTCCGAAAAGATGACATCGGCCTCGTCGTCGTCAAAATCCCGCAGCACCGCGAACAGGTTGTGGGCCACCGTGCGCTCGTCGGACCTGCGGCCGATGCTCCTGACGTCCACGTGCGGGTACCGGTCCACAGTCTCATCGGTGGCGATGATCCCCACCTTTTTTCCTTCCGCCGCCGCCTTTGCCGCCCGGGCCGTAATGTACCGGACCACCATCTCTGTGGGGCCCTCCACCAGAAGCATGTCTGCCTTCGGGGCGTAGTGGCGGTATTTCATCCCAGGCGCCTTCGGGTGTACGTCCGGCGCAAGGGGTTCCGTCAGCACCCGGTCCAGCTCCACCGTTCCAAGGACCGACTCCAGCATGGACAGGGTGACTGCACCGGGCCTGAGCAGCACCGGCACTTTGCCGGTGAGATCCACGATGGTGGATTCCACGCCCACCGGGACGTCCCCGCCGTCAATGATCATCTCGATCCTTCCGTTCATGTCCTCAATAACGTGAGCCGCGGAAGTCGGGCTCGGACGTCCGGAGGTATTTGCGGAAGGCGCCGCCACCGGCACACCCGCGATCCGGATCAGAGCGTTCGCGACCGGGTCGCTGGGCATCCGCACCGCGACGGTCGGAAGTCCTCCGCTCGTCGTGTCCGGGATCAGCCCGCTCTTCGGAAGGATCAGCGTCATGGGGCCGGGCCAGTAGGCTGCAGCCAGTTTCCGCGCGCTTTCGGGGATTTCCTTTACCAGAGGCGGCAGTTCTTCCATACAGGAAATATGCACGATCAGCGGGTTGTCGCTGGGGCGTCCCTTGGCCGCGTAGATCTTCTCCGAGGCGCCTGCGTCCAGCGCGTTTCCTCCGAGTCCGTAGACCGTCTCTGTCGGGAAAGCCACCAGCCCGCCGGTCCGCAGGATCTCTGCCGCCTTCTTAAGCTTTGACTCATCCACCGGAGCCCGGTCCGTAATCTTCAGTATCTCTGTCTTCATTACCGCACCGCCGCGTTCTTCAGGAAGGGGCTGAGCCGTTTGTACAGGATCATGGTCAGCACCGAATCGATCCCGCCCTTCAGAATATTCAGCGGAGCCACCGCGTACAGTGCCATGGTCCCGGCGCTGGTGATCGCGGGATTCAGCTTGGTGCCCATCTCGACGATCGCCTCCAGCGGAGCGCCGAAAAGCTCCGCGAACTTCGGGAGCAGATAGATCGCATTGAACGCGGAGCCGACCACTGTCATGATCAGGACTCCGGCAATCAGGGCGTTCACAGCCATCTTCCGGGTCTTTTTCTCAAGATAAATAATGGAAGCCGGGAGCACCATCGAGCAGCCCACGGTGAAATTCGCAAGCTCGCCGACAAAGGCGGTGGTAGTAGACTTCAGCACCAGCTTCAGCAGGATCTTTATGAACTCCGTCATCACGCCGGCCACCGGCCCGTAGGCAAAGGCGATGATCAGGATCGGCAGTTCCGAAAGGTCGATCTTGTAGAAGGGCGGCGCGAAGGGCACCGGAATCTCAAACAGCATCAGGATCGTGCTGACCGCGGAAAACAGGCCGATCAGGGCAAGCTTACGGGTGGAAAGGATCCGCTCTGCATAGTGCTTCCGGAGATAGACCCGCTTCTCCACCACGTATGCGATCAGGAAAAGGACAAACACCACCGCCGCGAACTCCATCACAAAGACCAGATTCTCTGCAACTTTACTGCCGATACCATTCATATCTCTACCTCTTTCTGAGACTCCCGTCAGGGAACCTGCCCTATCATATCACTATTGATCCGTCTGTGCATCCGGAGAAAGGATTTTCCAGACACTTTCTTCCTCAAATCCCAGGCGCCAGCAGGCAATCCCGGCCACACTGTACTCCCGGGCCGCCTGCACCCTTTCTTTTTCGGAAGCATCGTCCTCCATCCAGATGCTCCGGACCGTTCCGCTCTCCGATGTTACGCTGCCGGTGCTCTGCCCGAGATCCGGATCCCATTTCAGGACGATCCCCTGTTCTTCAGCCCAGGCTGCGGCGCCTGCCATGGAAAGGGCCTCACTGGAAACTCTCCCTTCCGAAGTGACGGTCCAGGCCCGGGTGTAGAAGGGAATGCCGGCGATCAGCCGCTCTGCCGGAACCTCCGTAAGCGTCCGCTCCAGCCCGTCCCGGAAGAAGGGCAGGGAAGACGTGGAGCCCGGATCATCGCCCGCCGTGTGCTCATCATATCCCATGTTGATCACGTAATCGCAGAAGACTGCCAGTTCCCCACGGTCGTAATGGGTGTTGTAGGAAGCGGCGTTAGGAACGTCCACACTCAGCACCAGCCCCTTTTCACGGCAGGGCACCGAAAGTTCCCGGATGAACTCCAGATAGGCCTTCGCCGCGTCGCCGCGCAGGTACTCAAAGTCGACATTGATGCCGTCGATCCCGTAGAATTCCGCGTCCGCCATGATCTGTGCGATCAGCTTCCGGCGCACGGCCGTTTTTTTCAGGAGCGTCCCCAGAGTGACACTGTCGTCAAGGTTCTCGATCAGCGCCCAGACCTGGACCCCCTTCTCGTGGGCGCTGTCCACATAGGAAGCGTCCGCATAGCATTCGTACAGCCCCTCGTTGCCCCGCAGAGAAAACCAGGTCGGCGAGACCACCGTGAGCCCCGCCGCATTGGCAGTCAGCCCCGCGAGATACCGGTTCGCGTCTTTGTTCGTCACCTGGTGCCAGCCGAGGAGCACCGGTGTCTTCTCCGCCGGCGTCCGGCCGTAGTCCGGTGCCCGGAAGCCGCTGTCGTAATCCGATGCCTCCGCTTCATAAAGACGGGACCTCCGGATGTAGCCGGTAAAGCCGTCCGGCGTCATCACCCGCTGCCACACCTCGTTCGGCGCGCTGTTCGGATGTTCGGGAACGACCCGGACTTTGGAGCCTTTGGCGACCTCCGTGATCACGTACCCTTTGTAGGAGGTCCTGGTCCGGAGCGCCGTCTTTCCGCGCACGCCGCAGACTGATTCGCCGTAGAAATCCGGCGTGGTCACGAACACCCGGGACACGTCCCGGTCCGAAAACTCTTCGATCCGGACATCCGTATACTTCCGGATGACGTCCGTGGAGATCCAGACTTTTCCCTCCGCCTCGATCAGAAGGCGTTTTCCGTCCTCCCCTGTCATCCGGCTGTCCATGCGGACCACCTCTCCCGGCATGACGTACACCATCAGGTGTTCATCCTCATCCCAGTAAAAGCGCTTGTTCAGGATGGTCTGCACCCAGTCGCCGGGAAGGTAGCAGGTTCCGTTCTCCCGGATGCCTGTGGCTTTCTGAAGCTCATAATTGTACATGATGGCCGTCTGCTCTTCGTTCACGCCGAACAGATCGGCAATGTCCGCCTCCTCGGTGTTTGGCCCGATGATACGGTAGATCTTCCATCCTCCGAATCCGAGAATTATGAGCACGAGCAGAACGAGGACGATGCCTCCGGCTCTGCTTTTTCTCCGTCTTCTGCTTTTTGCCATTCTGAGTAAAGCCTCCGATCTGTCCGATGCCGCATCTTATCTGTTCCGGCTCTCCGCCTGCTCCCGGATTCGGAATGCTTCGCATTCCGGAGTGCCGGACAATCAATTCATTATAACATAAGAACGCTTTCCCGAATACGAAAGAACAGCAGGCGTTCCCGCGCCCGCTGTTCTCACATTTCCATGTTCAGTTTTCCGATGCAGATTCCTGTTTGTCTGCGTATCAGTTATTTTGTTGTTTTAATGAGATCTGCCACGGGATGCAGGCCCGGCAGCTTCCCTTTTCTCCGGACGACTCTGAGATGCGGCCAATGGATGCCGGCCAGTGAAATGATTTGAAACAGGAGGAAAATGCCGTGACACATTTCCTTTCGTCCGGGCGACTGCGGAACTCAGACGCTCCGCGCCTCGTGCTTCGTGAGATGGCATGATTTCCGGAATAGTCTCCGGGATGACTCCGATGCTGTTCTGATCTTTTTGTTTTTGGGATTTGTTGCTGAGATTTGAATCAATGGAATTGAATTGAAACCGGAATTTGAAGCTGAAGATAAAACTTGAACTAATATGCTGAGAATAGATGGATCATGCCAAAACGGCAGCTCATTGTAACTTTTTTCTGCTGTCAGTTCATACGACCATGGTCTGGTTCGGGGGACGACCACGCGTTTTTCGGATCCTGCATCACCTCCTTCGTTCCATCTCAATGACATTCTAATCCTCTGCCTCCGGCACGGCAATTGCGAACTGTCATTTGCGTCGATATATCGTCATTGCCAAAAACCCGAATCCGTTGTATCATGTTCAAAAGTCTATTCACCGCAGCGAACCGGGAAAGGAGGGATGCCGGGTGAAAATTGAACGACTGAGCGATTCCCAGATACGCTGTATCCTCTCGGAGATGGATCTGAACGAACGGAGCCTGAACCTGAGCGAACTTGCCTACGGCAGCGACAAAGCACGCCGCCTGTTCCGCGAGATGGTGCAGAAAGCCTCTGCGGAGGTCGGTTTTGACGCGGAGGATATTCCCCTGATGATCGAAGCGATCCCGCTCTCCAACCGGAGCGTCATGCTGGTCATCACCAAAGTGGATGATCCGGAAGAGATCGATACCCGCTTCTCCAGATTTGCCCCCTCACCCGAGGGAGAGTTTCCGGAACTCGGAGCGGATTCCTTTGACGCAGGACTGGAGGGTGCTTCGCCTTCCGCGGCGAAAAACAGAACCACTGCTCCGGAAGCCGCATCGGAAGAAACGCCGGAGACAACTCCGCAGGAGCGGATCCGGATCTACATATTCCAGACACTGGACCGCGTCATCGATGCCGCAAAGGCGGCTGATGCCGGCAGCAGCTTAAGGAGTACGCTCTACAAGAACCCTCAGAACGGAAACTACTATCTGGTCCTGTCAGACCAGGGCGGGGATCCGGAGGTCTTCTCTTCCGTCTGCAATTTCCTGTCAGAATACGGGATGAGGGCCAGACAGAACTATTCCAGCGAGTCTTATTATCAGGAGCATTTCGACGTGATCCTGAAAGAGAACGCCCTCGACTCGCTCCGGAAGATCTGAAAAAATGTTTTCCAAAAAAAGCATGAATTTAAGGACGTCTTCCTTGAATTTTTAATATTGCTCATATACAATGAATTTACGAAACAGAAATTGTTTTCATTTCTACTACGAAGGAGGAACTTAGATATGGCACGCAAGATTACTGATTCCTGCGTTATGTGCGGCAGCTGTGCTGGCGAGTGCCCGGTCGGTGCTATTTCCCAGGGCGAGTCTCAGTACGAGATCGATGAAGCAGCTTGCATCGACTGCGGCGCATGCGAGGGTGCATGTCCGACCGGCGCGATCGTTGAGGCATAAGTTTCCTCTTCGTTCACGTTATGAATGCAGGAAAGACCGCCATCGGCGGTCTTTTTTTTTCAGAACCGGCGCCCCATGTACACCCGGCACTCTGTTTACAGCTGCGCCGCGCAGTGCAGACGAGGAAAACCTGCGGTTTTTCTCGTCTGAGGACTCGCGCACTTTGTTCATCCTGCACACTATGTTCAGAAAAAAGATGTACAGAAAAAAGCGAAGGATCCCGCTTGGGGGAAATCCTTCGCTTTTTTCTGTATGAACGTGTATGCGCTTGCATGCACTGCACTCACCGGGCAATATTTACAAACCTCGTCGTCTCCGGCTTCCAGAGAAGGGTCACGGTCCCGATCGGGCCGTTTCGCTGCTTCGCGATGATGACCTCGGCCTCATTCGGGTGCTCCGTATTTTTATTGTAATAGTCATCCCTGTAGAGGAACATGACCACATCGGCATCCTGCTCGATGGCGCCGGACTCACGGAGGTCCGAGAGCATGGGCCGGTGGTCCGGTCTCTGCTCGCAGGCCCGGGAGAGCTGGGACAGCGCCACCACCGGCGCCTGCATCTCCCTGGCGATCTGCTTCAGGTTCCGCGAGATCTCCGAGATCTCCTGCTGCCGGTTGTCGCTGCGCTTTCCGCTGCCGCTCATCAGCTGCAGGTAGTCGATGATGATCAGGTCCAGGCCCGTCTCCAGCTTCCGCTTCCTGCACTTGCTCCGGAGCTCCGTCACCGTGATGCCGGGCGTGTCGTCGATCACCAGCCCGCTGGCGCCTTGCACCCGCACCGCCGCTTCCACAAGCTGCTCGAAATCCGTGGGCGTCAGATCGCCGTTGCGGAGCTTCTGGGCATCGATCCCGGACTCCATGGAGAGCATACGGTTCACCAGCTGCTCCTTACTCATCTCCAGGGAGAAGATCATGCAGTTCAGACCCTTCCGGACCGCCGCGTTCTGGACCAGGTTCAGCACGAAGGCGGTCTTTCCCATGGAAGGACGGGCCGCGATCAGCACCAGGTCCGAGGGCTGCAGGCCGCTGGTCTTATTGTCCAGATCAATGAACCCCGTCGGGATCCCCGTGACCGCCGCGCCGTTCAGGAACGCTTCCTGGATCCGCTCCATGACGGTCAGGGTGACCCGGTCGATGGGTACCAGCTCCGAGGCGCCCCGTCCCTGAAGAAGACGGAATATCCGGCTCTCCGTTTCAGCCAGGACATCGTCCATGCTGTCCCGATCCGCGTAGCAGGTGTTCGCGATCTCCTCATTCACCTTGATCAGGCGCCGCTTCACCGCCTTTTCGTGGACGATGTTGGCGTAGGAGCGGATGTTAGCGGAAGTCGGGACATTCTCCACGATCCCGCGGACAAATTCCATGCTGCCCGCCTCGGGTGCGGTATCCTTGCTCCGGAGCTTCTCCTGCACCGTGATCAGGTCCACCGGTTTCCCTTCGTTAAAAAGTTCCCCCATGCACTCAAACAGCACGCCGTACTGGCGGGAGTAGAAATCATCCGGAGTGCAGATCTCCAGGGCGGCTGCCACCGCGTCCTTGTCCATCAGCATGGCCCCCAGGACCGACTGCTCCGCGTCCAGATTATGCGGGGGGACCCGTTTCAACAGGTTTTCTTCTGCCATTACGCTTCCACGACCTTTACATTCAGCTTCGCCTGCACTTCCCGGTGAAGCTTGATTCCGGCTTCATGTGTTCCAAAGGTTTTCAGCGGCTCTGCAAGAACGATCTTCTTCTTGTCGATCTCCAGGCCCAGCTGCTTCTTCACGGCCTCGGCGATCTCCTTCGTGGAGACGGAACCGTAGGTCTTTCCGTTCTCGCCGCCCTTGATGGCAACGGTGATGCTGCCGGCCTCGATCTTTTCCGCCAGCGCCTTCGCCTCAGCAAGCTCTGCGGCCGCCACGCGCTCCTCATTCGCCTTCTGGAGCTTCAGCGTGTTCAGATTGTCCGCAGTCGCGGGCGCACCGAGCTTCTTCGGCACGAGGAAGTTCCGTGCATATCCTTCAGAAACCTCTACAACAGTACCCTTCTTCCCAAGTGCCTTTACATCCTGCAGTAATACGATTTTCATGCTATTTCGCCTTTCTCTGTCATTTCGTCCAGGACTTCCCGGACTCTCTGTTTTGCTTCCTCAAGCGTGACGCCGGTGAGCTGCGCCCCTGCGATGGTCCGGTGACCGCCGCCGCCCAGCTTCTCCATCATGACCTGTACATTCACCTCGTCGATGGAGCGTGCGCTGAGGAAAATTTTATCCGCATATTCCGTCAGGACAATGCTTGCCTTGATCCCGACGATATCCAGCAGATCGTTCGCCGCCTGCGCTCCGACGACGGTGGGATTGTCAAG
>ODAI014789261.1_pt1 | contig 11361 bp, 9 predicted proteins | sample 1539321 | NCBI WGS metagenome assembly ODAI01 (sample SAMN02144231, study PRJEB22623) | gut metagenome | biome: sheep rumen | host: Ovis aries | place: New Zealand
AAAACAATGCATTATCTCTCTGAATTTCCTTCGGGTTCATCCGGGTTCATCCGGGGGATGGCCCTGTCCCGCCTGGCAGGGAGGCAAATCCGGGGCATCGCGTTGCCTCTCAGACGAAGGACCAGCCCTGAGGCCCGGAAAAGATTTCCCCGCTTCACGGATTCTGCTGGCCTTAACCTCAATCCAGTTGTCGAGAATTCCCCGTGCATACTGGACTTTCATCTTATCTGCCCTTATAATGCCTTCTCAGATGGCCATTGAGCTGTGTGGCGTTTGTCCGCTCATCCGGTTTGTCAAATCCCTGTCAGGATGCCCTGACAATTGTGAGGCAAGCGGCCCGGCGTGCAGCGGCAATCTGTCAGATATGGACCAGAGCAAAGCCGCACCCGACAAAGAACACTATTGAGGAGTTGCCCTGTCGCGCCGCGGCAGGGAGTCAAATCTGGAACATTCCATAGCGGCTCAGACGGAAGACCAACCCCGAGTCCCAGAAAAGAGAGTGCCTGCCGCATAGCGGCAGTTTGTCAAATATTCGCACCGGAAATTCTGCGGTGCCGAACGACCAGACCGCGGCTCATAAAGAAGGAGGAGAAAAATGAGAGGAACAAAATTTGCGGGAGTCCTGTTTGCTTTTTTATTGATCATCCATCCGGCAATGGCAAACACCCAAAAGAATAATCCCGACAGTGTCAGGGAAACGATAACGGCCCCTGCATCCGATCCGGCCAGGGCCGATGCCATTCCAGAGCAGCCGGCCGTCTTTTCATACGGTTACGATTTTACCTCACAGACGCTCAGCACCGAACAGTTATCCGAGATCAATAAAGAGGGACAAAGCCTCGCTGAGAAAACAGGCGTTCAGGCGATCGTGCTTGTTGTAAACACATTCGGCCAATACACCGGAAATGAATTCGTGACCAATACCATCAACCGCTGGGGAATCGGCTCACAGAACAAAAATGACGGCATCCTCATCGCCCTGGCGGTAGGTGACGGACTGATTCAGGTTGGAACAGGATCAGGAATCGATACTGTTTTAACCGATCAGAAAGCCGGTGACATCCTTGATGAACATCTCCATTATTTTGCAGCCGGACAATATGGCAAAGGACTGCTGTCCATTTACCGGGATATTTCAGCCTTTCTCGTTCCGGCATTAACTTCCGACTCCGTGTTGGATCGCAGTGACATCAAACATGTACTTTCGTATGCGAACTTTACGCTTCGTTCTCCTGACGGGTGGACGTTTGAGGACCCGAAAGAAGATGGCTATTCCAGATTCCTCACAAACGGCGAGAAAGGCTGGTATTTACGTTCTCTTACTTACATGCCCCTTGAAAGCTTTTGTCAGAGATATGGGTTTGAGCATTCTGCAAACCCTCAGAAAATCATTGAGTCATTAAGAACTGAATTTACGGGAGAGAATAACAGGGACGGATCAAATGCGAATCAGGCCTGGTACATCCTTTATCGTGAAAAATCTGTGACGGTTTTCCTTGCTGCACAAACATCCGTCCTCCAGCTTACGTTTTCATGCCAGACCAGCAGTTCCAAAGCTCATACCCCTTCCTATACCGAAAGTATCGCCATGCTGAACGAACTGTGTGCCAAGGCGACACAGGATTCAAAACCAGCATATTATTCTCTCTGGGGCGCCTTTCCATTTGATGACTACGAATCCGCCTGTCAGGCCATTCAACGAAATACAGGAAGCGGAGCACCCGTTGAAATCACTGAAAACAGCTGCAGATATGAAGGCGTTCGCTTATGGGATGAGCAATACGATTTGTTCATTTCAAAAAGAGAAAATCTTCCGGTATTATCTGAAATCCGTGCATCGAGAGATCTTGATGGCAGCAATCCGTTAAAAGCAGTCGATGATATTCTTCTCCGTCTTGAAAACAAATTCGGTACTTTTGACGGCAGTGTTCTGTATGGAAGTCATGGAATGGAAAATGATGCCTATTCCCTGAGCCTGAACGAATCTGGAAATATTGATCTGGATCGTGTTCATGAGTTTATACACGAATACGCATCCTCCTTCTGGAAAATGAACATCATGTGGAGAAATATCACCCTTCATATCAGCGGTTCAAAAGGCAGTGATATCACTCTGACCATCCAGGAGGACAATCAGTTTAACAGCAGTTATCCGCTTCCGGCTTATGGATCCGGCGAACTATACGAAAGTACCGTTACCTATCCGAACGGGAATGTCTATACCGGAGAAATGCAGAACGGAAAAAAAACACGGATGGGGAAAAATGGTTTATGGTGACCAGTCCGAGTACCGCGGCTGCATTTATGAAGGCGAATGGAAGCACGATTATCGAATCGGGCACGGCGTGCTGATTACCGCTGATGGAAGAAAGTACGAAGGTGAATTTAATGAATACGGTTTCAACGGATACGGAAAACTGATGGATGAAAAAGGAACTGTCCTCTATGAGGGCGAATGGGAGGACGGAAGCCGAAAAACGGGGTCACTGTAAATCGTGTTCTCGCTTCAAAAAAACGTTGCCTGCCGGCAACGTTTTTGTTATGAGATCTGCGCATTATTTGCTTTGCTTAAACAGCCAGTCCCGTACCGCTTCCAGCCTGTACGCATAATCAAAGGATGTCATATGCTCACCGGCGGGTCCGCCTGCGGCCTGTCCCTCCGCAAGGGTGCTCCCCTCTGTGAAGGTGACAAAATTGGCGGTTCTAGCCTCGCTCAGCATTGCCGATACCGCAGCGCTTTGCACATCCGCAGCATCCTGTGCGCTCCATTCCGCGTGGCTGTAAGCAGCCCCGTCCGCATCGAAAAGCCCCAGCAATTCAGCCTGTCCTGCAGAGGCTTTCGGGTCGCCGGCTGCAACGATATAGAAAAACGGTTTCTGTTCAAGTCCGCTCAGCTGACTGACATCCCACTGGCTGCCAACGAACACATATGCCGCAAAGAAATCCGGATAGGCGATGCTTTCATAGAAGGATGTCATGCCGCCCATGGACTGGCCGGTCGTATAAATCCGGTTTGTATCGATGGAGTAGGTTTCTGTCAGCGACTCAAGCATCCGCATGGCAACATCAATCTGCTCCGAATGATTATGGCTGTCATCCACGATGGTTTCCGTGAAAACAGGGACAACGACAAAAGCAGCATGTTTTTCCTGTTCCGCCTCAGATGCCCAGATCAGGCCGCCCCACCCCTGATTCAGTACGGCGTCCGTCCCTTTCCCGACGACGCTGGAATCAGGGATGAACTGAATCAGCGGATAAGACTGGCCGGCATCATATTTTTCCGGAATATACAGCTGATACTGCAGGCTGGTGCCGGTTTCCGTATCCTCAAAGGTCATCAGCTGAAACCTGGGGGCGATCTCCGCAATCATGGACTGCAGCACCGTATCGCCGGATTTGTCCGTCATTCCTTGACCGCCTCTCCCCTGGCCGTTCCCGCCAAAGGGGCCGTCTCCGCCGAGCGGGCCTTCTCCGAAGGCAAACCCGGCAGTGCAGATCAGTGAAAGCACAAGAAACAGTGACAGAATCATTTTCATCATGGATATCCTCCTCAATTTTGATTAATGCAGTCCTCTGCCCCGGCCCGGATGATCCATCGCCGCATGACAGAGCTACTTCTCAGAATTTTCAGATATCCGGACTTACGCTTTCGCTGCTCGATATCTGCGAATATGATAACATAGAATCCTTAATTCAACCTTAAATTGAAACGGAATGTTTTGTCCATTTGACGTCCATGCAAAATGCCCCTCACGCCTGAGAAACCAAAGCGGTTTCACGCACCGTGCAGGCCTTATCCCCACCAGTGCCGTTTCACACACCGGTGATGGTTTCCTGATGGCTCTGGTCGCAGGCGCAGGCACCTTTGATTCCTTTGCCACGCCGCTGTTTGGCAACACCGTCGATCCCGCTTTCGCCGCCATCAACCCCGCTGCAGGCAGCCTGACCATCTACGGCCAGCTGGGTGTCAATGCAGATGGGATGCGCTTTGGAAATGAAGCCGCCAGTGCCGGATGGGATACCATGGACTACACCGCCTCCGACATGATCCAGAACGGCATTGCTCCCTTCTGGTACATCTACGATTCCTCGGATGCCGCCGTGGCGGAAATCCTTGAATCCGGTGTTGCGGACGATGTGGTTGCCAGGGGTGAAACCATTGAGGAGCTGGCGCTTGACATGCACGTCTATACGGCCGCACTGAAGAGCACCTTTGATGCCTATAATGAAGCGGCGGCAGCCGGCACGGACGCCGCGTTCAACAAACCGGCCGCCTTCCTTACCGCCCTTACCAAGGCACCTTTCTATGCGGTCAAGGTGTATCCCACGACCTTCGGTTCTGCCGGCGGTGTAACCACCACCGAGCAGGGACTGGTCACCCGTCAGGACGGCAGCGTCATTCCCGGACTGTATGCAGCCGGCGAAATGAGCAACCGCTATTTCTACAACGAGAATTATATCCTCGCCGCTTCCCTCAGTCTGTACAGCACGATGGGCCATCGTGCCGGTGCTGCCGCTGCTGAGGATGCAATGGCGAAATAAACACTGCCTGTGTCCATCCGGCTGTTGAATGAACAGCCCGGCAGTGCCTGCTTTGCACTTCTCTGCAGAACGGGAGAGAGTAAAAGAGCGGCAGACCGCCCACAGGCGGTCTGCCGCTGTCGTTTCATCATCTGTACGAATATCCCTGCTCAATTATGCCTTAGGGATGATCTCCTGAACGAGCCGAATACTGAAAAAGATCCTCTCACAAAGAGCGAACGAGCTGTTATCCCGGTACACCTCGCCGGCTGCACTGCAGCCGGTTTTTTATCCTTCCATTCTTCCGGGACAAATCCTGGCCATATTCCTGCAATCCTGACCGGGTTCCGTTAAGCTTTCGGTTTACCTCATAAAATTATACTATATTTTTGGTGAAACTGCTTGACACTAAAATTGACTGTATGGTAACATTCACTCAATGAAACCGGTACCGGTACCGTTACCAATTTTGAGGGCGGAGGATTCAAAACCTGGAGGAAATGCTATGACGACCATACGCGATGTGGCAGATTATCTCGGACTGTCCGTATCTACCGTATCCCGTTATCTGAACAAGTCGCCTGATCTGAATGAGAAAACCCGGCAGAAAATTGAACAGGCAATCCGGGATCTGGATTATGTTCCCAGCTCTGCCGCAAGGAATGTTTCGCGACTGTCAACGCATACGATTGGACTGACGATTCCGGATATTCAGGATTCCTATTTTTCAGATAACGCCTACGGCGTTGAAAGGTATGTTCAGGAGTCAGGGTATACACTGATTTACGGAAGCCTGAACCGCAGTCAGAAACGCATGCTGGATTTCGTCCAGTACGCCCGTGAAATGCGCTTTGACGGTCTCATCATCACGCCGGAGGAATGGAGCAGCGAACTGCTGTCGCTCCTTCAGAAAACACGGATTCCGGTGGTTGCACTGCGGCGCCGTCCTCCGGCCGAAAGCGGCATCCCATACGTAGACGCAGATCATTTCGGCGGCGCACAGAAAATGGTCGATCATCTCGTCGCACTCGGACACCGGAAAATCTGCCATATTCTGCTCAACACCGATATTGGCCGTGAACGTCTGCGCGGATATATCGCCGCCATGGAAAGGTATGGGCTTGAACCGTTAGTGGAAAGTGTCCCGGAGCTGCCCGCAAACCGGACGATGGATGCGATTGCCAACGGCCGTGAGGCCATGGGGCGCATCCTCGGCAAATATCCGGACCTGACCGCGGTCTTTGCCTCTACGGACCCCATCGGCATCGGAGCAATGGACTGTCTGAAAGCGAGAGGGATTCGGGTTCCGCAGGATTTATCCCTGTGCGGTACAGGCGACATGGAATTTGCCTCTCTGTCCTGGTTTCAGCTAACCACCATCAGTTTTGAACGGCATGAACTCGGCAAAAAAGCCGCCGAGGTATTATTGAAAATGATCAGAAAGGAGGAACAGCACCCGGCATCCGTTTTATTTGATACCTGTCTTATCCCGCGCACAAGCACCATGAACATCTGTGGCAAATCCACAGAAGAAGGAGGATGAATCATGAAACGTACTCTGGCCGTACTGCTCTCACTGATGATGGTTCTGGGCCTGCTGCCTGCACTCGCAGAAGTTCCTCAGGTCAACTCCATCTCGGTCTATACCTGCTATGTGGAAAACGAAGCGCTTGAAATGTTTGATCAGTTTACAAAGGATACCGGCATCAAGGTCAACTATGTGCGTCTTGGCGCCGGCGAGATCGTAACCCGGCTGGAAGCGGAGGCCCAGAATCCGCAGGCCTCCATCTTCATGGGCGGCTCTGTGGACACCCATACCAGCGCCATGAACAAGGGACTGCTTGACAACTACGTCTCCCCCGCTCTGGATGTGGTGGATGACCGCTGGAAAGATCCCAACAAGGTCTGGACGCCCGTTTCCATGATCGTCACCGCTTTTGCCAGCAACACGGATTATCTGGCAGAAAAAGGAATTGAAGCGCCGACCAGCTGGGCAGAGCTCCTGAATCCGGAACTCAAGGGGGATGTCTGCATGGCCCATCCCGGAACCTCCGGCGCGGCCTATACCGCCTTCTCCGGCATGCTGCAGACGTTCGGTGTGGAGGAAGGCTTTGAGTATATGAAGAAGCTGGATGCCAACATCAGCCAGTACACCAAAGCCGGCGCCGCTCCGTACCGCATGGCCGGTTTGGGCGAGATCGGCGTCGCCATCGGCTATGACCTGGATGCACAGGCCACCATCAAGGAAGGGTATCCGCTGGTCATCACCTACCCCAAGGAAGGTACCGGGTATGAGGTCACCTGCGTATCCATGGTCAAAGGCGGACCTGCCAACGAAGTGGAGGCCGCCCATACCTTCATCGACTGGATGCTCTCTGACACCTGCCAGAAAATGGCCACCGAAGAGTTTTACCGTTATCCCATCAGCAAGAATGTCTCCGTCAATCCTGACATGATTCCCATGGACCAGCTGAACCTGATCGACTATGATTTCATCTGGTCCGGCGACAACAAGGTAAATCTGGTAGAACGCTTCGAGCGCGAGGTCCGCACCCGTGACAATGTAATCAAATAACCGGACAGAAAAGGGGACGGAGCTCAGCAGCCCGTCCCCTTTCGCTTTTCAAATTCGATATGAAAGAGGCGGTAACCATGTCCAACCCAGCTGTCAGAAGGATGCGACAGCAGCGGAGAGCTGAGTTTGCCATGCTGCTCAGACAGCCAGGTTTGCTCGCCTGTATCGTCGCCATCCTGATTATTCTGATCCTTTTCTGCATTCTGCCCGTTGTACGGCTGTTCCTGGCAACCATCACCAGTCAGGAGGGCCGTCTGGATCTGCGCAATGTCGAGCACATCATGACCTCGACAAACTTTTTCACCTCCCTTGGTCATTCCCTTCTGCTGGGCATCACCGTCGCCGTCATTTCCACCCTCGTCGGCTATGTGTTTGCCTACGCGGTTACCCGTACAAACATGCGGGGCAAGCGCTTTTTCCATTTCATGGCGATGCTGCCCATTCTCTCTCCGCCTTTTGTGATTTCCCTTGCCATGATTCTGCTGTTCGGACGCAGCGGCGTCATCACCAAGACATTGCTGGGAATCCGCAACAACAACGTCTATGGTTTCCCCAGCCTGTTGATCGTCCAGACGCTCGCTCTGTTTCCTCTCGCCTATCTGAATCTGAAAGGCGTCCTGGAGAGCATTGACGGTTCTGTCGAGGATGCCTCCCGGTCTCTTGGCGCAAGCCGGATGAAGGTCTTTACCTCCGTCACCCTTCCCCTGAGCATGCCGGGCATCTTCAGTGCACTCCTGATCGTCTTTGCAAAGTCCATCAGCGATTTCGGAAATCCGCAGGTCCTGGCCGGTGACTTTTCCGTTCTTTCCGTCGATGCGTACATGCAGATCACCGGACTCTATGACCTCAAAACAGGGGCATTCATGGCGCTGAGCATTCTGCTGCCCGCACTCCTGGCCTTTTTTATCCAGAAATACTGGGTAGCCCGCAAATCCTTTGTGACCATTACCGGAAAACCGGTCGGCAATATCCAGAAGATCCGTGAACGGCACATTGTCATTCCGCTTTTCATTTTCTGCTTTGTGATCACGGTGATTGTCCTCATGCTCTACGGGACCGTTGTGTGGATTTCGCTGGTGAAAACGTGGGGCGTTGATATGAGTCTCTCCCTGAAGAACTACCAGTTTGTGTTCAAGCGCGGAATCAATGCCATGAAGGATACGCTGCTGCTGGCCTTCATCGCCACCCCCATCACGGCCGTACTGGGGCTTGTCATCAGTTTTCTGCTGGTCCGCAAGCAGTTCTACGGCAAAAAAATCATGGAGGTGGCCTCCATGATCCCCTTCGCCGTTCCCGGCATTGCGCTTGGCATCGGGTACATTTTGTCTTTCAATACGCCTCCCATCCTCCTGACCGGTACGGCGGGCATTATCGTGGCCGCCCTGGTTTTTCGTACCCTATCGGTAGGTGTTGAAGCCGGAAGCAACAGTCTGAGGGCCGTGGATGCCAGCATCGAAGAGGCCAGTGCCGTACTGGGTGCCAACAACCTGACCACCTTTACCCGCATCTCTCTTCCGCTGATGCGCTCCGCCCTGTTTTCCGGCCTTCTGAACGCCTTTGTGCGTTCCATGACCTCCGTCAGCGCCGTCATCTTCCTGGTTTCCGTCAACTGGAACCTGCTGACGGTTTCCATTATGTCGGAGATTGAGGGCAGCCGTCTGGGTGTGGCATCCGCTTATTGCGTCGTTCTGATGGTCATCGTGGTCATTGCTCTGCTGATTCTGGAAATCGCCCTCAACGGAGACGGATCCAGGACCGGCGCAAAGCGACGGATTCGCAAATCCAGGCCAAACAGGACCGGCTCATGAAGGATTGGGCTCGACGCGCAGCGACAGTCAGTCAAATCCAGGTCATTGAAAAAGCACCTCAGGCATATGAACAGCGTCGAGGCCTGTGAAGGAGAGGCCCTGTCGCGCAGCGACAGTTAAGTCAAATCCAGGCCTCATGCAATGCCGCTCCGGCAAATGCTCAACAGGGAAGCCTGCAAAGGAGGAAGAATCGAAAATGAACGAAAACAAAGCCGTCAGCGTGGAACTAAAGGATCTGGTCAAGATCTTCCCCGCTTTCGGATCCCAGAACGATTTCACCGCTGTGAATCATGTATCCCTGACGGCGGCCCCGGGTGAAATGGTCACGCTCCTCGGCCCTTCCGGCTGCGGAAAAACCACCATTCTGCGCATGATTTCCGGTTTTGAAATCCCCACCTCCGGCAAAGTTCTCATCGGAGGACGCGATGTGTCCACCCTGCCGCCCAACAAACGCAATGTGGGAATGATGTTCCAGAGCTATGCCCTTTTCCCGCATCTGAATGTCTTTGAAAATGTGGCTTATGGTCTCCGCATTAAACATGTCAATGAAAAGGAAATCCGGGAGCGGGTGCAGAACGTCCTCCAGCTGATGCAGATTGAATCCTTTGAGGAGCGCATGCCCAATCAGCTTTCCGGCGGGCAGCAGCAGCGTGTCGCGCTGGCACGTGCGGTGGTGACGGAACCCAGCGTCCTGCTGTTTGATGAACCCCTGTCCAATCTGGATGCCAAGCTGCGGGAATATATGCGGGATGAACTGCGCAAAATCCAGCAGCGGGTTGGAATCACCAGCATTTACGTGACCCACGATCAGAGCGAAGCAATGGCTATCTCTGACAAGGTCGTTGTGATGCGTGCCGGAATCATCGAACAGGTTGGCACGGCCACCGGGATTTATACCTCACCGGAGAGCTGTTTTGTCGCTGATTTTATGGGCAAGGCAAATTTCCTTCCGGTTGACCGCAGCGACGGCGATGGACATGTCACGGTCTTCGGTCATCCCCTCAGGGCAAGACAGACGGTGAAAAAGCCCGGCGCCCCCCTCGTTCTGATGGCCCGTCCCGAAAACATCCTGCTCGACCCGGACGGACCGTTTGAGGCAGAAGTCCTGTCTGCGATCTACATGGGACAGACGTTTCAGTATGTGCTTTCCTGTAATGGCTGCAGTTTCTACGTCTCCGATTATCGTTATCACACCGGCGGCATCCATCAGCCAGGCGATAAGGTCCGCTTTTCCATGGTGGAGGAATCACTGCGTCTTCTTCCCGCTGACCCGAAAAAGTAGGCCCTGTCGCAAAACGACAGTTTGTCAGCTTTGGGCTGGAATAACGCCGCTCCGGCCAAAGACCGGCATTGAGGCATAACGAAACATCATAAGACCCACATTGAAGCCCAGAAAGGAGCATCAGTCAATGGTTGAGCACTATATGGAAACTGCCTGCCATGCAGCGATGAGTGCCGGCACAATGATCCGAAGTGAGACACAGACACCGCATCAGATCAGACGAAAAGCGGGTTTTGACTTTGTCACCGAGGTGGACCGCAAAAGCGAAGAGCTCATCCGTCAGTCCATTCTTTCGGCATATCCGGATCATGATTTTTTCGGTGAGGAGCAGGTCTCTTCCTCCGCGACGGACGAAGATGAACTGCTGCGCCGTACCGGTGAGTATACCTGGGTGGTAGATGCATTGGATGGGACGACCAACTTCATTCGCGGGATTCCGCAGTTTTCCATCTCCATAGCCCTGATTCATGGCGGGGATATCCTGGCAGGCGCCGTATATGATCCGAGCCGGGATGAAATGTTCAGTGCGTACAGGGGCGGCGGTGCCTGGCTGAACGGCAGAAAGATCCATGTTTCCCATGTGGACCGCCTTCAGGATGCCGTTGTCAGCTTTGGATTCCCTGCTGTGGACATGGAAAAACGCAGGCAGACCATGTCGCTTTTTTCCGCCGTCTGTCCTCACGTCGGAAGTGCCCGTATTTATAACTGTGCCGCGCTCCTGCTCTGTTATACGGCCTGCGGCAGAATCGACCTGACGTTCGAGATGGGCATCCACCTGTGGGACATGGCCGCAGGTCTTCTGATCATTCAGGAAGCAGGCGGCATCACCCGCAGAACAGACGGTTCACCTCTGGATCTGTTCTCAAAAGAAAATCTGGCGGGGCCCCAGCCGCTTGTCGATGCTTTTCTGCAGCTGACCCGCGGTCCGGTGAGCCGCTGACGCTCACGCCAAAAGAGGTCCTGGACCGCCATCCGGAGATACGAAAAGCGGCAGATCGTGCCTTTACGATCTGCCGCTATTCTTATGCCTTCATTTACTTGCTGTATTCCGCACTGGCGATGCCGATGATCCGGCCGCCGTTGAAGGCTGCACCAAGGGTGACGCCCTCGATCAGCGGATAGCTGTTGTTGTAGAGCTCAGCCACATCCGCACCGGCCGCGTACAGTCCCTTAAT
>ODAI011854964.1_pt1 | contig 11359 bp, 9 predicted proteins | sample 1539321 | NCBI WGS metagenome assembly ODAI01 (sample SAMN02144231, study PRJEB22623) | gut metagenome | biome: sheep rumen | host: Ovis aries | place: New Zealand
ATAATCTTAAAGTCATTATCATTCTGCAAGCGCTCCGTCATACCTCCATTCATCATCCTCAACTGATCCAATATCTGAAATCTGGAATGGTTATCTTTAGTAAAAATAGTAATATGTTTCCCGTTTTTACGCTCTGTACAATTACTCTGACTCTCAAAGAAGTCTGCAAAGTAAGGATAGTCATTCTCTCCTAATGAGTGTCCAAAGAATACCACTTCATCACACTCTTGCAAGTCATAACGAATGGAATGTGACGTATAGTGTTCACTAAATACCTTCCTCAGATAAGAGTATCCGTTACGCAAATTAGCTCCATCGTTCACTCCAAGGATTATCGAATTATTTGACAGGCGCCCATGCACAGGTTCATAATCAAACCGCTCATTGATGCCAGATCTTTCAGCTATATCGTATAAATCAGTATAATTAAACGTATAAATAGATGAGAAATATCCATTAGCCACAACAGCTCTCAACACCTTAACGGCCATTGATTCCGTATTCAAGTTCTTTGCAACCTCGGTCCTAAGAAAAGCCATCAAACTATCTCTCAGTTCATAAAAGAACTCTTCATCTCTCGGATTCGCCTCGTCATGGTTATGATGGCTATCTGATGCATAGGCTTTCAGCAAGTTCTCCAGGTCATACCACCTATCAACCTCTGTCCTTTCCTTCAGATATTCTGCCATTAAGCAATATGGCTCCTTATCCCTCAATGGCCAATACTCACTGGAGATAAAATCCTTATAACTTGTCTTCCATCCAAGACTCAAGTCAAAGCCATTACCTATTATGAATACCTTTTTACGCATCTTTTAATTGATTATCTCAGCATCAAATTTTCTTCTCTTTAGTGTATTTTAATATTCCGCAGATTAGTGCCATTCGTGTTCATTTAGGTTATCGTCAAGGTTAACGTTAACGTGTGGCTTGCCGCCTATTCGCCCTTTATCGCGCTTCTTACTCCATTACATATAATCCTCGGAAAGAACCGCAGCTTATCCATAGGGAATATCCTTGCATGATTAATCAAATCACCAATTCTTCTGAACATCAAGAACGCCTTCCTCACAACATACTGCCTTCCCAACCATGAACCATGAACCAAAAGTAACCTTGAACCACAAGTGTTTCCGTGCTATCCGTGATTTCTATGTGAACTTTAAGGTTAAGGTTATCGTTAAGGTTGAAAGAGCCTTTCTCGTATTTTCATCCACGTCACGCTCAGCAATATCCCTGGCGCAAACCTCAGCGTGCTCCAAGAGAATATCCGTGCAACCGTCATGGTATCCTTCCACTTCCGCCACTCTCCCCCTTTCAAGATGAACGCAACAATCTTCTCCATCTTCTTCTCAAGACGTATGTCATCTTGAACCTTGAATCTTGAACCATGAACCACATCTGGCAAGCCAAGGTACTTGTTTGCCAGATAGTAGAACGCTTTCCATTCAGCCATCAAACCGGCCTTCCGCAGTCTCTTTTCCAGCAGCGAGGCATTTACTTTATCCCTATATGTCCACAGCAACCTGCACCAATCGCACAACTGTCTCAACGTCACACCACCCTCTTTATAGAAATGCTTGATAAAATGCGTGAACACTAGAAACACATCCTCATCCACCCCCGGCATAAACACCTCCACATCCCGTGATGAACCATTAACCATTAACCCTTCACCATGAACCGTAATTGACCTTACATTCCCTCCATAAAACACCTCCCGCTGCACCTCATCAATCACCTTATCCACTCGTGTTGACAGTCCAGTGCGCAACGTACCATGCAGTTCCACCAAGAATTGATTGATATAAAAACCAATTTCTTTTGAGTATCGTCTTTCCGGTTTACCATTCGATGCCAAAGGAGCCAAGAACGCTTTCGCTTTCTCGTAGTCATCATTATTCAGAAAGAAATCCACATCTCCACTCGGTCGCCACAGCGGCTTCTCATAACACTGTGCTATTCCTTGACCCTTCACAATCAAAGTGTAGATGCCCTCTTTTCGCATTTCCTCAACCGTCTCTGCAATAAAGCCGTTCATAGCTTTATTCCTCTGCTCCATCTGCAACGTTGCACCAACGAACTGCAACACCACCTCCTGCGGCACTTTAAAGTTAAGGTTAGCGTTAACGTTAAGGTTTTCAATCCCTTGCGCAACGAGACCCGTCACCCCCTGCTCCTGTGCCAGTCGAAGCACTTCATTCCAGTCCACCTTCTCCCACGAAACACTTTCTGTGATTTCCGTGTTTTCTGTGTGACCCCACAATCCCGTTCTAACTAAAGCAAAGAGCGTATTAACGTCTAATTCAGGATTCATTAATGCCAATTCGTGTTCAACCTAAAACCTAAAACTTGAAACCAAGTATTTCTGCGCTCTCTGCGCTTTCTGAGAGACATTTGTGTTAGGGTTAACGTCAACGTTAAGGTTGGTACGTCTTAACGTACCTCATCTTCTTCCACGCATTCCCAAACACATTCATCACCACCCAGAATGTGGCAGCCACAGGATTCATCTTCTCTGCAACTCTGAACAGCGGATAATGCGCCCAAATCCGCTGCCACAGAGGTTTGGGAGTAATTGAGTTCGCACGACGACGATACTTGCCAAGTGTTTTTGGCAAAAGATAACAGTCAGTCTTGCGAATCACCTTCAGCCACATCGCCGTATCATTATTCTTTTTGATATCATTAATCTGAATTAGACCTATCTTCTCCGCATCATACATTACCGAAAGACATCCTGGCCAGCAACAGGCAAACATATCAAACTTCCTTACACGCTCCTTTCCGCTCACGTGAACGCAAAGTTCCTTGTCCTGCTCATCTATCTCAACATACTCATGGTATGAGAAGGCATATCCATTTTCCTCCATGAACTTGATTTGTCTTTCCAGTTTTGTTGGCTCCCACAGGTCATCACTATCAAGAAATGCAATCCACCTGCCCTTTGCCTCACGCAAGGCATTATTCCTCGACACAGCAGCCCCTAAATTTGCATCGTTTTGAAAAAGGTGAATCCTTAAATCCTTCTCCTGTAACTCCGACACCAATCTCATTGTGTTATCGGTTGAGCAATCATCCCAAAAGATGATTTCCCAGTTCTGATAGGTCTGAGCCTGCACACTGCGGATGGTCTCTTCCACAAACCGCCCACAATTGTAAGACGGCATTATGACCGATACTAAGTTATTCTTCATTATAAGTAATATTACTTCATTAGGGGGAATATCCACCCGATAAATCCCCATTTCTATGTTTTTTTATCGATTTTGGGGATTTATTAAAATCTTTTTCGTACTTTTGCTGCCATAAATAAGAAGTCAAGTATATGGATAAACATTTTATCGGTAGAGAACTGGAAATACAATTGCTCAGAGAAATCAGTAAATCCGGCAAGTCAGAGTTCGTTGCGATATATGGTCGTCGCCGTGTCGGCAAAACTTATTTGATTCAGCAATTCTTTGACAACCGCTTTTCGTTTTCTGCAACAGGCATCATTGACGGTGCCAAGTCTGAAGAACTATATGCTTTCACCACGTCCTTGCTGACTGCAGGTTATTCAGGTCCGACTCCTCACAACTGGCTAGAGGCTTTTGAGATACTCAAAACAATTCTATCCAAGCAATCCACCAAGAAACGCCAGGTCATCTACATTGATGAGTTGCCTTGCTTTGACACTCCCAAATCAGGTTTTGTACGTGCCTTGGGATACTTTTGGAACACCTGGGCCTCATTACGTTCTAACATCATACTCATTGTATGTGGTTCTGCCACATCTTGGATGATTGACAACATTGTTGATGCTCACGGAGGTCTTCACGACCGAATTACCCATACCATCTATTTGCGTCAATTCAACCTCTCTGAGACAGAACAATATTTAAACACACTAAAGATAAAGTGGCCACGTCACATCATTGCAGAAACCTACATGGCTCTTGGTGGGATACCCTACTACCTAAGTCTCTTGTCATCGAAAGAAAGTCTTGCCCAGAACATAGACCGGCTCTATTTTCGGAAGAATTCCGAACTGAGCCAGGAGTATCATCGCCTTTACGCGTCACTATTCAAGAATCCAGAGTCTTATATGAAAATAGTAGAAGCACTCGGCAAGAACAAGCAGGGATTAACTCGAGGTGAATTGGCTACAGCCCTTAAAGTGCCCTCAAGCGGTACGCTTACTAAGCAACTTGACAACCTCGTCAATTGTGACATCATCCGCCGTTATGTCTCAAAGATTAACGGAAAACCGAAAGTCAACGAGGCATATTACCAACTTGTCGACCTCTTTACACTTTTTCATCTCACCTTCAGTAAGAAACTCACCACAAGCGATTACTGGGAACAACATCTCAACACCCCCGTCATCAACATTTGGCAGGGATTAGCTTTCGAGCATCTTTGTATGATACACATTTCCCAGATTCGCCAAGCACTTGGCCTTAGCCGTATCGCCGTTGAGTATTATTCCTGGAGAAGTAGCGAAGCGCCCCATGCCCAAGTCGACATGATAATAGAACGTGCCGACCATATCATCAATCTTTGTGAAATCAAATATACCCAGTCCGAATATGTCATCACATCCGATGAAGACCGAAAAATCAGGAATCGCATTTCAGCATTTGTCCGCGAGACCAAAACCCGTTATGGAGTCGTTCCAACTTGGATTACGCCCGATGGTTTATCTTCCAACAAATATTCTGCCAATGTGCAATATCAAGTGATAATAGACGATTTGTTTTCAACTCTACGACTCTGACGGATTTTGGACTATTTCGTAATCATCCCAGAAGATGATTTCCCTGTTCTGATAGGTCTGGTCCAACACATTGCGGATAGTCTCTTCCACGAACCGTCCGCAATTGTATGACGGCATTATGACCGATATTAAGTTATTTTCCATTTTATTTCCTTTCTTCTACCATTTCCCTACCAACATCCCTCACTCCTTCACAGCCTCCTTTATTTATCGGCATTACAGGTGTGTGGGGTGTGAGGTTCTTTGTCCTCTGAAAATAGAGGATGTTTGGCTGGTCTCTGGTTGTCCATCCCGGCTATGTTTATAACGTTAAATATCAGTGGATGCTCGAAACCTTTCGCTTACAGAGCAAAAAAGGCACAAACATTATATTATAGAGCTGTGATGGAAATTTCCGAACAGTTGCGATAATTCTATTTCTTATTATTTATATCTTAATAACTTTGCAGGATTACCTGCAACAATTGCATTCTCGGGTACGTCTTTTGTAACAACAGACCCAGCTCCAACTACCGCATTATCACCAATCTTTATGCCACCTAACAGTATCGCATGAGCACCAATTATAACATTATTACCCACAACAGGAACCTTATCTCCACCATTACCTCCCATTGTTACTCCATGTAATATTTTGCAATTATTCCCGATTATAACATCTTGATGAAGTATCATACCTAAAGCGTCATGCGGAAATGAAGTGCACCTTCCAATTTGAACGTGATAGGGTATATCACATGAAAAAACTAACCGCATGAATGCTCTCACGGGAATTGCAAACATACGCATCTTATGTGTATAAAACCAATGTTCTATACGCCAAAAAAAATAAATTCTGTCTTTATTCATTATTAATAGCTTTAGTATATATATCTATTGACTTTACGGCTATATTATCCCAGTCATACTGAGTAGCAGTTTTTATACAATTATCATAATACTTTCGACTGTTTTTGGTAAATTCATCAATAACGTTCACAATTGTATTATATATATCTTTTGCAGACAAATTCACAACCCAACCACATTCGTTATCTTCTATCAATGTCGCCATATTGGTCTCAGGAGTTACAATACAGGGTATACCATAACTTAATGCCTCAAGCACAGCCACAGGCATACCTTCCGATCTAGATGGTAAAATTAAAATATCAGATGACATGAACGCCTTTTTCTTGTCATCACCAGATACGTAGCCACAATATTTTGTCATTTCTCCGAATGCAAATAGTTTTTCACTGTCTTCACTTTCCTTTAACCCGTAAAAGTAAAATGTCACACTGTTTGAATAACCACCTTCATACAACATACTTATAGCTTGGCACAATACATCAAGACCTTTCCCTTTCCAATCCAATCTAGATAGGAAGAGAAACTTAAGTTTACCGTTTAAGCCTTTATAATTATCTCCTTTATTAATCTTTACACCGTTAGGCAATATACTTACGTTCTTATTAGTTTTAAGAAATATTGATCTTGACTTTTCGTTTTCAGATAAATATACAACACGATTCGCCCATCGTACAAACCGATTAAAGAAAAGAAGATTTGCTACTTTCTTCTTAAGCCAATTTTTTTTTGCATTATCAGATGAGGCTCCTCCATGAAATACTATCACATATGGTGTATGTAACCATTTTAGCAAAAAAGATAGTCTGATTTGATACTTATCATAAAAACCATCAAAAACCACGATGTCAGGTTTATACTCCCTTATTTCGTGCACCAAATAACAAAAAGACTCTATATAAAAGACCTTTTCCCCATCTTGAAATGGATGCTCATAAGGAATATAAGTTCTTACATCGTGACCGAGTTTGCGTTGGCTATCTGTCATTTTCGATACAGCTTCGACTATACCTGTAATTTTGCGAGATTTACCGAAATAAGCTAAATGTAGAATTTTCATAAGATAATATCAAAAAATACCAAATACATCATGATATACAGCCATCCTACTAATTGGAGTAAAGAAGATATACTTAATAGATGTTGCACTGAGAGCAATAATATAATAAAGGGTCAATGGCCTAGAAATTCTATTGTCTATTTGTTTTAACACTAATGGTAACAAATAAAAAGTAAACCAGACAAAATACATTTGGATTCTACCAAATAGAGGTGATGCGATACGTAAATTATACACGATACACATTATAAAAAACAAGTTGAATATAATTGGATACTTTTTATGAAATTCATAACGAAGACTCAAATACACTAATATAATATAGTTTACCAATTCAATAAAAACACCAATACTAAAATAACTTGAAATATATCTCTCACTTGAGAGATAATTGTAATACTTTTCCTCATTATTAGACAAAAAATCTGCAATAGGTGCCATAATATCCTCCAATGACATAGTTGTAAAGACAAAAGAAATCAGATAAACAACTATATATGATTTTCGACTGGCTACCTTTTGAACAAAGAAGTATAACGGTAATAATATTAGAATTGATTTATGGAAAAGGAAACCTAATCCTATACAAGCACCAAATAGTGGTAAGTTTCTTCTCTTAATGAAAATATATGAAAGCATGAAAAAGGATACTGCGACACATTGCCGAATGCCATTAACTGTACCAGATATCGACAATAGACAAAGTAACAAAGAAGTCGCCCTCTTATCAACATCATCATTAAACTCTACAGCCAAATATAAAACACCATATGTTAGGGCTGCCATAAAAAAGAACAGATATGAAACATCAAATCCATTATATCTTAAATACAATGCTATCGTTGTATAACCTATTTCTAAGAAATCCTCAAAATTATAGAAATAAGTTGTATAGTTTTCATAATCCGTACCCACATCTTTTCTAAATCCGACAAAACAAGCAGCAACCAGGAACATTAAGAACCTTAATAATCTTGAGTATTTAGCTCTTGAATATAACAAACACACTAGTAAGACATAAAGAATATATGGAAGCATAAAAAAATATTTAACTGGATTCACCTTACTTGTAGATTATGCACATCTTTTCTAGACATATTTGGGCTAACTTGTATAATGAATACCGTGAGTTATAAATACGGATTAATGATTTCGTCACTTTATTTGAGTTAACTAAATCTTCTATTAAGAGCCTGTCAATCAGGCCACACTCGGAACGTAACGAACAAACTATCTCGAAGAAAGATAATTTTTCAATATTGATTACTTCCCTTATCCGATGCATAATTGTGATGATATAATGTATACATGCATCCTTATATTGTTTGGTATTTGATAGACTCAATACAGAAGAAAATAGAATATCCCAATTATTTTTTTTCATTCCTGAGTTAGAAGCACTATTTTCTATAAAATAATAGTTATAAACTATACGTTTAGATAAGACATAACATGTATTAGCCTTTAATGCTAACTTAATGTTCATGATTAAATCTTCGTTAAGTATTATTTCTCGTGAAATATTAAAAGTATCGTCATCAAACAAATCCTTCCTAAACAACTTCCCAACAGGGCCTCTATAACACTTCTCCAACAAAAGTAGTCTAATATATTGTTCTGAGTCATAATGACCATTTGAACATAAAGGGATTAGTCTTTTGTGCGATGGATATATTTTTCTCCATGCACCTACAACTATATCATATTTACATTTAGCTGCAACATTTAGAAGATACGTTAAAGCATTTGGTGGCAACGTATCGTCAGAATCAACAAATGTAATCCAATCGCCAGTTGATTCAAGCACACCATCTCGTCTAGCCGCGGTTACGCCCTCATTAGTTTTATGGATTACACGAATCTTTGAATTATGAAAGGAATAGTCATCACATATTTTTGATGAATTATCAGTTGATCCATCATCAACTAAAACTATTTCTATGTCAGTGTATGTCTGACATAATATGCTATCAATACATCTCCCAAGATAAATCTCAGAATTAAAAACAGGAACTATAACACTAATTTTCGCCATTTATTATGTCAAATAACAATTTGAGTGATTCTTTTCTGTAGGTTGCCCATCTCTCATTTACATCCTTCCAATCAATATTTTCATAAAAATTTTTGTTTTCTAATTCATCTAAGGTTACTAATCTATTTTCTAAACCGAATAATGACAAAAGACTGACAAAACGATCCATGCCTCGGTTTTTATTACCCAGAACCCAAAATGTCTTATTAAATATTATGCTAAATGCTGTACCATGGAATGAATCTGTGATAACAACTCGCGCATCATCAAAATTTTTTAACCATTGCGATGGTGAAGGAAACATATAATCCTGCAAATGTTTTTTTACTCTCCAGTTAGATGGTTTGCGGCTAGGAAGGCTTCGGGAAATTGACAGATTGTATTTTTGAGCAAAATGATGAATTTTATTATTTAACAATTTATTATCATCAAGAATATAACTAAATAGAACAGGATTATTTTTTTGCTTTCTATCGAGTGAATCAATTAAATTTAAATAAAAAAACCTGTCATGTAAAAGAGTCGGATCAAGAACGACTGTTGCATCAACTCCATAATGTTTTTTGCAAAGAATCACACCTGATTGTTCTCTTACACCAACAAAATCAAATTTCTTTAAAAGTTCTCCACATCGAATTGTCTGCTCTTGATTATACTCCCAATTAGCGACTCCAAACGATGCCGCATATGCAATTCTTTTTAAATTAAGATTATCTGCAACATCTAAATAGTAATTGTAAATGTTAGGAGAATACATTGGTCTCCATACCTGATCACTGCCTACAACTAATGCATCGAAACCTTCATCTTTTATGTATTTTTGAAGGATATTATTATCATATATTTTTTTAGATAATATGATATGTTTATTGATAAATTCCGTAGTATTATTCGTAATCTTATTAATCAATTCAGGCGAAGGTGTAAAATACGGATAACCATAAACAAATGATTTTGTTATATCCTTAACAAAAACTAATACTTTTCGAAGTAATGACATTTTTCGGGGTATATATTCTCTATTAATTACAATTACATCGTGTTTGTTACTTCGAAGAATTTCTTGCAAAGCAAATGCTTGTAAAATACCGCCATAATTATGCCGTAAAGGCTGTGTCAGTATACCTATTTTCATTTTCCTAAAAGATTTTTAAGTTTACTGATACCTCCATCACCAAGAACTGATGATATAACTTTCTTAACTGCCACTTTTGATTTTTCTTCTGTAGTCATTTTTGCTAAAGATGAAACCGTCTTTAAAGCACTACTTTCATCTACATCCTCTGTAAACACCTCAAATATAATAGAATCTGAAATTGTTGGTTCAACAAACGAACTAAGATTTTTCAAATACTCATCTTTAGAATTTGCCGACATATAAACATAACCAAGATCTTCAGCATAGTGCTTAATCAAATTTGTTGATTTATTACCATTATGTCCCGCACCAGCTATGCCAGTATTCGTATCATCTCGGATATGAGCTCCTGGATGATTATACATTCTAAACTCTGCGCCCTTTCCATTGTTTATCAAAAGTATCCTAACATTATTGCCAACATGCCTGTTACCTAGTATATTGATATCATAAAAGACAGACAAATCGCCAAATACTCCAAAGAATAGTTTGTTTTTATGAATCAAAGAAGCTCCTATCAAAGACGACAATGTACCATCTATGCCAAACCCGCCAACATTTGAAAATTCACTAACAGATTCTGGAATTTCAAATAAATTCCAGACTCGCAAAGAATTAAGGATACCTAGATGTAGAACAGAATTCATAGGTAATTTGCAGGCTGTCTGCTTTGCAATCCATAAATTTGAGAAAGGAATTGAATCTGGAATATTATCGATAAGAAAACCATATACGAGATCCATTTCTTTCTTATATGTATTCTCTATTCCTGCTGAAATATATTTATTAAAAAATTCCATTTCAGGCATTTCAAAGACATACGTTATTTTTTGAAACAAATCGCGGACTTCCCCATCCTCACTCACTCTCCATACTTCTTTTCCAGAAAAGCAATAATTCTCGTATGCTCCAGATATTTCACCAATATGAATACATAAATCTGGATACAATTCTGTATAATGATGTTCCTGACGGCCAATTAACGAAGATAAAACTCTATATTTACCTTTATAATTGCTACTGTGATCACATATAACTATTGCATTATTTGATTCACAAAACGCATCAACTGTTTTTGTTAGAGTATTACTCCATACAAGATGTGATCCACAGAAAATAGCAATTCTCCCTGAAATGATTTTTGGGAACTCATCACCTATAGTTACCTTTCTAATTGCCCTTACTTTCGGCAATGTTACTACGGAGAAATCTGGACTATATGTTGTTATCAAATTAATGTGAACAGGCCCTCCCCCATTTCTTCTTAGTGCCAACAGTGCTTTATTTGCCTTTATTGTTACGTCCCATTCGTCATCTTTATCTTTAATATTCTGCAGACAAAAACTTGCAACTACCGTATCTGGTGGAGGCGAAGTCCTATCGGTCACTTGAGGAACCATTTGACCTATTCTAGAAGAATATTGGGAAGACGTAATGGCAAATCTAGGTCGCTTGCGCTGAAAGCTTACTGTTGGGCCAGGCATGTACGCTCTAGATGACGTTGCACGCGTCCACCTC
>ODAI012278183.1_pt1 | contig 11359 bp, 8 predicted proteins | sample 1539321 | NCBI WGS metagenome assembly ODAI01 (sample SAMN02144231, study PRJEB22623) | gut metagenome | biome: sheep rumen | host: Ovis aries | place: New Zealand
CGTCGCACTCGCCTTCTACATACCGGACTCCGAAAACGCCGCCGAGATTCAGCTCCCGAACGGTGTAGCCTAAGCTTTCCCGGATCTCCCGCACCAGATCCAAAACGATATCCAGTGCCATCAAATGATCCCGGTTGTCCTGGAGTTGGGAGCCTACGTGGAAATGGAATCCCATCAGCTCCACATGCTCCGAATCCAGCGCTTTCTTCAGGATCCGGTCCCGGTTGTCCGGTTCCAGGGAGATCCCGAATTTGGAATCCAGTCTGCCGGTATTGATCTTGGCGTGGGTGTGGCTGTCCACACCGGGGGTGATCCGGAGCTGGATCTTCTGTACCTTTCCCAATTCTCCGGCGATCTTCTCCACCAGCTCCAGTTCGTACTCATTGTCCACCACGAACCGGCCGATGTCCTTTTCCACCGCATAACGGATCTCTTCCGGGGTCTTGTTGTTCCCGTGGAAGATGATCGAGGCGGGATCCGCACCGGCCCTCAGGGCCGCAAAGATCTCTCCGCCGGAGACCGTATCCAGACCCATCCCCTCCCGGGTAACGATCCGGATCACATCCAGGGTCTGCAGCGCCTTGCTGGCGAAGACCGCCCTGACATTTTCATACTTTCCGGTGAAGCTGTCCCGGATCTCCCGGCACCGCTCCACGATATACTCTTCATCCACCGCATACAGCGGGGTCCCGTATTCCCGGGCCAGTTCGACACAGTCGCAGCCCCCGAATACCAGGTGTCCATTATCACTTACAATATACTCTCTCATTCTCTTTTCCTTATCTCAGATATCTGCAGATATCGGCGATGCTGCATGTATCGCATTCCGGCTTCCGGGCCTTGCAGACTCTTCTGCCGTGCCAGATCAGTGCGTGATGCATGTCGATCCAGCTGCTCTCCGGAAGCTGTTCCATCAGCGCCAGCTCGGTCTTCAACACGTCCTTTTCCCGGACGATCCCGATCCGGTTCGCCACCCGGAACACGTGGGTGTCCACCGGGATCGCCGGCACTCCGCACCCCACCGCCAACACCACGTTGGCGGTCTTGCGCCCGACCCCCGGCAGCTTCACCAGCCGGTCGAAGTCCTCCGGGACCTCGCCGCCGTATTCCTCCACCAGGATCCGGGACGCAGCGATGATGTTCTTCGTCTTGGTTTTATACATCCCGATCCGCCGGATGATCTCCTCCACCGCTTCCGGGTCCGCCTCCGCCAGCGAGGCCGCATCCGGGTACTCCCGGAACAGGTCCTTCGTCACCACGTTCACCTGTTTGTCCGTAGTCTGGGCGGAGAGGATCACCGCGATGAGAAGTTGGAACAGGCTGCCGAATTCCAGCGCACACTCCGGCGCCGGGTACATCTTTTCCATCTCCTCCAGCAGGATCTTCGTATCTTCTTCTTTCCAATCCATTCTTCTATTCTTCCCGGTCCTTCAGGCTCTTCAGCAGGTGGTCGTTCAGCCGCCGTTTGGAAGCCGCCACCTCTTCCGGGGTCCATTCCTGGATGCCTTTGCCGGATTTGAATCCCAGATCGCCCTTTTCCACCGCATCCTTCAGGATCTGCGAAGGTTCCGAAGAGGAAGCCAGGTGCTTCAGCAGGTAGTTCTGGATCGACAGACTCAGGTCCGTGCCCACCATGTCCGCATGTTCCATGGGCCCTAAAACCGGTGTCCGCATCCCGAACCCGTATTTCACCGCTTCGTCTACCGTGGCCGGATCGGCGATGCCGTTTTCCACGATGTACAGCGCTTCCCGAAGCAGTGCGTGCTGCAGCCGGTTGCCGATGAAGCCCGGTACGTCTTTGTTGACCTTGACCGGCCGTTTCCCGGCCCATTTCAGGAAATCATACACCGAATCCACCACTTCGTCCGAAGTGTCTACCGTCCGGATGATCTCCACCAGCGGGATCAGGAACGCCGGGTTCCAGAAGTGGGTCCCCACGATCCGGTGCCGGTGCACGGAAGTGGAAGCGATCTCAGTGATGCTCATCACCGATGTGTTGGTAGCCAGGATCACGTCCTCCGGACAGATCTCATCCAGCTGTTTGAACAGGTCCTGCTTCACCTTCATATCTTCGATGACGCATTCGAAGATCATATCCGCGTCCTTCACCGCTTCTTCCATGTCGTAGATGATCCGGATATTCTCTTTGATGGTCTTTCCTTCTTCTTCTGTCATGCAGTCGTTTTCGATCATGTCCCGGATGTTCCGGTCGATGTTCTCCACTGCATAGTCCTCTTCGAACTGGGCCCGGGCCCGCAGGATCACATTGCACCCCTTCTGTGCGAACTGGATGCCGATGCCGCTGCCCATCATTCCGGGGCCGAAGATCGTGATGTTTCGGATTTCTTTGTGCATAAGTCTGTTCCCTCCTTTATGCCAGCTTCAGTTTCTTCAGAAGCCGGTACAGTGTATCTCCCTTCGGAAGGATCTGGATCTCTTCCGGGAGGATGGATTTTGTTTTGATCAGCATGATCCCGTATACCACCATCGCCACAAAGACGGAAAGCAGCGTCACCATGTGGGAGTGGGAAGTGACCCTCACCCCGGCAAAGCAGATGACAACCACCGCCAGGATCGCGACAGCGCCGCAAAGAGCGGGTTTGATCACCGCAAGATTCAGATCATGCTTTGTCCCGGTCTCCCGCTGCACGAACCGGTAGTTGAGCAGCGCCACCACCAAAAGGCCGGCGCTGGTACCGATGGCGGCGCCGGAAACATTCAGCGCCTCTATCCCGGTGAGTACATAGGATACCAGATATTTCACTGCCGCGCCGGCGGCGATCCCGATCACCGACAGGCCGGGTTTCCCCAGACCCTGCAGGATCCCTGCCATGGCCTGGGCCACGCAGATGAAGATCACTCCCGGTCCCAACAGGAAAAGACAATGTGCGGCGGCTTCCGTCCCCCCTACCCGGGCCGGGTAGATCAGGTCCAAAAGCTGCTGTGGGATGGCCATGATGCCGAAGGCACAGGGGATGCCGATGATAAAGGCGATCCGAAGCCCCAGCCGGATGTTCTTATCCGTGTCTTCCCGGTCATTCACGCTTTTTGCCGCGGCGATGGCCGGCACCAGACTCAGCGCCATGGCCAGCGCCAGAGACTGGGGCAGGTTGACGATCGGTCCGGCGTATCCGGACAGCTGTCCGTACAGACCGTTGGCCTGAGCAGTGGACAGTCCCGCTGCCTGGAGTCTGCGCATGACCACCATCAGGTCCACCAGATTCATGATGGGGAAGATGGACACCCCGATGGTGATGGGGATCGCGATCCCCGCCATCCTCAGAAGGATGGATCTTCGGGATTCCGGTCTTTCGATGTCCCGGTCGCCCTGGTCAAAGGGCAGGGACTTTTTCCGCTTCATTCGCAGGTAGATCAGCGCGATAAAGATCGCTCCGAAGATCGGTCCGATGCTCCCGGCGCCGGAAGCCCCCGCCGCAGCGATGGGGATCCCCATGGGAAGCAGCACCACCGCCAGGGTCAGGCCGATCCCGACCCGGACCACCTGTTCCACCATTTGGGAAGCCGCCGTGGGTCCCATGACCTGGTAGCCCTGGAAATACCCCCGGAACACCGACATCACCGGCACGAACAACAGGGCCGGTGCGATGGCGATCATGGCGTAATATGCCCCCGGATCGCCGAAATACCGTACGATGGGTCCCGCCAGCAGGAAGACCGCCAGCGAGGAGATCACGCCCAGCGCGATCATCAACAGGAAGGAGACCCGGAAGATCCGGTGCGCCTCCGAATAGTTCTCCCGGGCCACGTTTTCGGAAACCATCTTGGAGATGGCCGCCGGGGCGCCGTTGGTGGAGAATACCAATATAAAGATATATACGGGATAAGCGGTCTGGAAATAGCCCATTCCCTCATCACCGATAATGTTCGCCAGTGGGATCCGAAACACTGCCCCCAGGACCTGGACCATCAGTCCGGCCAGCCCCAGGATCGCTGCTCCCTTGACAAAGGTTTTCGGGTGTTTTTTGTTGTCCATTCTATCAGTTGCCTTCCTTGACACAGCTCTCGCAATCTTATCACAATATTATACCAAAAAACCCCGGCGTTGGAAACCCGCCGGGGCCTATTTTTTCTCTGATCTTCAATCTTCAAACTCAATCACGGTGCCTGCCTCCAGGGACGCCTGCACATCGATGAGCCGCTGGTTGGTGCTCCCCCTGAACGGAAGCGCTAAAGTCTTGTTCTCCAGCTGGAACCGTCCGTCGATGAGCATCCGGCAGTGTTCGAGGATATACCGGATGTCTTCGTCTTCCTCCGCCATCTGAAGCAGTTCTTCAAAGGTATAGCCGCTGTAGGTCACCAGATCCAGCCCCTTCTCCACCACGCCTCTGGCCAGTTCCGCCATGGCTCTGGGTTGTTCAAAGGGTTCCCCGCCGCTGAAGGTCACACCCTTCAGCAGCGGGTTCTTGTCGATCTCCTCTAATATCCGATCCGTACTGATCCAGTTGCCGCCCTCCGGGTCGTGGGTCTGAGGATTATGGCAGCCCGGGCACCTGTGGGAGCACCCTTGCGTAAAGACCACGAACCGGATCCCCGGCCCGTCGACGATGGACTCCCGTATGATACCTGCGATTTTCAGCTGCTCTGACATGTTTGTCTCTCTCCCTTCTACCGGTACACCGGCGGGATCATCTCAGGACCGTCGATGCATCTTCGATCATGTATTCCAATAATTCTTCGATTTCCATGCCGCCGCCCTGCATCATCAGGGGGTATCTGCTGTAAGTGGTGAATCCCGGCATGGTGTTCACTTCGTTCAGATAGATCTCCATGTCCGGCGTTACGAACATGTCCACTCTCGCGCACCCTTTGCACTCGGATACCCGGTACATTTCGATGGCGGTCTGCTTGATCTTCTCCCGGAATTCCGGCGGGAAATTCGCCGGCATCCGAAGGCTGGAATTCACCGAGCCCTTTTCCGGGTTGGCCTGCAGGTGGGTATTCAGGAAACCGTACTCTAAAACGATCTCGTCCACTTCCCCGACGATCAGGTCCTTGCCGGTGCCCAATACGGAGCAGCCCACCTCGACGCCTACGACCTTCTCTTCGATCTTGATCTTATTGCCATACTTCGCCGCCAGCTCCACCGCCGCCGCGAACTGGGATTCGTCCTCCACTTCCGATACGCCATAGGAAGACCCGGCGCAGGAAGGCTTGATGAACAGAGGATATTTCATATCCTTCGCCCGTTCTTTGATCACTTCCACCGGTTCGCCGGCATAGCCGATCACGGACTTGGTGGTCTTGATCCCCACCGTCCGGGCGACGCGGTGTGCGATATCTTTATCCATACAGATGCCGGAAGCCAACAGTCCGCACCCCACATAAGGGATGCCGGTGAGCTCAAACAGACCCTGCAGACAGCCGTCCTCTCCGGTGGCTCCGTGGATCATCGGGAACAATACGTCCACCTTGGTGAACACGTTTTCCCCATCCTTGAACTCCAGGAACCCGCCGGCGTGACGGTCCGGAAGCAATACGCAGGGTACGATCTCACTTTCGTCCTTCCGCCATTCGTCGTTGAAAATCTTATCGATGTCTCCATAGTACCGATACCACTTCCCCTCGTCGGTGATGCCGATGCAGATCACATCGTACTTGTCGTAATTCATGTGCTTCAGCACATTGTGAGCCGATTTCAGGGAAACGGGGTATTCACTGGTATACCCGCCAAAAATCAGGGCAACGGTTTTCTTTTCCATAGGGCACCTCCTTATGATAATAAAACCGGGCAGATCAATCGATGATCGGCCCGGAAAAACGCTCTCGTTTTACGCTTCGTCCAATGTCTCCATCTTCGGAAGGTCGTGCTTTACGCGGTCTGCCTCTTCCGCCGTCTTGGCATCGTTCCAGCGGTCCATATCCCCCACCAGGTAACCGGTGATCCTCCGGATCCGCTCGAAGTTCACGCTTTCGTGTTCTCTTCTGCCGCAGAACGGGCAAACGTCATCGATGATTCCATTATATCCGCAAACCGGGTCTCTGTCTACCGGGTGATTGATGGAGCCGTACCCGATCCCGTTTTCTTTCATGCAACGGACTACCTGCTCGAACGCTTCCAGGTTGTTGGTCGGGTTGCCGTCCAGTTCCACGTATGTGATGTGGCCGGCGTTGGTCAGCGCATGGTAAGGAGCCTCCAGCTTGATCTTTTCAAAAGCGGAGATGTTGTAGTAAACCGGGATGTGGAAGGAATTGGTGTAGTATTCCTTGTCGGTGACCCCCGGGATGATCCCGTACTTTTTCTTGTCGATCCGAACGAACCGGCCGGAAAGCCCTTCTGCCGGAGTGGCCAGCAGGGTATAATTCAGCTTGGTCCGCTGGGATTCTTCATCCAGCCGCTTTCTCATGTAGCCGATGATCTCCAGCCCCAGGTTCTGGGCTTCTTCCGTTTCCCCGTGGTGGGAACCGATCAGAGCCGTCAGGCATTCTGCCAGGCCGATGAAACCCACGGCAAGGGTGCCGTGCTTCAACACTTCGCCGATGTTGTCGTCGATCTCCAGTTTGTCGGAGTCGATCCAGATGCCCTGTCCCATCAGGAAGGGGAAGTTCCGGACTTTTTTGCTGGCCTGGATGGCGAACCGCTCATTCAGTTGTTTGATGACCAGATCGATCTTCCGGTCTAAGTCTTCAAAGAACAGTTCGATGTTCTTGTGGGCATTCAGAGCGATCCTCGGCAGGTTGATGGAGGTAAAGCTCAAATTACCTCTTCCGGTGACGATCTCCCGGCTGGGATCATGCACATTGCCGATGACTCTCGTCCGGCAGCCCATGTACGCCACTTCGGTTTCCGGGTGACCTTCTTTATAATATTTCAGATTATACGGTGCGTCGATGAAGGAGTAGTTCGGGAACAGTCTCTTGGCGGATACTTCCAGAGACAGCTTGAACAGGTCGTAGTTGGGTTCTCCTTCGTTGTAGTTGATGCCTTCCTTGACCTTGTAGATCTGGATCGGGAAGATCGGCGTTTCGCCGTTGCCCAGCCCGCTGGCAGTAGCCAGAAGCAGGTTCTTCACCACCATCCGGCCCTCCGGAGAGGTATCCAGCCCGTAGTTGACGGAGCTGAAGGGGATCTGCGCCCCGGCTCTGGAGTGCATGGTGTTCAGGTTGTGGATGAAGGCTTCCATGGCCTGGTAGGTCTGCTTGTCCACTTCTTTTTCCGCCGTGTCGCGAACGAAAGCGACGGTCTTATCGATCAATCCCTTGTCCAGGATATAATCCGCCAGGACTTTCTTCTGGATCTCGACCTTTTCGTCGTCGTCCGACAGCGCCGGCACGTATTCGTATTCCTTCAGGAAAGTCTCCATGACTTCCTCGGCTTTTTCTTCACTGTCTTCCAGTCCGCAGAGGAGCTGCATGCACTTCTGCAGGTTGGATTTATAGAGCTTCTTGTAGCTCTTCTTCACGCCCTTCGCCATGGCGTAGTCGAAATTCGGCACGCTCTGGCCGCCGTGCTGGTCATTCTGGTTGGACTGGATCGCGATGCAGGCCAGGGCCGCGTAGCTCTGGATCGAATTCGGCTCCCGCAGGAATCCATGCCCGGTGGAGAAACCGTCGTCAAACAGTTTTCCCAGGTCGATCTGACAGCAGGTCGTCGTCAGGGTATAGAAGTCCATATCGTGGATGTGGATATCCCCGTTGCGGTGAGCTTCCGAGACCTTCGGGTCCAGGATGAACATTTCATAAAACTTCTTCGCACTCTCGGAACCGTACTTCAGCATGGTCCCCATGGCGGTGTCGCCGTCGATATTGGCGTTTTCTCTCTTGACATCACTCTCTTTGGCATCCTGGAATGTGAGGTTTTCCAGTGTCCGCATCAGGGAAGAATTCATTTCCCGGACCTTGGAACGGGTGGACCGGTAGAGGATGAATTCCTTGGCCGTCCGGGCGTGCCCGGTCTCGATCAGGATCTTTTCTACAGCATCCTGGATCTGTTCTACGGCAGGCTGCTCGATTTTTAAATCATTTTCGATATAGACCACGACTTGATTCGCCAGTTTTTCCGCCATGGACCGGTCCCGTCCGCCGGTGGCCTGAGCGGCTTTATAGATCGCATCTGTGATCTTATCCAGTTCGAATGGGACCTCTCTTCCGTCCCTTTTGATAATAGTAGTGATCATAGTTAAACCATCCTAAAAAAATTATAATTTCATTATGGTTAAATGATATATCCGAGCGCCCTCTTTGTCAAGGGTCAAAGCACCCTACTTTGTATGACATTTATGTTACAATACTATATCTTGTGGTTTTAACTCTACTGTACAAAGGCCGAAAAACGTTGTAAAATGGAAGGGTGAAGGGGGTCCGAAAGGCGAAAAACCTTGCAGTTTCGGGCTTTTTCCTTCTAGTGCCGAAAGGTTCTGTCAACCACATTATCTTGTGAAAAAATTTTTTGGAGGTATAGATATGATCCACCCTGCTCCGCTTACTCCCGGCGACCGCGTCGCCGTTATCGCTCCTGCTTCCTGTGTCAGTGAGAAGGAAATCGATCGCGCCAAACGCTCCGTCGAGTATCTCGGACTGGAGCCCGTCATCTACCCCGGCGTCTACCAGAAGCACGGCTACATGGCCGGGACGGACGAGGTCCGGCTGAAGGATCTGCACGACGCCTTCGCCGACGACTCCGTGAAAGGCGTCTTCTGCATCCGGGGAGGCTTCGGCTGCGGAAGGATCCTGGACCGGGTGGACTTTGACCTGATCCGGGAGCACCCAAAGGTCTTCCTGGGCTTTTCCGATATCTGTCTGCTGCACTTCAACATCCACCAGAAATGCGGCTTCACCACCATCCACGGCGCCATGCCCAACAGCGACTGGACCCGTCGGGACCCCGATACGGTAGACTCCATCCGCCGGTGGGTCTTCGGATTCCCGGAAGGGCCGGCAGTCCTGCCTCCGGGAGAACCCCTGGGGTCCATGAACACCGGCACCGCCGAAGGACGGATCACCGGCGGGAACCTGTCTTTGGTGGTCTCCACCCTGGGCTCCCCCTGGGAGATCGACACGAAAGACAAGATCCTCTACCTGGAGGACTACATCGAGACAGACTACAGCATCGACCGGATGTTGACGGCCCTGTCCCTGGCCGGGAAGTTCCGGGACGCCGCCGGGGTCGTTTTGGGGCCCTTCCTGGAGATCTCCCGGGAAGAACCGAGACTGCCGGAGCTGGGTCTCGAGACCATGTTCCGGGAAGTCATCGCCTCCTGGGGCAAACCCATCCTCACCAACTACCGGGCCGGCCACACCTATCCCCACATGGCCTTTCCCATGGGGGCAAAATGCCGGATCGACGCCGACGCAAAGACCATCGAATTCTTCAAAGGGTGAGTCCGGAGTCTTAAGTCTGGAGTCTTAAGAAAAAGAAGATCCTTCGCGAACCGAAGGATCTTCGTCTGTCTTCAGACTTTAGACTCTAGTCTCCAGACTATTTATGCAGGAATCCGGATACTCTCTTGTACAGGAAGAAGGTGATGATGGAGTTCACGCCGGCTTTGATGAGGTTGAAGGCCAGGATGAAGACCATCAGGTCCATAACGACTTCTCTGGTGACGCCCATGAACAGCGGAGTGATCACCAGATTGGCGAAGAACATCACCACTACCCATGCGACAGTACCGCAGATCAGCGCTACTACAGCGCCCTTCTTGGTCTTGCGGATCCGGTAGATGTTCCCGGCTACCAGTACGTAGGTGCCGGTGGCGATGATATGCATCAAAATACCGTAAACACCGCTGCCGGAGCTGACGGTGAGACCCTGGATCACGGCGGTGACGATGGTCATCAAAAGCCCTGCCAGAGGTCCGAAGGCGAAGGTCCCCAATAAAATGGCGATATCCGCCGGGTCATATTCCAGGAATGCTACAGGCGGGAAGATGGGGAAGTGGATAAAGTATACCAGTACGATGGAGATCGCTACCAGAAGCCCCATTTTCGCCAGTCTTACGGTTGTTTTTTGTGTGTTGAGATTGTTGTTGTCCATTACGATTTCCTCCTTGAAAATGATAAAATTACATTGATCTGTCGGGAAATATAACAGCCCTGAGCAAAAAGCTCAGGGCGTAGACATACCAAAAAAACAGTTTGATACGTGTTTCTTCCATCCGGACTATAACCGTTGGTACCGGGATCTCACCGGTTCAGCCTTTCGGGTCGCGGACTCGCTGCCTTGCGCAGATTACCGCCAGTGAGGAATTCCACCTCGCCCTGAAACAGATTCAACTGAATACATTATAGACCCGCCCGGGTCGTTTGTAAACCACTATTTTAAAGATCACGCTCTTGCCTCCCCCCTCTGGGGGGAGGTGGCACCGCCGAAGGCGGTGACGAAGAGGGGCCTACTCCAATTCAAACGCTCCCGTATAGAGCTGATAATACTTCCCTTTCTGCGCGATCAGGTCGTCGTGGTCGCCCCGCTCGATGATCCGCCCGTCCTCCAGCACCATGATCACGTTGGAGTTCTGGACCGTGGAGAGCCGGTGGGCGATGACGAACACCGTCCGCCCGCTCATCAGCGAATCCAGCCCCCGCTGGACGATGGCCTCGGTACGGGTATCGATGGTGGAGGTCGCCTCGTCCAGGATCAGAACCGGCGGGTCATTGACCGCCGCCCGGGCGATGGACAGGAGCTGCCGCTGCCCCTGGGACAGATTGGCTCCGTCGCTTTCCAGCACCGTGTCGTACCCCTCCGGCAGCCGCATGATGAAATCGTGGGCATTGGCCAGTCTCGCTGCCTGCTCCACATCCTCATCGCTGGCGGTGAGCCTGCCGTAGCGGATATTCTCCCTCACGGTAGCCGTAAAGAGGTTGGTATCCTGCAGCACGAACCCCAGGGACCGCCGCAGGTCATATTTTTTCATCTTCTTGACGTCGATCCCGTCGTACAGGATCTGTCCTTCGGAAATATCGTAGAACCGGTTGATCAGGTTCGTGATGGTGGTCTTGCCGGCACCGGTAGCGCCTACGAAGGCCACCTTCTGCCCCGGCTTCGCATATAGATTCACATCATGCAGGACGGTCTTGCCCTCCTCGTAGCCAAAGTCCACGTCGAAGAACCGGACATCGCCCTTCAGCTGAGTCAACCGGACGCTGCCGTCTTCCAACTCTTCCTTCCAGGCCCACATTTCGGTCCGGTGATCCGTTTCCGTCAGGACCCCGTCCACGTATTCCGCATCCACCAGCGTCACAGTGCCGTCGTCCGTTTCCTCCGGCTCGTCCATCAGATCAAAGATCCGCTCCGCTCCGGCCAGCGCCATAGCCACCGCATTGATCTGCTGGGCCACCTGGTTCACCGGCATCACGAAACTCCGGGTCAGCTGCAGGAAGGCCGCGATGGCTCCCAGGGTCAGCC
>ODAI011485783.1_pt1 | contig 11358 bp, 16 predicted proteins | sample 1539321 | NCBI WGS metagenome assembly ODAI01 (sample SAMN02144231, study PRJEB22623) | gut metagenome | biome: sheep rumen | host: Ovis aries | place: New Zealand
GCAAGATTGCTTGATACATACGATTACGGGCAGTCTTGGCAGAACCACCCGCAGAATCTCCCTCTACGATAAAAATCTCGCACTTCTTAGCATCGCGGCTCTCACAATTTGCCAGCTTGCCATTGGTATCAAAGGAATACTTCTGCTTGGTAAGAAGATTTGTCTTGGCACGTTCTTCAGTCTTACGAATTTTCGCTGCCTTTTCCGCACAAGAAATAACAGTCTTCAAGATATTTCCGTCCTTCTTCAGTTTGGTTCAGATAGTGGATATACGCTTCGCGCTGATAATATAAATATTCATCGATAGGCATTTCCCCGATCTGTTCCAGGTTTAATCCTGTGTATTTAATAACTAAATGTTCCCCTTCTGTGTCCGTCTTGAAATACCGTTTTTCTTTTTCGGTATATCCCGGATAAAAGGGGATTTTCAGTTTGGGTTTTCGTCCAGTTTTCCGACGAATTTCTGATAAAATTCGCTGATAAATAACTTCATTTCTTCAAGATCGTAGTCTTCCGCGATCTCTTTTGTTGTGACTTTCTCCCCTGACATATTGTTTGTCAGGATCTCCGCAACGGCTCCGGCCATTGTATCGACAACGGCTTCAACCGAAATATCTTTGTCGTCCCCCATGTTCTGAAGCGCCTGAATCTTTGACATTGTCTTTTTCTTTGGCATTTTGACAAGAAGGACTTTCCCGTTCTTCAGGGTTACATTGAAAAAGCTGTTTGGTAGATTGTTAAAATTGAAAGATAAATTTGACATGATCCGTATGTTCCTTTCTTTTCCTGATTTTCAAAAAATCCGACGGCGGGCGAATTATTACCCGACCGCCGGATCGTTTCGTTGTTCCTGCTGCCTGTTATTCTGTCGCTGTGGCTGTGATAACGGCGTTTCCAGTTACGGACGCGATCGTGACCTTGCCTGTTGAAGCGTTCCAGGCTGTCGAAGTGATATCGGTTCCGGCCATTGTTACGGCTACGGTGTCGATCGTATATCCTGAATCTGCTGTCAGGGTTGCTTCGATAGGATCGCCTTCTGTTACTGCCTGGCCGCTGAAGTCAGAAGATACATTTGTCAAATTCTGTCTGACTGTGTATCTTGCGCCGTCTGCGACGATCTCTTCAACGTAGTTGACAAGGGTTCCTTCGCTGTCAAGGTTAGGAAGCGCCTTGAACTCAACGTCAACAACTGTCGCGTCAGCGGGTGCAAACTGAAGTGTAAATCCTGCCTGGTTCTGTCCGACGATCATTACCCATATATCGCCGTCCTGTGGGTCTACATGGTGGAAACAGATAACGTATTTTGCGCCCTTTCTGTTTCCGATTCCGCCGATCTTTGTGATACGATACTTTCCGTCCTGGGTAGTTGTTACCCTTGCGGTATCGCATAACTTTTCGATCGTGTCGCCGATCAAGGTCATAAGTCCGGCCTTCAGGATCGCTTCTTCGGAAGTGATAATGACCTTTGACACATGACCCATGTCGTCTTTTGCTTCCGATGTTTCCTGTGTATATTCAAGGGACGCGCCGTTCTTGATGTAAGAATAACGGTTTTCGTCCGTACAGAATTCCCAAGGATTCGGAATAGTCTGTCCCTTCTCGAATGTGGCTAAATGAATATAGCCGGATCCAAGAATGATTCTTTCGGGTGCTTTATCCATTGTTTGATCTCCCTTCTTTGAATGGTTTACCTTTTCTTCTGAACGACGCTGAAATCATACGCCGTTTGGAACATGTTTTCGGACTGGATCGGGACGCCTTGCTTCAAAAACTCAACGTCGAACAGGACTTCTTCTTCGATCCTGGCTTCCAGGTTCGGATCTGCTTTCCTGTCCGTGTATAATTCAATGGAAGCGTCGATTTCTCTGATCTTGTTTTGTCCGTCCGGGCCTGTCTGTCTTTCCGTCTTCAGATAGACGATAAAAGGCGGCGCCGGGGCCGGATTCTTCTTCGTTTCCTTGAATTCATATTCAGTTATCGGAATCCCCAGGCCTTCAGCCCGGGCGATAATCTGTTCAAACGTTGCGTTCATAGTGTGTTGTTTGCTTCCCTGACGGCTTTTTCGACCGCTTGAACAGCTTTCGTCTGCGCTTCGCGTTCTGCGGGCTCGATGTGGCTATATGCCTGAACCCTTTTTCCGCTCCGGGAAACATGCCCCTTTTCCAGTAAGTGCGTTAATTGATAATGCTTCTTATTGTGGACGGAATACTGTTCCCCCGTGATTCCGCTTGTCGCGTTTTTCCTGGTTTTCACGGCCCAGTCTTTTGTATACTTTCCCGTCCTTTCTTTGTACGGCCCGCCCTGTTTTAAGACGTCCGCCGTATCTTCGGCGACCTTTTCCAGTTCTTCGTTGACCTTTTCCGTGACTGCTGCCGAATAGTTTTCCAGGGATCCCCGGATTGCTTCGGTCAGGTCTTCCGGCTTTACATTAACGACCATAATTTCCGACCCTTGTCGCCGCGTATAGTTCGATCTTTCCGTCTGATCGTGGGCCGTAGGTGCGATATATTGTCAATCGCTTTCCACCGACCTCGATCGCGTCCTGATCGTCGTATTCTTCGGCCCATATAACGAACTGTCCTTCTGCCTTATAGCCATTTACCCCGGCGGACTGGAATTCATCACGTCCGACAGGGTATCTTGTCGCAAAGACAGAAGTCTTTTCGTCGTCTGCCGGATCGTCGGCCGTGTGGATCAGGTTGATAGTACAATCTTCCATGTCAGGATCCCCCTTCCGCTTCCGGCGCAGCCTTGAAATACTTCGCGTCGCCTTTGATTTTTGTTATGTTCATGTCATAGATCCCGGATAAAACAGGATAGGCCGTCGAATCTATGGAATAATTCGCCTTGACGTAGGAAAGGACGGCTTCAACGATCATCGGATCTTCGGGATCTGATAACCAGGAATCATCGACGCCGATCCTTTTCAGGTCAGCGATCGCCGTTTCGACGGCTCGCTTGACGTCCTGATCGAGATCGTCAGATATTCTTTTTCTGACGCGAAGTTTCGCCGCGTCGTATAATTCGTCAATCGTCATATTGCCGTCCTTCTTTCGTCACATTATGGGCGACTTACTCGCCCTTCTTTACACGGATAAATCCGTTCCAAGCTGCAACCGCGCCGCCTGCGAACATTGAAGCGCGGAAAGCGGTCTGACCGCTCTTGAACTTGTAATCGTCAGATCTGCGAACGTCGATATCGCTGAAGATAGCAAGTTCGTAGTTCTGAAGGTAGCCGTAAGCCATTGAATAATCTCCGGCCTGGGTTGCTGCTGCGGTGATAGCCTTACAAGCGGAATTGATAACGAAAGGAACTCCGTCGATTGTTCCAGTCTGTCCGTTGTTTACAATGGTGTAAACCTTGCGGCCCTGCTTGTCGCGCAGCTTTGCGAATGCCTTCAGGTCGTTCTTGTTAAGGATAAGAGTTGCCACGCCTTCGACTTCCTCGTCGCCGCCGAAGGAATAAATGATCTCGTCAAGTGTTCCGTCGTCGATCGCTGTGATCTCGATATCGGTTGCGGGATCAATTACCTGGTCGGCTGCTGCAACAGGATTGAAGAAGATACCCTTCAACTTGCTTGTTGAACCGTCGCCGATAAGGATCTGACGGGAAAGGTATTTTCTGACAGCCTTTGAAACAGATCCTTCGATTACGCTGTCATAGTCAGCGTTAGGAAGTTTCTGCATTTCTTCAGGCTCTTCTGTGTATGCTGTGATCTTCTGCTTCTCGATTGTTACATAGCCGAAGGTTGCTTCCATGTCGTTATAGTTTCCGCCTTCTGCTGTTGGGCCTGCGCCGTTGCCGACGTAATCCTTAACGAATCCCCTTTCGTAAGTCTCGCCGCCCTGAAGGGGAACAGCCTTGACCATATCCACAAGGGCAGAAACAGGGTTTGAAGTCTCGTTAAGATCGGGCGCTGTGTGAACGACAGGCGCGGTCTGTGTTACGGAAAGGGCAGCCTTTACGCGGGGAACTGCGATCCTTGCGTTGAAGTTTGCCGCCTTGCCTGCTTTAAGGCTTGCGCCGCGCTTGTCAAACGCCTTGATCTCTGCGTCCTGCTTCTCTTCTGTCTTGTCTCCCGTATTCTCTGCGGGATCCTCTGCGCTGTCAGCGATTCCGGCCAACTGCTCGCGCTTCTTTGCCTGGTCAAGAATATCTTTGATATCCTGGGCCTCTTCAAGAAGAGCGTCAAGGGCTTCGCCTTCTGCTGTTTTGGACTGGACGCCGATCTCCTTCAGACGCGCGTTCAACTGATCCTTTGTCAGTTTCAAAAGTTCTTCGTGTTTCATTGTGTGAATCTCCTTTCTCACATGCTTGAAATAATTACTCGCGCGATCTCGTCGCGCTTGTTGCTATTCTGAATCAGTTCCGCTTCCCGCGCGTCCTGATTATCAGACTTATTGATTTTTGCTGCGGCTTCGGATTTCTCAATGACAAGATCTTTCGGCATATTGTGAGATCTTGCGACATATCCGCCCGCTGCCGCTGCGATTTCTGCGACGGATTCCGTTGTTTCAACTTCGAAATACTTCGCCGCTTCTTCCCCGGATAGCCAGGTTTCCGCGTCCATAAGTTCGCGGATTGTGTCTTCTGTTACGCCTTCCTTTGCGTGTTCCATGTATACGGCAAGGATCCCGCCGGAAATAACGTCCAGGTCGTCCGCCATTTTGCGAAGATCTGCGCTGTTACCTTCGACAAGCGCCCAGGGATTATGAATCATCAGAAAGGCGTTTGAAGGAATCTTCGGCGGTTCGGATCCGGCGAACGCGATAACGGACGCGATAGATCCTGCCAGGCCGTCAACGTAGACTTTCACTTCTGCGCTTTCTGCGAATCGCTTAATCATGTTATAGATTGCGATTCCCGCGAATACTGATCCGCCGCCCGAATTGATGTATATGTTCAGGTTCTTTCCTTGTTGTCCTGCAAGGAAGTTCTTTATCGCTTCAGGATATTGATCTTCTTCCTGCCAGGCTCCCCACCAGTCCGACACGATATCGCCGTAAAAATACAGATCGGCGGTCGTTGCGGTTTCGTTTTTTATCTCGATACAGTTAAGAATTTTCTTTGCTTTCGGCATTTTGCCCGCTGCCCCCTTTCTTTTGGACTTTTTCGAAATAGAATCCGGCTTCAATGCTCTTGATCCTTGACTGGTTTTCCGGCAGTCCCGGATCCTGGGCCGGATCGCTATCCTGGCCGACCTGATAAAGCGATTGATCGTCGGTCTTGACGTAGTTCAGCGATATCATTCTGACGTCGCCGCCTTCGATCGGCTCATAATATAACAATTCGCGGAATTCATTGATTGTTATGATTCCACGGTCGAACATTCCGCCGCCGATTGCCATTCTTGTTTGCATGGAAGCATACTGAAGGCGGTTCGCGGTGAATATGATCTTGTTTCCGAATCCTCTTTCGCGCTCCGTTAATAGCTTGAAGGTGAATTCAAGGGATAACTGAATCGCGATCGGCTCGATAACATTTTCAAAAAACGAATTGAAATCCGCTTCCGTGAATGTGGAAGTCAGGATCTTGTCGTTTACGTTGTAATAGCGATATATGTTGTCGCGTATAAACTGCGACTGAACGACCGGGATTGTCGGTGATGATCCTGAAATCTCTTTGAATTCCATTGAATTATCAAGTCCGGCGATTCCCCCGGTATTTCCTACGGACATATAAGCGTCCTGGAAGTCTTTGACTTTCTGCTTCAGTTCTTCGTCGTCAATGAAGTTGTTATATTTCAGATATCCCTTCAGGTTCGACGCGTTTCTGACTGTTGCCCGCAGCGCTTCCCCGGTATAATCCAAAAGTTCCAGGGAATTTCGAAGCTGTGAATCCGGCGCGGATCCCATGAATCGCTTTTTATCGAATCGGCTTCGAATATGGATCACGCTTGAATATGGCAGCGTATAAATTTTTTTGTCATAATCCCACCTGAAGCGGAAAAGAACTTCGCCCGATGTGGCGTCTTCCCATATTCTCACGTCAGAGACTTCGACCGGGACGATTGACTGAACCTTTGTGAAGTCTGAATTGTAAAATATAACCGCGTAGGCGTTCGAATGATAGACAAGATTCGCAGCCATTTTGTAAAGTGCGGAATATGTATCAAGTTCCGGCGCCCACCTTACGGAAAGGATCTTTGACAGATAATCATTTCGGGAAAGAAGACCTTCTTCAGTCCTGCGGATAATCTGCGGATTTAATTTTCCGACATTCGACGCGATAACGTTCGCAATCGCTCCGACAATGTCAGATTCTTCAAGATTTCCGTTCGCCTGGTAGTCCCCGGAAATCGCTATGAACGGCGAATACTTCGCGCGTCTCAAATTTAACAAGTCCCGGATCAGGCCCATGTTTTCGACGCCCCTTTCTTTGATATTTTTGTCCTATCTTGCCATAAGAATACAAAATAAAATCGCGACAGAATGACCCACTTTCATTTCTGCCGCGACTATCTTCCGACGTTCTTTAACTGCTGCGCGATTTCGCTTGAATATTTCATTTTCACCGTGAAGGCGTCGAAGACGCTGACGGCTCCGTCGATGTGTGACCGCTTGTCGATCTTGACAGGTTTCATTCGTGAATCGTTGATGTTGATATCGACGGCCACGTTCAAAAAATGCGACTGAAGAAGCGCGTTGTCGCCGATTGCGATCAGTCCGTCCTTCAGGTTTCCTTCGAACTCGACAAGAATCGGCGTCAGGTTGGTTCCCTGATATACGTCGTCCATGTGGAAGCCCGCTTCTTTCATGTCGTTGATTAGATACTGGGCGGAATATCTATCATATCCCACTTTCAGGGGCTTGATCTTGTAAATCTTGACCAGGTCAAAAAACCACTTGTAAACGTCCCGGTAATCGACCGCGTTATCTCCTGAAATCGTCAGGAAGCCCCGTTCTTTGTATAGATTATATGGGACGCCTTCTTCATCGACAGCGACTTCATATCGCTTTTGTGGCATGAAGAATTGACAGAAGATATAATTGACGGCTTCCCTTTCGATCACGACTGCGGCCGCCGTCAAGTCCGTTGTTCTTGAAAGGTCGATTCCGCCGACACAATAACAGCCCCGGAAATCTTCAAGGGTGTAATGAACAGCCAGGCCGTCAGGATCCTTCTTGACAGCTTTTTCAACGTCCAGGAAGTCAAGCCAGGCAATCGAAGAATTCTGTTTGATGTTGCAGAACTTTGTCAGGAATTCCGCTTTCTTTGAAAGGCTCGCGTGTGCGATCGCGATCTGTTCCTGGTAATATTCCCACCTTACGGAAACGTCCAGGTTCGGATTCGACTTTTCAAGTTCTTCCCTGGTGTCCCACTTCTCGACGTCGTCGATAATATACAAAAACGGCAGAAACCGCCGTTCTTTTTCTTTGCCGATAGATCTTCCCTTCAGGAAGGCCGTCGCTCTTCGGATCAGTTCGTCATATATTCCGTCGTTTTCATATCCGGCCGTTCCCGTTGACATGATAAGGGGCTGCGTCCTGCTGCCTGTCGCCGAAGATATAACTTCGTACTGCTTCAGTCCGGCGTCGCCGCGCCAGGCTTCGATTTCATCGTTCAGGCAGAAAAAGACATTGAATCCGTCTGACTTCTTCGAGTTGAAGGCTAACTTCTTGACGGACGTATTGAATTCCTTGACGTATAGATCCGTCCTTCTCTTTTGCGTGATCTTGTTCAGTTCGTCGTCTGACTGGACGATCTGATAAAAGGCGTCGAAGCACAATTCCGCCTGATCCAACTTCGGGGCCATACAGTACAACTTCGCGCCGTATTCTCCGTCGATATATGTCATGTAGGCCATGATCGCAGCGGCGAAAAGTGTCTTTCCGTTTTTCCTGGCCACAATCAGAAGGACTTCACGAAACATTCTGTTTTCAGGGTGTTCGGGATCCATGATTCCGAAGATCGCTGAAACAATCGCCTTCTGCCATAGTTCGAGTATGAGAAGATCGGAACGTCCTTCCGAATGGTGACAGAAGTTTTCAATGAACTTGATCGCCTTGTTTGCTTTCTTCCTGTCGAAGAGATATTCGCCGGACTTTAATCCGTCCGTCAGGATCTTGTATATCGCATGAATGAAGACGCCTGCTGCCCTGACGCCCGGAACCTTTTCGCCGTTCTTGATTCTGACGATCGCGTCGTAATACTCGAATATGTAATTGTCATATACGCCGGGCCTTTCGTTTACGCCCTGGATCGTCTTCTTTTTCATTCCCGGTTTTTAGTCCTCTCTTAACATGGCCAGGCGCGAAACTTCCTTCTTCTGCTTCGGCGGTAACATGTCGATAAGTGTTTTCATATTTGACGCGTAGGATCTCGCGTATTTGTCGTATGTCTGAACGGCCGGATTCTCTTTGACGAATTTCTGCGACGCGTTCTTTGTTGTGGTTTGCAATCCGTGAAGGATCAATTCCGCCTTTGCCTGTCTCATGGCGACTTTTTGAAAGGCGACTTCTTCGATGATCTTTTCGATCATTTTCATTTTGTCCGGGTCGTCTTCTTTTACCGGGCGAAACATTCTTCGGATCGCGTTAAATTCCTTTTTGACGTTCTCTTCAGTCAAAATCTTTTCATCTTTTGAAATTTGCTCTTTTTTTTCGGCCATATATTGAAGATTCTCCTAACCCCCCTATATATGCGCGCACGTCAGCGTTTTTTGGAGGGCTCCCCCTCGGTACTCAACGCCCCTTATTTTTTAGCGACCCCCGGGGGTGTGGTCGGTGCGCAGAAGGAATCAAGGCGGAATAATATTTCCGTTTTGATCGTAATGATAACGCCTTTCTCCTTCCTTGTGTTCCTTGTTGTGATGTTCGTCGCATAGTCCTTCGAGATTATCGAAGGACAGACTGATCGCCGGGTTGTTTATATTCTCCGGCGTTAAATAAATTTTGTGATGGACGATTGCGATCGGCTTCATGTCTTCCAGGCTCCGCCGTCCCTGTTCGACTTCCCTTCGGCAGCGTTCACAATAGCCGCCGCAATAAGTAATATATGCGCGTCTTGTTTTCTTCCAGGCTTTTGATTTATAAAACCATTCTGAAAAGTCTTTCGCCATTCTATCGCCCGCCTGCCTTTCGCTTGCGCTTGTCGTCTATCATTCCCATATTGTCAGCGATCAGGAAACAAAACTGTTTGCGGATCTCATAAAAGCGACGGCGGCCGCAGTATGTTTCGCCCAACAGTTCCCACGCCTGGGAATATGCGATCGACTGATATATCTTGTCAACAATATGATTTCTGATCTCCGGCGAAGCGTCGCCGACGTCCAGGCTGTCTTTTGCTTTTTGGATCGCCGACGCGCTCTTCTTCCTGAAGCCGGATTTGTTATTCGCTTTGTCGCGGGCGTCTTCCCGGACTATTGCGTTAATAATCTGTTTTTCGTTGTAGTCCAGGAAGTATCGTTTCAATCTGCCCCGCCTGCCTTTCTCTAAAATGTTTCCTCGTTGCTATCCCTGAACGTTGTTCGGATCCGAATCATTCCGTCGGAATCCGTGTCGATCTTGTGCGTATGCTTGCCGATCTTCAAGGTCACATAATCGATTGATCCTTCGAAGGTTGCCTTGATCGCGCATAGTGCAACTTGAAGCTGTCCGTCCTGGTTGCTGAAGACATTCTTCGCCCAGGCTCCGGCGGCTTCCATTTTTGCCCGGCGGTTCCGCTGCCTTTGTGCTTCGTCGCAGTCGCAGTCCTGGGAAGCAAGTTCGTTCAGATCTGCGACTGATATTCCTTCCGGCGCTTCGATAATCCTTGCCTGATTGCAATACTTACAGAATCCCGTCTGTTGTGACATTGTTCGGATTGCGGGCGCCGTCTTTAATCCGACCGTCCCTTCTCCGACGATCTCGCCGTCCACCTTCTCGACGCTTTGTTCCTGATTGATCCCTGTCTGTTCGATGATCTCTTTGATTGTCAGGACGAACGTTTCTGACGCAAGGTCGTTCAATCGTCCGATCTTGAATGTCGCCTTGACTGTGATCGATACGACGCCCCCGGCCGTGAATCTGACTTCCCTTTCTGCGTCTGTGGTTCCCTTCCTGTCTTCTCGCAGATTGTGAACGATCGTCTTTGTGTCTTCGTCGGAGAAGCCCAAAAGATTGACGATTCGCTTTTCCCAAAACGCAGTCAAGGGCAGCGCCTTTTCTTTCTTCTCTCCTGCTGCAATCTCGAAGATCTCTTCTTTGTTCGTTGTGATTGTTAGCATTGTCCTTTGCTCCTTTCTTTTCCTGATTGCTGTTATTTATATCTTCGTCGGTCAGTCACGCCGCAATCGGGCGTATATATAAAAACCGCCGTTGATATCGTTTATCTTTACTTCTGCGTCTATGAACTTATATCCGGGATATGCTTTCTTGATCCGCTCTTCAAGATATCCCCTGTCGGTTGCCATTCTTTCGGCCGTCCTCTTTCCGAATCTCGAATATGATTTCGTGACGATCGGCTTCTTCAGATTCTTTGACGCCCGCCACCTTTTACGGCCGTGTGGGTCTTTGGTGATGTAGTTCGCGATCCCGGCTGCGTGTGTGTCAGGATCAGGATCAATCCTTCTTGTGTGATTCCTGCTGCCCTGTCGCCACAAGTTCTCTAATTCGTCACGATCATTTGATCCGTCAATGATAACGTGGTGGTGACAACGGATTCCTTTTTCTTCGTCGTCGCTCCATTCTGTGACAACGATATATTTCGCGTTGTCCTTTCCGGCTTTCCTTCTTCTCCTGTTGATCCTGCGAATGTAGTTCGCAAAGATCCGATCTGCGTCTTCCGGGGATTCGGGAAGGTGTTCTTCGTCATAAGTGAAGGTCGCCCATATATCCCCCTTTCCGAAGTTGGCTGATATCAGATTGTTCAAATATCGTTTCGCCCTTTTATCGTTCAGGTTCTTTTGTGCGGGCCTGCTCTTGTTTCCCCTTTTTGTCCTGGGTGCGTCCTGTCTGTTTCCGAAGGCCGGATATATATCTGCTTCAAGCTGATTTCCTGCTTTCGTTGTCTTTGTCTGATAGGCGATCCCTTTTCTGTTCTTCGTCAGTCTTTCAATTTCTGCCTGCTGAAGATTATCGATCTGTTTCTGATACGCTTCTTCGAAATCGTAATCAGTAAAATATTTATTTTTACCCTTCATCAAAACCGCCCTTCTGTCCTTTGATATTTAATAATTAAAAATATGGTTGAAATGTTAATACCCATTACAAGGCCGGGGAAACCTTTGTCCCCTTCCTTTGTAACAGAACAGGCGTTCTATTATTTCAGGGCGGCGTCAATGTAATCCGAAAATTCTTTCGCGCGTGTCTCGATTTCATTTGTGTATTCTGTTTCTGTTATTCCGGCGGCGACCTGTTCTTTCGCGCCTTTTTCAA
>ODAI011386938.1_pt1 | contig 11357 bp, 8 predicted proteins | sample 1539321 | NCBI WGS metagenome assembly ODAI01 (sample SAMN02144231, study PRJEB22623) | gut metagenome | biome: sheep rumen | host: Ovis aries | place: New Zealand
AGAACGTTGCAACGGCACTCTATTACGGCTTGTATATGGACACGGTAGGACTTTCAGAGATCAGTGAGCCTATGGACCGTGAGCTCCGCGATACCGCAAACTATAACAAAGCGCTCATACGCCTGCTTTCAAATACCAATCTGACAGAGGAGGAGCTCAGCATTATCGGCAAAACGCTCAGTACCTGCAAATACTACCCGCATCCTGACAGCTCCGCAGTTGCGTATGATCCCTCTCTTCCAAAACAGCATACTGCCTACACCATAGCAGACAACTGCGACCCTAATCTCCTCGGCATTATCTCTGATACTCTCATTCAGGTTGATATGGTTTCAGACTGCGTTGTCTGCTGTCCGTATCATACCGGATACAAGATCTCCGTCCGCACCTGTACGGACTCTGTCAAGGCACCGGATCTTGCCGCGTTCATTACCTACGGATACGGCGGAGGCGGCGGACATGATAACAAAGCTGGCGGCTGCATCGACTATCAAAGCTCACTGCCGAAGGATATTATGGATTTTATTGCCGACCGTGTACGCGATTTCTTCACAAAGCCCGATGTTATTTTTGCCGGCAGGGAGCACCCCGATTTTTCCGGTGCAGAACGCTTCCGGAAAAAGGAGGTCGTTCTGGGCTATGTACCAACAACATTGCTCTCGCCGGACGGAGAGGATATCCATATCCGGACGCTTGAGGGTGATATGACTGTGACACCTGCTCCGGACATCTATCTGATGGTCGGTGTAATAGGAGAGGTTTATCCCATCACGCGCGAGAAATTCGAGAAAAAATATGTTGCATGTGAGGGGACACCTGATGTGTCGACATATTACTATCCGCCTTCAGCACGGATCGGTCAGAAAAAAACAGGCAGTCAGCTCTCGGAATATCTGCGCGGGTGCAAAGCCTCCGGAAACAGTGAGATACTTGCAGTGAAGCTGAATAATTATACGAAGCTCTATTCTCTCTGGGATCAGAAGCATTATATGTACGGCAACATCGGGGATTATATGGCACATCCTGCACATGATGCAAACGATCTCTATATCATACGCGGAGATATCTTTGCAATGACCTATGAAAGCTGCTAATCACAAAACCCAAAATCTGCGCTCCCTTCCACGGGGGGCGCTTTATTTATCAAAATATCATTAAAGAGGTTGCAATACATCGAAAAATATGTTATTATTTAGAAAAACTATAAAGGAGTCCGACTATGCGATCTATAATATCCAAACTAACCGACAGCGAATTCTGCCTGCTCGAACAGCTTGCATATCTTGATGAAGACGTAGCAAAGGCTGCTTCAGACGAAGAAAACGAAGTTGATTTCTACAAGATCAGCGATACAAACAAGGGACAAACTATTGCTCAGATACTCAGCAAATTCGATGAAAAAGCTCTCGGAAACCTCAGAACCAACAAGAGCTCCGTGTGTGATGCACAGATCAGCGGAGTCGAGTGGGCAAGGATAATCAAGTTCCTGAAAAACGGAAGGACTGCCTCTCTCGTGCTTGAGGCTCTTATGCTTGACGAGACTGGCTATCACTCCGTCACAGATAAAGCCGGCAGGAGCTATAATTATCCGCTGGCACTTTGTTTTTCTGACGGCACAGGCAAAAACGAAAAAGCTATAGTCGTTTTCAAGGGAACGACAGGTCCGCAAGAATGGGCAGACAATGTAAGAGCAGCAGCTCAGTTCGACACACCTCCTCAGAGAAGAGCACTTGAATTTGTTGAAAAAACAGCTGAACGTTTTGGAAGCATCTCGGTAATAGGCCACTCAAAAGGCAGCAACAAGGCAATGTATACAGCGCTTATGAGTGATAATGTAGAGAGATGTGTGTGCTTCGACGGACAGGGCTTTTCGCGCATATTCCTTGAAACACCCGAGGTCGCTGAACGAATAAAAAAGAGAGCCTCTCTCATCAAGAACTACTCTCTTACCGGTGATTTCGTGCATATACTCCTGTATCAGATACCCGGCTCAAATCAGTTATTCTGTAAGGGCTACTGCGTTGACTCGGTAGGCGAGAACCACTCTCCGAACTCTTTCTTCCAACAGTCATCAGACGGCGAAGATGAAAGTATAAATTCGGAGACAATAATGGTCGGCAATACTTCATACATAATCCCTCGCTTCGAGACTGCAAGCGAGAACGAAAGTATCGAAACTCTCCATTCGTTCGTGGACTACCTACTTTCGCGTGATGAGAATGTCAACGGAATAATAGATTACCTTGCAACGATACTGCCAATAGTCATAGTCGGCGAAGACGAATCCGGAAATAAATACGACTCACGAGGCAAGCTCAAAGCAGTGTTCGATGATACGGACAGTCTTACAGCCATTATAACGAACCTGATTGCTTTCGTAAAGGAAAACAAGCTCAACGGCGAATATGTTGACTCACTTCTTGGCGCACTCGGAGTCGATGATGCAGGATTATTCTCGCTCCTGTTAAAATAAACGAACGCCCTCTGTCATTGATGATTTAGGAGGATAATTATGAAGATAAATCGCATAGTACCGGCACTTCTTGCTGTAATGACAGCATTAAATATTTCCGGTTTAAGTACATCGTCAGCGTCCATACATAATGAAAGCTCTTCCGGTATAATGGGCGATGTAAATGCCGACGGCGAGTTCAGTATAGCAGATATTGTACTGTTTCAGAAATGGCTGCTTGCAGCTCCCGGAGCAGAGCTTACAAACTGGAAAAGCGCCGACTTCTGCGAGGACGGCAAACTCAACGTTTTCGACCTTTGTCTGATGAAGCGCCGTTACATTGATAAAAACTCCGGCACAAAGCTGGTTTGGTCAGATGAATTCAGCGGCGACTCCCTTGATATGACCAAATGGAGCTACGAGCTCGGAAACTGGAAGCTCGATGCTGACGGAAACTATATCACAAACGGCTGGGGCAACAACGAGCAGGAGTTCTACACCAACTCAAACGCCTCTGTGAAGAACGGTATCCTCACTATCGCAGCCCGTAAGGAGCACTACTCTGATCCTGTACAGGGCGAATACGAGTACACCTCCGCACGTCTGAGCTCGCAGCATCTGTTCTCGACCTGCGGCGGACGTATAGAGGTAAGGGCTCGCTGTGACTCCGGAAAATCCCTTTGGCCTGCAATATGGATGCTGCCCGAGGACAGTGTTTACGGCGGCTGGGCAGCTTCCGGCGAGATCGACATAATGGAAGGGTGGGGAAGTAACCCCGAGAAAATATGCGGCACTATCCATTTCGGTGACGTATGGCCCAACAACACATACCTGACCAACAACTATAAATTCCCGCAGGGCGACTCCAGTGAAAACTGGCATACCTACGCAGTTGAGTGGGAGGCGGACGAGATACGCTGGTACGTCGATGACACGCTTTACAGCAGGCAGTCTGACTGGTATTCCGTAAATCACAAGTATCCTGCTCCATTCGATCAGAACTTCTACATAATACTGAACCTTGCAGTCGGCGGTGCATTTGACGGCATTGACGGTATATACGCTGATCCTTCCACATTTGCAAACGGCGAGAAGCATTTCGACATAGACTATGTAAGAGTATATGACCTTGATAAGCCCTTTGAGCCGACTCCCGTGACCTCTCTGCCGCTTGAGTCCTATATTGAGGGAGCAAATGCTGCTCTCGTCAACAAGGACGGCGAGACAGTTGTCACGATCAACGAAGTCGGTACACTGGAATATGGTGTAATGGGGCTTAACCGCGGCAACAAGGTCCACGCCGGCGAGACTCACACCTTATCATTTGATGTTTCGTCAAGTGCAGAGCGCGAGATAGTTGTGACTGCCGAGGACCCTGCATACACTCGCTATCTGAATGAAAAACTGACGATAACTCCTGATAAAAAGCATTACTCATTCGATGTGACTTTTGATGCCGATATGTCAGTTGACCTCAAATTCCAGCTCGGAAACATCGGAAATGCTTCTTCGATCGGAAGCCACACTGTGACTCTGAGCAATATTGAGTGGAAATAGTCGTTCCGGCACTTGCTATTTTTTCAGCGATGTGTTATAATAGTAATGTTGTATTATAATACTCTCAGGAGGCAATTATGGATAATTACAGTATTGGATTTATAGGTGCCGGAAATATGGGCACTGCTATTATGAAGGGCATTGCTTCGAGCAGCCTTTCCAACAAGGTAACACTCTACACATTTGATCCCGACAGCTCAAAGGTCGAAGCTCTCAGCCAGTTTGGCATCAAAGCCTGCTCAAGCGAGTCGGAGCTCACAGCTGCCTGCAAGTATGTATTCCTTGCAGTAAAGCCGCAGATCATCGAAGGCGTTCTCAAGGCAGCTGCTCCCGGAGCTTCCAAGGATACAGTTTTCGTATCTATTGCTGCCGGAATTACAGACGAATTTGTTGCGAGCCAGACTCTCCCCGAAGCAAAGGTAATACTCGTTATGCCCAACACTCCGCTTCTTCTCGGTGAAGGCGCTTCCGCTCTTTCACGCAACGACAGAGTTTCTGATGAGGAATTCGAGTTTATCCTCAATATCTTCAGGATCTGCGGCAAGGCAGCAGTGATACCCAAGGACAAGATGAAGGAGATAATCGCTATCAACGGAAGCAGTCCTGCGTTTATCTACCTTTACGCAAAGGGCTTCATCGACTACGCTGCATCTGTTGGCATCGACGCTGAAGCTGCTACCGAGCTGTTCTCGCAGAGCCTTATCGGTTCAGCAAAGATGATAACAGACTCCGGTAAAACTATAGACGAGCTCATTAAAATGGTCTCCTCACCCGGAGGAACTACACTTGCAGGTCTCGACCGCCTCTATGAAGGAAATCTTACAGATACTGTAAAGAAGTGCTGTGAGAGCTGCACCAACAGAGCCTACGAGCTCTCCAAGTAAGCTGTTCTAACCGGACAGGTTGTCGCATATCCTTGAAACAGAAAGGATGATGCGATATGAAACGTATAGGAACTCTCACTGCAGCCCAGAGCAGAAGGGCTTTCACAATGCTGTTATTCGCATTCACAGCGATAGGCGTCATAGCCGGATCAGTATACGGAGCAGCACATCCTGAAAACGGATCATTCTGGCTGCACCAGTATTTCGTACCGGCTCCGCTGAACAGTCCTATCCCGGCACTGATGAAGGTCACTTTTCTCAGTTCGGCACTCTTTATTGCTGCCGCTTATCTGACAGGACTATTTGCTTTGGGACAACCCTTCGGGTTCTGTCTGCTGATATACCGCGGCTTTGGTATGGGCTTCTCATCTGCTCTGACTTACACAAGCCTCGGTATACACGCACTGCCGCGGATAACGCTTCTGCTCCTGCCGAGAGCGCTCGCAGTCACTGTTTTATCCGTACTCGCAGTAAGAGAGCTTATGCGTTCTTCAGGAAATCTCCTGCGTTCACTTACAAGAGGGGAGATAAGGGACGACAAGCGTTCCGACCTGAAGCATTACACTCTGAAATTTGCTGTACTGCTCCTGCTGTCGCTATTGATCTCTTTGGCGGACGGAGCGGTATTTGCAGTTTTTGCCCGACTCAACTGAACTGGAGGAATGTTAAAATTGGGTCTGTTTTTTAATGATTATGAAAGCGCAGGCTCGGGAATTTCAAAGAATGCCCCCAAGAAAAAGGGATTTCGATTGTTTCTGGATATTCTCGGCAGAAAGTTCTGGCAGCTTGCCGGACTAAATCTCCTGTACTTCCTATTTTTTACGCCTCTTCTGCTGACACTGACAGCGATAAGGTATATCCCTAACAATAATGCAGCGATCGCCGTAATAATCCTGCTGCTGCTTACATTTGCGGTTACTATCGGTCCGGCAACGGCTGGTATGACCAAGGTAATACGCTGCTACCTCATTGAAAAGCACACGTTCGTGACCCGTGACTTTTTCAAGGGATTCAGGGAAAACTTCAAAAAAGCAGCCGTAATAGGCTTCATAGACTGCGTTATCGCACTTTCAGCGTTCGCAGCCGTCAACGTCTATCCGGCACTTGCGGTACAGATGAACTCAAATCTGATGTATGTGCCGCTCGTCATAACTTACAGCTTTGCGCTCGTGGTCCTGATGATGAACTACTACATCTACCTGATGCTCGTTGCCACGAACCTTTCACTGAAAAATCTCATCAAAAACTCATTTGCACTCGCTTTCGTTTCGATGAAGAACAACCTCGTAACAACGCTTATGATCGGCGGAATACTTGCACTTCTCCTTCCAATAATGAGATTTGCTATGCCGCTGTTTATGACAATACTGCCGTTTTATCCGGCAGCCTTCATCACATTTGTTATCTGCTTCAACAGCTACCCGGTAATACAGAAATACGTCATCAATCCCTACTATGAGAGCATAGGAAAGATCAACCCCGAGCTCACAAACTTTGAGGACGACGACGATGACGAAACTGGTGAAGAAACTATTTGTGAGGATATGGGCGGCAAGGAAAAGCCCATTGAAAAGCGTAAAAAAGGAAAGGGAAGAAGAATCTCCTGAAATAATGAGCCGGTACACAATGTACCGGCTTTCTTATACATAAAACAAGGCTGCACAGTTAAACTATGCAGCCTTCCTTCATATTTTATTTGGAGTTTACAGGGAACTTTTTGATAAGTCCGAGCTTATACTGCTGAATAAGAAGTGCATCAGCATTTGAAAGTCCCTTCTTGCCGTCAACGTCAGCGTTCATCTCGCCGCGGGCTGTAATGCTTACCTTTGAATTGCCCTGAGCATACTTATCAGGGTTAGTAGAAACCTGCATTACAAGTACAGCATCAGCGATATTTACCTGAGCGTCGCAGTTAGCGTCGCCGTAGTTATTATCGTCTGTGTTGATAGTTGTACCGGACTTGATAGTTGTAGGCTCACCATCAGGCTTTGTACCATCGGGCTCAACACCCCAGATGAGCTTATCGTCAGCGTAAATTGTGATCTTATCTGTGATAGCAGCAGCGTCGTTATCGTCCTCGAAGCTTACGAGGTCAGCGTAGCTGTAATCATTTGTCGAATCCCACTTTACCTTTTCGTAGGTCTTTTCGTCCATCTTGTATCCGAGTGCGAACTGGAATACACGGCTTCCGTAGAAGTCACAATTCTTCCACTGGATCTCAACGTAGTAGTTACCCTTATCATCGTACTTAACAGGCTTTTCAGTGAATTTAGCCTCGTTCTTGCCGCTCGAGTAGCCCTTCTCCTGATCGTAGTCGATACGGGAGTAGATCTGATCAATGTCATATCCGGCTTTTTCGAGCTCGTTTACATTGAAGTAGTATCTTGCCTTGAGGTCGCTCTCAAATCTCGGAGGATCAATAGTTCTGTTGTAAACAACTACCTTGAGCTGTACACTGTCCTCCTGCTCCTGGTTCTTACCGCCGGCAGCGTAGAGACCAACAGGAAGCGGCTCACCTTCAGCATCTATCTGATCGAAACCAGCCTTAGCGTTCTTGGACATATCAAAGTCAGGATTAATGTGATTATCCTTCTCGTACTCCTTGCCCTTAGCACCGTAGAAGTGGTAAAGTCCTGCAAGGTCGCCGCAGATACCAGCGTTGTAGTCGTCAGTAACTTCGTTATAGATGTAGTCCTTTGTAATGTCGTTGTGGAAATCCTTGAGGTCAGGTCCGCCTACGAGTGCGCCCCAGAGAGTGTGTACCTGAGCGATAGGATCTTCCATACTCTGCTTAGCCGAGCAGTGAGCTGCACGGTGGTGAGGCTGAGTAGCGTAGCTGTTGCCGTAACCAACGATATAGGAGTAACCCATAGGATTGTTACCGAGGATATATTCCATCTGAGCCTTTGCCCACGGGAGGAATACATCATCACCAGTGGTCTTAGCGTAAACACAAGCACAGAGACCAGCAGCGGTGTTATAACGAGCGGAACCATAGCCGGAAACAACTGCCCAGCCCTTGGGAGACTTAGCAATGAAGTCACCGCTTGTTTCACTATCCGGGAGATCCGGGATCTGATCGCAGGTCATAGGAGTGTTCCAGAGGTAGTCGTCCATACCGAAGTACTTGTGACCGTGAACCGGTTCATAGCCCCAATCTGAGCTGTCAACTGTCTTAGCGCAGCCTGACCAGAATTCGAGATTGTAGCGGAAGATGTACCAGTCACGGGCTGTATTTGTGATAGGTGCGAGCTTAGCGAAAACGCCGCCCCAAACTGTATCCCAGCAGTGAACCCAGATGTTCTGCCAGCAGTTACCGGTATCAGTGATGATACGCTTCATATAGCCGGTGTAGGGGTGAGCACCCTTATCATTTGTAGTAGTCTCATCAACGTCGATGATAGCCTTGATGTACTTATCGTAAGCAGCGTCCTTCTGAGTCTCGTCTTCGGCAACAGCTGCATAGTAGAGCCAAACAGCTGCCCATGAGAGCTCATCATAGTCGTAGCTTGAATGATAGAAGCCGCCGTCGTAACCGAGAACGAGTGAGCTCGGAGTTGTACCGGGCTTCCATTCCTCCTTATGAGTCTTTACAGCGAATTCATAGAGAGCTCTTGCGTACTTGAGGTTTTCAGCAGCGTACTCGGGATCAGTATCCTTGAAGTTGAGGTAGTTGATAGCGAGTGAAGCTGAAGCGCCGGCACACTGGTCAGGAGCAGGCATTTCCTCAGTAGCAAAGTAAGCAGGTCTCTTGACTGCACATGAAGATGAAGCAACAACAGTATCGTCTACCTGAAGCTCAGGAGCGCACCAGTAGTTATGGTCGTTGTTACCCTCGCCTACCTGATAACAATAAGCGATAGCGTTATCATCGTCATCAAGGAAGGTCGCCTTCATATAGTAGTCGTTGATCCAGCGCATCTCGTCCTCAACGTGCTTCTGGAGTCCCATATCTATATAGTCCTGACGGAATTCATAGTAGCCCCAGCCAACTGTTGAAGCTGCAAAGCTGCCGGGGAGACCGAACTTAACGTGGTCGCCGGCATCGTGCCAACCGCCAGTGAGATCGAGAGTACCGTTGCCGTCCGGATCAAGGAACTTACGGTTTTTCTCGATGAATTTCTCAGACATATTAACGCCCTCATAAAGGCCCTTAGCAGCACTGAGTCCGCCGTCGCCGTCGCCTTCACCGATAGGCTGTTTGTCCTCTTTTTCATCCTGTTTCTGACCGTTCGTAGAGCCGTCGTTCTTGGACTCGCCGTAGAGCTCAGGCATCGGGTTCATAGGCTGGAGCGGGATCTCTCCGTCCTTGACATGGCAATTGCCTCTCCATGAGTAATAGCCGTCCTTAGCAACCTTGTCACCGCACTTGTTTGCATCGTAGAAGCAGAGGGTGAGCTGAAGAGCTTCGGCAAAGTTGTCGTAGTTGTTCGGATTTTCTTTGTCGATCACTGCGGCATTAGCAGCAGGGAAGGACACACTTGAGAGGAGCATCGCAGCTGTTGAAACGCAGGCAATCGACTTTTTCAGTAAATCGAACTTTTTCATTTAAACATTTCCTTTCTGAATCATTTCAGCAGATTTTTTGCTTTGAGCCTGTCAAAAACTATATTATAGCCGTCATTACCGTCTTTGAGGGAACGGTTGACTCTGCTGATAGTTGCTGTACTTGCACCGGTCTCTGTCACGATACTGTTGTACACTCTGTGCTCGTCGAGCAGCTTGGCAACGTGAAGCCGCTGAGCGAATGATTTCAGTTCTATACTTGTGCAGAGATCATCGAAGAACTTATAGCAGTCATCGACCGATTCAAGTGTAAGAATAGCTTCAAAAAGCAGATCCATACTTTCTGATCTTATCTTATCTATCATAGTTAAACTCCAATCTGCCGTCCGGCGTAAGCATCGTTCTGTCGGGATAAAACCGGCAAAACGCCTGAATAATTTCACACTTTACATTTTAGCACATTATTACGCAAAAGTAAAGGGCTTTTGCATAAAAAATCGGCAATTTGCCAGCAAAATGTGGTACGAAATATGAATTATCCTTAAACGATTATACACCTTTGTGTATATCATACCACATTATTAACAGAATGTAAAGAAAATTTTGTAAAGTTCGCAAAAAATAGCCATACCGAACAAAAGATAGCAATAAAGCGTGTGCATAATAGACAATCTATCACTTAACAATAAAGCAAAATAGGGCAACCAAATGCAAATCGCGTAAGGAAGCCCTGATAATTACATTATATTACAAAGAAGCACTGAACAGCAGTTCATCTCTGTGAGGTGAAAACGATCTGAGTTTAGTACCTCCGGCAGCGATAACTCTTCCCTTCGTATCACCGACAGGGGAGAACGTAAAGCAGCCGTCCCTGCGGTGAGCTGCCCTGAAAACCGTCTCTGTGAGCTTTGAGCCGAAATTGAATGTGCAGATCTCATCGTCCCTGTGAAACACAATGCCTTTTTCTGTCACTCTGATCTTAGCCGGGACGCCGTCTCCGAAAATATCAAAACTCATATCATCGGTAATATAATTAGCCTTGACGGGTTCAAGCTCAAGGTCGCAGCAGAAACGGAACAGCAAAGCAGCGACTGTTCTTTCAGCAGTATGCAGCCTGTTGATTATAGGCGGCACAGGATCACCCAAAAGCAGCGGTATTTCAGGAACTTCTGCTTCAACTATACTATTGAGAGGTTCTCCGAGCGAAGCTCTGTCATCGAAAATATGGAGAGCTTCTTCATTTATTTCCTGTACCGGGACAGCGTCCGGATACATCCATTTAGCGAGAGACTCATAGGACTGGTGGATATGGCGTTTCAGTGAAAAATAGGTCATACGGGTAGAGTGGGGGAGACAGCATATATCTGATACCATATGAACTGCTCTTGCAAGATGAGCAGTCGCCTGTTCAGTGAAGCCGGCTTTCCAGAGTGTAAGTGCCATTGTAAGGTCTTCCTCGAGCATAGTCCTTGCACTCCGCGAAAACTGCGCAATTCCGTTCTTGTAATAGCCGCCGGACGTTTTCAGACGGAAGCCAAAGGAATTCGCACCGCAATAGTAATGCATTCCCATACCTTTTTCGTAATCTCCGTCGCGGTCAGGTGCGCAAGCCATATCTATCAGCACCTCAAAATGCTTGGTCAGCACTTGTTCTGCTTCTGGCATATATTTATAAAGCAGCGGCAATGCGCGGTCTATGAGAGTCTTATGTACTGATCTGTACTCGGTAACCCGGCTATTTTCATATTCTGCACGCAGCTGCATCATATTCAGCGCAGCTCTTTTCCACTTTCCCATATCATCACAGCTTTCAGGATATTTCAGTTAAGAGTCACAGGCAGACCGTTGATCTCAATAGTAGGATCATCAATATCTATGAGCAGACACCTTCTGCCTTCAACAACACTCGTTCTGACCTTATCAGCCGCAGAGGGCTTGATATTCACAGTAATTCCGGG
>ODAI012813566.1_pt1 | contig 11357 bp, 8 predicted proteins | sample 1539321 | NCBI WGS metagenome assembly ODAI01 (sample SAMN02144231, study PRJEB22623) | gut metagenome | biome: sheep rumen | host: Ovis aries | place: New Zealand
CACATACCAAAGGGGCGCCCGGAGGCGCCCCGAATTGCCATGCTCTGGTGATTACTGGATGTTGTCGCGGATGCCGAGGCTCTTGATCAGGCTACGGTAGGCCTCGATGTCGCCCTTCTTGATGTAGGAGAGCAGACGACGACGCTTGCCGACGAGCATCAGCAGGCCACGGCGGGTGTGGAAGTCCTTCTTGTGGACCTTCATGTGCTCGGTGAGCTCGCGGATGCGGTCGGTGAGGATCGCGACCTGCACGGCTGCGGAGCCGGTGTCGTTCTCATCCTTGCCGTACAGCTTGACCAGCTCGGCCTTACGCTCCTTAGTAATCATGACAAAACCACCTTTCTACATGGATTCGCCCCGAACTGGGATGGCCGTCAAGGTGTGACGCGCCTCCAAGTACGGGGTACTGACCGAGTAAGAATAGCACGTCGGGCCCGTGCACACAAAGGATACACGAGCCCGACCAACACTCGATTGCCTCTGGACGTCACACCACTTGGGTGCCGCTCCCTGTCACGCTCCCGCAGCCTAGTTGAAGACGCGCTTGCAGCTGAGCACCGGGAGAGAGTAGACGCTCGCCACCGCGACGCCCGTCCCCGGATAGGCGTGGATGATCTCGTCGTTGCCGATGTAGATGGCCACATGCCCCTCGTAGAAGACGAGGTCGCCGCGCTTTCTCTCTGAGAACGACACGCTCTTGAAGTGTGAGTCGTTGCGCATGTCGACAGCATAGTGGTCGTGACCGGGCGTGTAGTAGTGGTCGTATGGGGTGTACTTGTTCGGCGTGATGCCCACAGCATAGAGGCACTGCAGCACAAGGCCAGCGCAGTCGACTCCGCCTCCGGGCTCGCGCGCATAGTCCCACACGTAGGGCGTGCCCAGGTACTGCCACGCCCGGCGGACGAACACCTCGACGGCCTCGTCCCTCGTCGCGTCGACGCGCAGGGCCGATGCGGACACGTATGAGTGGGAAGAATAACGGGCATAGTTGGGCAGAACGACGTCATAACGCGACACCTGGTAGTACTTGGACGGGTTCTGCCAGCCGATCTTTCCCACGACGGGGTTGTAGCCCGCCTTCACCGTGACAAAGCTCTGGGCATCCGTCGACTTCTTGGAAGTCTGCTGGATGTTGGTGCTCAGACGCAGGTTGCCACCCTTGAACTCCATGTACTTGCCCGTCGCCACCGACTTGATAGCCAAGCCACCCTTGCCGGCCACCTCGAGACGCCACTTCTGGGCACTGCTCGCGCTGTTGGTACCCTGCTGGATGTTGGCTCCGTTCGACGTTGAGCCACCCTTGACCTCGAGATAGCGCCCCGAGTTCTTGTTCTGGATCGTGTACGAGCCGTCACTCTGGCGCCTGAACACAAATTGCTGGCTCGTCTTGCCGTTCGCGATGTAGAGGGAGACGTTGGCACCGCTTGCCTTCGACTCGGAAGATACGTTGAGCACGAGCGGGTTGACGATGGACGTTGCTATGCCATAGGTGCCATTGGACACGAGGCCCGTGCGGGACACGGCAAAGCGCTGGGCCGCCTCGTTCTTGGGCGATGCGATCTGCAACCTCGTCCCGTCGCTCGTCTTGCCGCCCTCCAGCCTTAGGGCAAGACCGCTCTTCGCGTTGCGCAGTGAGTAGCCCGTGCCGCTCTTGACGAGGTACCAGTACTGATGCAGCTTCCTGTTGAGCGCATACTGCTTGACCATTGCGCCCGCCTTTGTGGAACCGCCCGTAACCTCGAGATACTTCGCAGATTTCGCGTTCTGGATAACATACAGGCCACTTCCCGCATAGGCGATCTGGAAACGCTGTTCGAGGCCCGTTCCGGTCGCATACAGCACGACCTGAGCATTATTGGACTTTGATGCGCCCTTGATGTCGAGTGACTTACCCTTGTTCGAGGCAAGCAGAAGCGAGTAGCCGTCGGTCTCGATCGGCTTGCCCCCGACAATCGCCGCTGTGAGCGGCGCGTTCTTTGCGAACAAGAAGCGCTGCGCTTTCGATGGGAGACCAGAGCCAGAGCCGGTATTGTACAGCCATATGTTCGTGCCGTCGGCACTCCTCCCGTGATCGACGTCGAGAGCAAGACTTGGGTTGCCCTTCGGGTGGATCGAAATGCTCGCGTCATCGTTGAGCTTTGCCACCCAGAGCGTCCCCGTTGCGTTGCCAGCCAGCTGCACGTCTGCCTTATGCTTGGCCGAGCCCTTGGAGGTAAGCGCCTTGTTGGCGCGGATGTTGATCAGCGAGAACGAACCGTCGCTGGACAGCCTGACACGCCAATACTGGCCCAGGAGGTAGGAAGTCTTCCCGATCTGGACATTGGCGCCCTTTTCGGTGCTGTTTCCCGCGACCTGCATGAGCATCGAGTCGGCATAGGCCGGGGCGAACGAGTACACAGCCGCGTTGTCGAGAAGGCTTGCGTTGGCAAGGAAGAAGCGCTGCTCCTTTCGCTTGGCGGCAGTCGTGCCCACAGTCTCGATATGAACGTTGTTCACAGGCTTCGCCGTGATGGCGGACGCCGTGAAGGCAAGACCGCTCTTTGCATTGCGGATCGAGAAGCCCTTGCCGTCTTTGACTAGATACCAGAACTGATGGAGATGGCCATTGCGTGCGTACTGAATGACAGCCGCACCATGCTTCGTAGAGCCTCCCTTGACTTCCACCAGCTTGCCGGAATGGGAGGCCTGAATCGTGTAGAGACCGTTGCCGACCGACGTGAAGACGAAAGTCTGGTTGCGCGCGCCAGTACGCGCATACACCATCGCACCGGCGCAGTTGTTCTTGGACGCCTGGCGGATGTCCAGGTATCGATCGGTGCGGTAGTCGGATTCGACCGTCTTGGGGCCATCGGACACCGTGGCGCCATTGTTCAGCGCGTCGGTCAGCGGCTTTTGGATCTTGAGGGAGAACAGTTGCGTATCGTCACCCTCGGACGCGTTGGCCAGCCAGAGGCCGGTACCAGCATCCGCTGTGCCGGAAAGCGCCAGCCGAAGCGCCGCATAGCCCTTCGGCGCAATCGTATAGGTGTCTCCGCCCTTGGCACTGAGCAGCCATGAAGAGGCCGACTTCAGGTTCGTCACGACCTTCGCCCCAGCCTTGGCGGCACCCGACCACGAGAGCCAGCCATGTCCGAGCAGGCTCGCAAAGGCATAGCTGCCGTCCGATTGCGCGACCGTGCGCCAGTACTCGCTAAGCAGGGTCTTTGCCGCAGAGAGCGTAACAGCCTCGCCGCTCTTACCTTTCGATACCGCGACACGCAGGCTCGTGTCCGCGGCAGGTGCGATCGTACGCACGGTCTCGGTAGAGGTTTTCGACGTGTTCGCCTGCGCGGCGAGCGCGCTGGCCGCGGTATCGACCTTCGCCTGCTGCCCTTCGTCGGTACGCTCAGGTGCCGCCGCATCCTCAACGGGCGTCTCGGTGGCATCGTAGGCTCTCTCGTCGCTCACGCTAGCATCTGCCGGCACATCGTCTGTCGAGTCATCGGCAGGTTGCGCCTCTCCTATCGCATCGGGAGCCTGCTCTGCAACGTCAACATCGGGCACGACCTCGCCGACCTTGTCGCCCAGCGTACCTCCTGTGGCCGCGTCGTTCTGCTGGCTCTGTCCTGAAGCATCAGACTCCTTCGCCGTCATGTCGCCTTCTGATGCAGTCGTGCCGGTACCTTCGACCGCAGGCGCATCGTTTGCATCATCGCCTGTGGATACCGCATGCCCTTCACCAGGCGCGATGGCGGACTCATCTTCGCCAATGGATAGCCCTTCGACGGCTATGCCGTCGCCAGCCTCCACCCCCTCGACATCCGTCACCTGGGAGCCCACCTCAACTGATGCGTTCGTGGGCTCTGCCTCCTCGGCAGATGCGACGACGGGGCTCAAGGCCAAGGCCAGCCCTAAGACAACTGGAAGTATCGCTCGTCTCATATGCATACCCTTTCGAATCGAGCGCCTAGCCCGTTGGGGTTCTCTACTCTCTTAATCAAACATCCCCCGAACTGAAATACTAGTATAGGTTCTCAAGCCTCGGAGAACGCCCGATTTGTCAATTCGGCACTTAGAGCAATTGTCACAACGTCCTGCAGGCGTCAGTTCGAATACCTGAGGATGCAGTTCCAGCCACCGTGTCGGTAGATGTAGGCCTTCTTGATGTTGGTCTCGTATCCCGATTGGTCACCCGATCTGCCGTACCATCCCTGGTTGCGCTCGTCGATCGAGGCTTGTGCGACATAGGCGTCTGTGCCCCGTCCCGAGATGACGGCGCACGTGTGGTACACGTCGTTGAGTAAGATGTCGCCGGGCTTCAGCTTGCTCAGGCTGAAACCGATGCGCTTCCAGCCGTAGCGGGTGAGATAGTGGCTCATGTTTCCGGTGTAGTGGCAACCAGCCTTGTTCCTGCCTGCGTTGATCTTGCCTATGTTCTCGGCAACGTCTCCCGTCTTGAAGCCCGCCTCGCGTAGACAATTGATTACAAGAGAGGAACAGTCGCACTCTCCCCCGTTGCGTATGTTCCATCGGTCAGGCGTTGCCTGGTCATAGCCCACGCTTATGATATCGGTGTAATAGACCATGCGACCGATGAACTTGCCGAGCTTTCCGGCCGGGAGCTTTTCGTGATTCTTCTTCACGCGCCAGCTCTGGTACTTCACCGACCTCGAGTAGTTCTGATGGACATTGACCCGGTTGTCCGAGACCCCACCGGCAATCTCGAGCATCTTCTTCGAGCCAGCGTTTTTGAAACCGATTCCACCGCTGTTGGTGACGGTGAGGATCCACTTCTGATACGAAGAGCCATTATTAGATGCCTGCACGATATTGCCACCGTTTGCATTGGAATTCCCCGCTACGGTAAGCAGGAGTCCGCTCTTCTTATTCGCGATGGTGTACTCGCCCGCACCCTGGTAGCGGAGCACCCATTTCTGTGCATCGGTACCATTTGACTGGTAGACCTGAACATTGCCGCCTGACTTGGTCGAGCCGCCACGCACCTCGAACACCAGCATGCCATATTCGGTGAGGTCGGAGTTGAATGCGTAGGTACCGTTTGCAAGCAGGGGCTTCTCGCGGAAGAGCATGGTCTGGCTCTTGGCCCCGTTCGTCTTGTTTATCTCCAAGTTGGCGTCGTTTTTGCCCTTGCTCCCGTCGACGTCAAGCGCAAAGCCGCTCGCAGCATTGTGGACCACGTATCCCTTACCACTCTTCGTGAGGTACCAGAGCTGGAACAGCGTGTCGTCTGCCTTGAACTGCGCGACGTTGGAGCCATTCTTACGTCCCCTCCCGGCTACTCCGAGCAGCAGCGCGGACTTGGCATCCCTCATGCGATACAGCCCGCTTCCCACATACTCGAGCGCCCACTTCTGTGCGTCCGTCCCATTCGCGCTGTGGATTCGCACATTGGCGCCGGACGACAACGACCCGCGCGCGACGTCGGCAACGAGCCTCGTATTGAGCGAGCTAGCGACGTTGTAGACAGCCTCGGGCATGCTCACGCCCCTGCAGGCGGCGTTCGTGAGAGCCGAATTGTACGAGAGTACGAACTTCTGAGATGCGGCGTCCGTCGACCTCGCGATGCGGACGTTCGCACCCGCGGACCTCCCGCCGCTTGCGGCATCCAGAACCAGTCCCCTATTGCCTGAGGGGCTCAACGAAACGGTACCACCGTCGTTTATGCGCGCGATCCACTGCGTCCCAGCCCTCGAGATGTTGACGTTTGCGCCGTGCGCAAGCTTTCCGCTCACGCCCAGGTAGTTGGCAGAGCGCATGCTGGCCAGTTTGAAGGATAGGCCGCTGGACGAGGCGTCACGTACGACACGCCACCAGTTGCCCAGAAGGTACTCGGGGTTCTGCAGGCGCACGTTCGCGCCAGCCGAGGAACTGTTGGACGCAACGGCGACGAGAACGGAGCTTGCGCTGGCGGGGCTCAGACGAAAGACGTGGCCGTCGGGGTACAAGACGGTGTCCTTGACGCGGAAACGCTGCCAGGCTTCGCCACTGTGCTTCTGGATCTCGACATTGGCACCCTCGTAGTTCGAGGCCTTGCGGACGCCGAGTGCCAGTCCGCTCTTGGCTGAGCGTATGGAGAAGGTGCCGTTCGCCTGCTCGACGAAGTACCAGAGTCGCGCCAGGGTGGGGTCCCCAGCGCGTTGGCACACGTTAGTGCCCGCAGCGGATCTTCCGTTCGCGCACTCGAGGTACTCTCCTGAGCGAGCGTTCTGGACCATGTAAAGGCCGCATCCTTGGTGAATCAGTATGAACTTCTGCGTGATAGCGTTCTTGTTAGTCGCGAGCTGTGCGTTTCCCCCGTCAAGCTTCGATCCTTGGGCGATGGTTATCGCCTTGCCCTTATCCGTCTCGGAGGTGATGACGACGATATCCTTGTCCAGCCTGGTGTCCTCGGCGAACGCCTGGGTGAGGACACGTGCGGATGATACGTTGAATCGCTGAGAGGCAGAGCCATTCTTCGCTTTGGCCAGCAGGAGGTTAGTACCCACAGATGCCTTGTCAACGGCTAGGGCAAGGCGAAGAGACTCGTATCCGAGCGGAATGATGCAAACCGTCCCGTCCTCGTTGCGCTCGAAGACCCATCCGGTGCCCATGCCCGACTTGACGAGCACATTGGCACCTGCGGTGGGAGTGCCCGAAACCGTCAGCGACTTGCTGCCAGCGAGGTTCACGAGACGCCACGCACCGTCATCGCGCTTGAAAGCACGCCAGTACTCCCCCAGAAGGGTCTTTGCAGAGGCGAGCAATACGTTCGCTCCAGAGGCTCTGCTGTTGCCTGCCACTGCGACGCGCGTGGCCTTGTTCGCCGAGGCTGAGATGGAGAAGACCTCTCTGTCCTGGACGACCGGCTCATCTGCGACGTCCTTTGCAGCCTGTGCCTCAACCGCGGAAGTCGTCTTGGCCGCGTCCGCACTGAGAGTCACCTTAGCGCCAGAGCTGTCAGCATCGTCGCCTGTGCCTTCCGAGGCGATGGGGCTGTCGTTCGGAGTCGCACTTGTGTCTGCGGATTTGGCAGCCGATACATCAGATGACGCAATGGCGTCTTCCTGCTCCTCAACCCCTCGAGCATCACCTGTCGCGACGGCAGCCTCTTCGCCAATCGCCTCGTCGGCATCGATCGATGCGTCGACTGTTGGCTGGTCCTGTGCGTCCGCATTCTGTACCTGCGTATCGCCGGCAGGATCTGTCTGCGCCGCGCCTGTGGTCTGATCTTGCGCTTCGCCCATCTTCGGCCCCTGCGCGTCACTTGCCGCCTGACCCTGCTGACCGCCTGCCGCGAGCCCCTGCGTGTCAACGGGCGCCAACGTGTCACCCACCTCTTGGCCGATGTGATCCGGCGCTTCGGCCGGCATCTCTTGGCTGATACCCGGTAGGCTTCCATCCAAGCAGCTTGAGCTTTCCTCTGCGCTTGCCTTGGTCGCAAGTGTCAGCGATACGCATATCGTCACTGCGGCAAAGACCAACAGCTGCTGATGGCGACTGAGTCTATGGCTTCGCATGGTTTCGCCCTCCTGTCGAAGCGTGCAGAATGCGACATTCGTAACTCTAGCAGAATTGCGACAGCGAAGACCCACTATCATAATGCGAATGACTTTGACATCCTATGGATGGTTGTGTAAGACCGCTAGACGCTCAGCAGGAACTCGAAAGCCCGCAGGCGCGCATCCAAATGCACGGCGCACCAGGAGTGCGCGAGCGAAACCAGAAGCGCTGCGAGTCCAGAATCGATGTCGCCGCCGAGCAGTTGATCGAAGGTGAGGCTAATCAGGGCACGCATCCAGGAAACCTCAGAGGTGCTGAGCTCGGTAGCTCCCGCGACGTCCTTGGCACAGCTCGCACAGAGGAGCCCTCCGGCGGGAGCCGAGAAGAATGCGACGACTGGATCCCCGCAGGCAATGCATCCGTCAAGCTCAGGGCGCCAACCTGCATGCGAGAGCACCTTGAACGCGTAGGCCGCCACCACGAGGTCGAGATGGGCCTGGTCGCGGGCCTCTTCGCATGCGCGCAGCGCACGCGCCAATATGGGATAGAGGTAGGGGTCGCCCACGTCCTCGAAGCAGGTCAACCTCGCGACCTCAGCGATGGCCGAGGCAGCGCTCACGCGCTCGAGGTCGCCGCGCAGCCCTGCGTGGGCGTCCACGAGCGTCGCCTCGGAGACGATGCCGAGCGATCGCCCCTGCGCGACGAGCAGGTCGATCTCGCTGAAGAGCTCCGAACGAGAGGCCAGCCTCCCGCCGGGCTTGCGAGCCCCCTTGGCCACTACGCGCAGTTGGGACCCGTCCTGCGCAAGCAGGGTCAGTATCAGGTCCTGCTCCGACAGCTTGGTTCGCCCGAGCACAATGGCCTTGTGGCGTATGCTGCGCCTGCCGCCAGCCATGCCAGCGCTACTCGTCTGCCTGGTATCCGAGGCGTCTGATCTCGTTGGCATCACGGCGCCACTGGGGCTGCACACGCACGGAGAGATCGAGATACACCGATTTCGCACCCAACAGCCGCTCGATGTCGGCGCGCGCCTCCGTCCCGATGCGCTTGATCATCCTGCCGCCCTTGCCGATGACCATTCCCTTCTGGCTTTCGCGCTCCACCAGCACCGTCGCCGTCACCGAGGCGTGGTCGTTCTTGCTCCATTCGATGTCGTCGCAGAGCACTCCCACGGAGTGGGGAATCTCCTGCCGCATGTTGAGTAGCACCTTCTCGCGCACGAACTCGGCCACCAGCTCCTCCGGCGTGGCGTCGATGTCCATATCGTCGGGAAACCACTTGGGCCCCTCGGGCAGGTGCGCAGAGACGAGCCCGATGAAGCTGTCGACGTTGAATCCCTCGGTGGCCGAGATCACCAGCTCGTCGTCGAAGTCCGCGAGCCCGCGAGCCGCCTCGAGCTGCGCCGCCACCTGCTCGGGCTTCGCGATGTCCGCCTTGGTCACCACCAGCAGCTTGTAGTCGGCCTCAGAAGCCTGGACGTGGTTGGCGACCCACTGGTCTCCCCTACCAACGGGCTTGGTGGCATCTATCAGGAACGCCACAGCGTCCACGTCCGCAAGCTCGCCCAGGGCCACGCGATTGAGCTCCTTGCCCAGAGCATCCTTCGGCTTGTGCAGCCCCGGCGTGTCGACGATCACGAGCTGCGACGAGTCCGTGTTGACGACAGCGCGCAACCTGCGCCGCGTGGTCTGCGCGACAGGGCTCGTGATGGCGACCTTCTCTCCGAGGCACGCGTTGAGCAGGGTCGACTTGCCCACGCTCGGGCGTCCTACGAGGGCAACAAAGCCGCTGGTGAAGGGCTTCTGCTCCAAGACATCTGCCATGTTGGTACGTCCTTCCAGTGCAAGCGCCCTAGACCCAGCCCATGAGGACTAGGAAGGAGCGCAGGTAGATGATGATGCCGGCTATCGCGGCGGCGAGGGACATGGTCCAGGACGCCGCGGCCGCGATGTCCTTGGCGCGTCCCGCGAGCGGATGGAACTCAGGCGAGACGAGGTCGACGATCGTCTCGATCGCCGTGTTGAGCAGCTCCGTTACGAGCACGGCTCCGATGCACACCACGATAACGGCCCAGCTCACCGCATCGATGCGCAATATGAGCCCCATGGCAATGGCGAAGACGGCACCACCAAGCATCAGCTTGATGTTGCGCTCCGTGAGCACTGCCGTGCGGAAGCCCTGCATTGCGAAGAGGAAGCTCCGCCGCAGCGATGGGTGGTTTCTGCTCCGCCCTGGCGTCATGCTCTCTCATCCTCCCGGTGCCGCGTGACGCGTACGCCGCGCAACTCGCCATCCGTGTGCAGCAGGGCGACCAGCTCGTCCTCGCGTGCCTCCATGACCTCGGCCTCGTCGTCCTCGATATGGTCGTAGCCCAGCAGGTGCAGCATTCCGTGGACGAGCAGCAGGCGTGACTCGTCTGCCGCGGTCGTGCCGAACGACGCGGCCTGCCGGGCGATGTAGGCGGGGGCTAGGACGATGTCGCCGAGCTCGCACGGCTCCCCTGGAGCGAGGTCTGGATCGTCGGGGCGCTCGCACTCGAGCGAGAGTACGTCCGTGCAGCTATCGATGCCACGCCATTCGAGGTTCAGGGCGTGCATGTGCTCGTCGGTCACTATGGAGAGAGATACTCCGCACGGCCGCTCGACTCCCTCCTCGTCGAGGACGAGCTCCGCCGCCTCGAGAAGCTCGTCCTCGCTCAGGGCACAGTCGACGTCGTCGTCATAGGCAAGGTCCATATCAATCTCAGCCATGATGCGCCTCCTTGCGCTCGTCTGCCTCGTATGCATCAACTATACGTGCGACGAGCGAATGGCGCACGATGTCGTTGCGGTTAAGGTCTATGAAGGCTATGTCGTCCATCCCCTCAAGTACGCGACGGGCCACGTCGAGACCGTTGACGCCCAAGAGGTCCCGCTGCGTCACGTCGCCCGTCACCACGAACTTGGACGAGAATCCCAGGCGCGTGAGGAACATCTTCATCTGGTCGGGCGTCGTGTTCTGAGCCTCATCGAGGATAACGAAGGCGTTGTTCATCGTGCGCCCACGCATGAAGGCGAGCGGGGCGATCTCAATGATCCCCTGCTCGATGAGCGCGTTGCCGCGTTCCATGTCGGTCATGTCGAAGAGCGCATCGTAGAGCGGCCGGATATAGGGGTCGAGTTTCTCCTGCAGCGTGCCCGGGAGGTAGCCAAGCGACTCGCCAGCCTCCACCACAGGGCGCACCAGCACGATGCGGGCCACCTCGCGGCGCTTGAGGGCCGCCACGGCCATCGCCATCGCCAGGTACGTCTTGCCGGTGCCGGCGGGGCCTATGCCAAAGGTGATCGTGTTGCGTCTGATCGCGTCGATGTAGCGCTTCTGGCCTGCGGTCTTGGGCTGCAGCGCACGTCCGCGGTACGTGAGCAGGATGTCGTCGGAGAGGTCGAGCGGCTCATCCGCACCATGACGCACCTGCCCGATCACGAGCTCCACATCGCCAATCTGAGGGACCTGCCCTGCCTCCACCATCGAGATCAGGCGCGAGAACACCGTCGTCAGCTGGTTGACGGTGTCGGCAGGACCGACGAGCGAGATCGTGTTGCCTCGCACGGTGATCATCGCGTCGAAGGCCTTCTCTATGCGTCTCAGCAGTGAGTCGGTCGGTCCCATCAGCGTCGTGGGATCGATGTTGTCGGGGATCGTCAGTCTGACGTGCGTCGGATTCATGGGCCTCCCGGAATGTGTCCGTCCTCTGCCTTTGATGATAGCCCAATGCCCGGTCAAACGGCTGGATGGCTCCGCGCATCGAGCGTGCCGTCCGCCAGCAGGCCGCTCACACGGACTCGCACGAGGTCGTCGACCTCGAAGGTGTCATCCACGAGCACGTCGAAGAGCCCGCC
>ODAI014712102.1_pt1 | contig 11357 bp, 10 predicted proteins | sample 1539321 | NCBI WGS metagenome assembly ODAI01 (sample SAMN02144231, study PRJEB22623) | gut metagenome | biome: sheep rumen | host: Ovis aries | place: New Zealand
AGATGGTTAATGAGCATGAGATCATGCAGCAGGCATATGCCCAGGCCAATGAAGTGGTACAGCAGGCAGTGAACCAGGCCCAGCAGATACTTGATACCGCAACAACGGATGCCAACGGCATAAGACAGTCAGCCATGAAGTATACGGATGATATGCTGGCTGAACTTCAGAGTATTGTTAAAACGGCGATAACAGATACACAGAGCAGGTATACGAGCCTTCTTGAGAGGCTTAAGAACAGTGAGGCTGTGATAGATAAGAACCGTCAGGATCTATATCCACAGGTAGAACTTGAGAAAGAGATAGCATCAATTGAAGGGATCGATCAGGGTAAATCGACAGGACCTTTACTTGGTGTGATCAATAAGTAAATAAGGGGCCGCATGCCGGCCCTTTTTCGAATTTTTGGAAAGAGAAGTGGAAGAATGGGAGTACTTGAAGGTATTGAACCGAAAAATGTCTTTAAATTTTTTGAAGAGATATGCAATATCCCGCATGGGTCAGGTAATATGGAGGCAATATCTGCCTACTGTGTTTCTTTTGCCGTGGAACGAGGGCTTGAATGTGAAAGGGATGACAGTAATAATGTACTGATCAGAAAAAAGGGTTCAGCAGGATGCGAACAGGCGGACCCCCTTTTGTTACAGGGTCATCTTGACATGGTATGTGAGAAGAACTTCGATTATGATCCGAAGTTTGACTTTAATAAAGATCCTCTTCGCCTTGCAGTAATGGATGATATGGTTTATGCCAAGGGTACGACGCTTGGCGGAGATGACGGGATAGCGGTTGCATACATGCTTGCGATCCTTGATGATGATACACTTAAGCATCCTCCTCTTGAGTGTCTGTTTACAACCGATGAAGAAACCGGAATGATTGGTATGGCGGCTTTTGACACAACGTCAATAAAGGCAAGAAGGATGATAAATATCGATAATGAAACAGAAGGAGAGATTCTCACATCCTCGGCAGGCGGAAGAAAGGTTCATTGCCATATACCCATACGATTTGTCAAGAAGTCAGGACTTGCTTATGATATTGTGATATGCGGTCTTTTGGGTGGGCATTCGGGTTCCGAGATCGATAAATACCGTGGAAATGCCAATCTTCTGATGGGCCGTCTCCTTCACTGCCTGTCGGGAAGGCTTGATTATTCCATTTATTACCTTAAGGGAGGTCTGCAGGATAATGCGATCCCGAGGGAAGCTAAGGCATCGGTAATAATAGACAGCAAGGATGCAGCCATATTTGAAGATTTTATTACCGAATTCGAGCTGACCATTATCAATGAATACAGAAAGATAGAAGACAATATCACGATATACTGCGAAGCGAAGGGCGATTCAACCGAGTCTGTCCTTACGGATAAGACCCAGGAAAGAGTTATTTTCCTTTTGATGACTGTACCCGATGGTATAACCAAGATGTGTCCTGAGGCGGAGAGCATAGTGCAGACATCATCTAATGCAGGGATCATGCGACTTCGTGATGAATACTTTTCACTTATAATAAGCATAAGGAGCTCCATAAAATCCGAAAAGATAGCCCTGTCCGATAAGATCAGGTATCTTACCGAGACTATAGGTGGTGAATACATTGAAGAATCCGATTATCCGGCATGGGAATACAGGGAAAAATCCCCGCTGAGAACGATAACTGCCAATACGTATGAAGAGCTCTTTAACAAAAAGCCCAGAGTGACGGCCATTCATGCGGGGCTTGAATGCGGAATAATGTACGATAAGATAGGGGGAATGGATATCATATCCATAGGCCCCGATATTGAGGATATACATACACCCAAGGAGAAGTTGAGCATTGATTCGGTAAGAAGGACATGGCAGTTACTTGTTAAGGTTATGGAGAAATGCGTAAATGAGTGATGTTTTGAGGCTTGACAGGTTTTTAAGTGAATGCGGAGGGGGAAGCCGCAAGCAGGCAATAAAGATCATCAGATCAGGTCATGTTAAGGTGGACGGTGATACGGTAGTTGAACCGGGACTAAAGATCAGTTCCGATGCTGAGGTTACTGTGGATGGCCGTGTGCTTAAATATTCGCGATACTCATATTATATGCTTAACAAACCTCAGGGCTGTGTAAGCGCTGTTAAAGACCGTATTTCGGATACGGTTGTGGAGTATTTGAAGGGTGTTAATACAAGGGGTCTGTTTCCGGTGGGAAGGCTCGATAAAGATACTGAGGGACTTCTTATAATCACAAACGACGGGGATTTATGTCATGCATTGACATCTCCGAGACGTCATGTCAGCAAAACCTATTATGTTATTTCAGACAAAAGGCTTCCGAGAGGGGCAAGGGCAAAAATTGAAGAAGGACTGGACATCGGCGACGAGAGTCCCTGCCTTCCGGCACAGCTTAAGAGCAAGGGCTCTGTTGAGGATAAATATGCTTACGAGCTTACCATAACCGAGGGCCGTTTCCATCAGGTCAAAAGGATGTTTCTTGTATTCGGATGCAGGGTAACATATTTAAAGAGAGTATCGGAAGGCGGTGTGAAGCTTGACAAAAAGCTTAAACCGGGTGAATACAGGCCGCTTACCGAAGACGAACTTAAGATATTAAAGGAAGAATGAAGTATTGAAGCTTAAGAACAAAGGTGAATGGGGTTATATAGATTACCAGCGTAAAAGGGTTATGCTCATTACGCTGGTTCTGTATGTATGCGCAATAGGAATGTATCTCCTTGGTTATCTGACCCTGCATACCAACAAGAGCATATGGTCTGTCCTTGCAATACTGGCTGTGCTTCCGGCATCAAAGAGCATGGTAAGTCTTATAATGTTTCTTCGTTTCAGGTCACTTGCCGCACAGGATTACAATAAGTACAGGGATGCGTGTAAGGATGCCCCGGCCATCTATGAGGCTCCCTTTACAACATATGAGAAGACTTTTTTTGTCGATGCTCTTGCGTGCAGGAACAATACTGTGACTGTATGCTATCTTGGCAAGCCGGGGAAGAGCGGTCATGAGAATGATTTAAAAAAGCTATATGACCATCTTGTAAATGTACTTTCAAACGATGGTTTTAAGGACTGTACAGTGAAGATATTTGATTCTGAAAAGGGATACTGCGACAGGCTTGCAAAGATAAACGAAAGCATGGAGGCTAAGGATAATAACAGGGACCTTGCCATCATTAATTCCTTAAGATCAGTGGTCCTATAATATTGGAGGCAGGAATTGAAGGAATACCTTATAGGTCCCCCGGATGAAGGAATAAGGCTTGACAAACAGCTGTCAAAGATACTTGATAATGCGGGTAACGGTTTCATTTACAAGATGCTTCGGAAGAAGAACATAACCGTTAACGATAAGAAGGCAGGTGGCAGTGAACATTTAAAGGCCGGTGATGTGATAAAGATCTATCTGTCAGATGAAACCTTTGAGAAGTTTTCAAGGGGCGGTAAGGCAGAGAGGATCGCAAGAGTCGGGGATGAAGAAAATACTATCATAATAAAAGATATCATTATCCACGAGGATGATGATATCCTTATCCTTAATAAGCCGTCAGGCCTTTTGTCACAGAAGGCAGATGCAGGGGACTTAAGCATTAATGAACTCTGCCTTAACTATCTTCTTGATAAGGGAGAAATAACGGATGAGTCGCTTAAGCTGTTTAAGCCATCCATTTGTAACCGGCTTGACAGGAATACTTCCGGTATCATTGTATTTGCCAAGACTTATAAAGCGGCAGCCCTCTTTGCCAAGGCTCTGAAAGACAGGACGATACATAAGTACTATCTATGTCTTGTAAAGGGAAGGATTGATAAGGAAGGGATGTCAAATGCCTTTCTTAAAAAAGATGAGACGTCAAATAAGGTAAAGGTATCCGATGAAGAAGGCGATAGAGCTGCCGGTATATGTACAGCCTTCAGGCCCCTGGCCTTTACTGATGAGTATACATTACTTGAGGTTGATCTGATCACCGGCAAGTCACACCAGATAAGGGCGCAGATGGCATACCTTGGCCATCCCCTGATAGGAGATTACAAGTATGGGGACAGGTTGCTTAACGATATGTTAAAGTCACGCTGCAGGATATCTTCACAGGCCCTTCATGCCTACAAGCTTGTGATACCGGCATACGATGATAACGGGATATCAAGATTTTCAGGTACCTACAGAGCACAACCTCCTGAGGATATGAAAGAACTTATCAGAGAACTATTTGATATAGATTTAAAGGATATTGACTGATGCCTACATGGAACAGCCGGGGCCTTCGGGGGTCGACTCTGGAGGACCTGATAAACAGGACAAATGAAAAATACAGGGAAGCAAAGCTTGCCCTGATACAGAAAATACCCACACCCATTACGCCGATAAACATCGATAAGGCGGGAAAACAGATAACACTTGCATATTTTGACCAGAAGAGCACGGTTGATTATATCGGTGCAGTACAGGGGATTCCTGTTTGTTTTGATGCCAAGGAATGTGCAAAGGATACCTTTGCCCTGGCTAATATACATGAGCATCAGGTAGCCTTCATGGAAGACTTTGACAGACAGGGCGGTATTGCCTTTTTTCTCCTGTATTTTTCGGGCAGGGATGTTTTTTATTATCTTAAGCTTGATACATTGCTTGAATTCTGGAAGAGAATGCGGGAAGGAGGAAGGAAGTCCTTTCGCTACGATGAACTGGATGAGGAGTATATAATCCCTCACAAACAAGGAGTTATGGTTCCCTATCTGGATCTGATAAACAAGGACCTTCAGGGGAGGGAGTAAGGTCTTGACAAGGGTTTATGATTTCAATATAATTGTCGCCATGGTAATTGGTTAGCGCGTTAGCACAGTAAAGTATAACAGCAAGAGGATAGATATGCAAAAGAAACTGATACATACACCTGAAGGTGTAAGGGATATTTACGGAGAAGAATTCAGGCGGAAGCTTTTTGTGGAAGGTGAACTTAAAAAGCTTATCGAAAGCTACGGTTATGAGGATATGCAGAGGCCGGTATTCGAATTCTTCGATATCTTTTCGGGAAACATAGGGACCTTACCAAGCAAGGAGTTATATAAGTTCTTTGACAAGGAGGGGAATACCCTTGCTCTGCGCCCGGACTTTACTCCTTCGATAGCAAGGGCGACGGCCAAATATTTTACCGATAACAGAATGCCGCTTCGTTTTTGCTATATAGGGTCCACCTTCAATAATACTTCCGACTATCAGGGAAGGCTCAAAGAATCAACAGAGATCGGAGTTGAACTAATAGGTGACGGAAGTGCTGATGCCGATGTGGAAATGCTCATGATGATAATAGATTCCATGCTTGCGGCAGGTCTGCAGGAATTCCAGATCAGTGTCGGTAATCTTGAATTTTTCAAAGGACTGTGTGCAGAGTACGGGATTGACGAAGAAAACGAGATGCTCCTCAGGCAGATGATCAATGATAAGAATTATTTCGGAACCGAGGATGTTCTGGATACACTTAAACTCAGGAATGAAGTCAAAGATATGATATCCAGGATGCCGGATATGTTCGGCGGCATGAGTGTCCTTGCAGAAGCAAAGGGCTATGTTTCCAACGACAGGTCATTGGATGCAATAAAGAGGCTTGAGGAGATTTATGATGTCTTGAGTATAAAGGGATATGAGAAATATATTTCCTTTGATCTTGGAATGTTGAGTAAATATAATTACTATACCGGGATCATTTTCAGAGCCTATACTTACGGGAGCGGTGATGCCATAGTCAAGGGAGGAAGATATGATAATCTTTTGAGTGAATTTGGAAAGGATTCCGCTGCTATCGGCTTCTGTATTCAGGTTGACCAGCTCATGTCCGTACTTGAGCGTCAGAAAATCAGTATTAACCTTCCGGAGAGAAAGAGTACACTTATAATTTATGACAGGGATAAAAGAGCTGAGGCTATAAGGAAGGCAGCTGATCTCAGGAATGAAGGTATAAGGGTGATCATGATGAATGAAGAGACATTGGGTAAGATCGATGTTTTAAAATACGCAGGTGATAACGGCATGACACTTATAAGGATATGATGATATGAACGGAGAGCTTAACTATATAACTTTTGCACTCGGCAAGGGCAGGCTTGCCAACAAAACCCTTGAACTCCTCGAAGAGATAGGGATAACCTGTGAAGAAATGAAGGATAAGGACACAAGGAAGCTTATCTTTGTCAACGAAGAATTAAAGCTTAAGTTCTTCCTTGCCAAGGGTCCTGATGTACCCACATATGTTGAATACGGGGCTGCCGACATAGGAGTTGTCGGTAAAGATACAATACTTGAGGAGAACAGGAAGTGTTATGAGGTTTTGGATCTTGGATTCGGGAAATGCAGGATGTGTGTATGCGGACCGGAAGAGAGCCGGGAACTTTTAAAGCACCATGAAATGATAAGGGTTGCTACCAAATACCCCAGGATTGCCAAGGATTATTTCTATAACAGAAAACACCAGACTGTAGATATCATCAAGCTTAACGGTTCGATAGAGCTTGCACCCATTGTTGGCCTGTCGGAAGTTATTGTCGATATAGTTGAAACAGGGTCTACACTTAAGGAAAACGGTCTTATGGTACTTGAAGAGGTGTGTCCGCTTTCGGCAAGAATGATAGTCAATCAGGTTAGCATGAAGATGGAAGCTGAGAGGATAGGCGATCTTATCAGGAGAATAAAGGAGAGATTATGAGAATAGTCAGGCTTACGGATGAAACAAGAAAAAACATAATAAAGGATCTGTTAAAACGCAGTCCTTCCCAGTATACGGAATATGAAGCTACAGTTAAGGAAATACTTGAAAGTGTAAAAGAGAAGGGTGATGAGGCCCTGTTTGAACTCACAAGGAAGTTCGATAAGTGTGAGCTGAATAAAGACAACATACGGGTCACGGAAGACGAGATCAGGGAAGCTGTGGATGGTTATGATAAGGACCTTATTAAAGTCATGAAGAGGGCAGCTGAAAATATAAGGTCCTATCATGAAAAGCAGATACAGAACAGCTGGATAGAAACAAGAGAAGACGGAACGATACTGGGACAGAAGGTAAGTGCGATCGAGAAGGTGGGGGTGTATGTTCCGGGCGGTAAGGCAGCGTATCCGTCTTCAACCCTTATGAACATTATACCTGCGCAGGTTGCCGGGGTTGACCGTATAGTAATGACTACTCCTGCAGGCGCCGATGGCAAGGTCACACCATCGACCCTTGTTGCGGCAAGTATAGCGGGTGTTGATGAGATATACAAGGTCGGCGGTGCCCAGGCTATAGGTGCTCTTGCATTCGGAACGGAATCCGTTCCAAAGGTAGATAAGATAGTCGGCCCGGGTAATATTTTCGTGGCTCTGGCCAAGAAGGCTGTATTTGGCCATGTGAGTATTGATTCGGTAGCTGGTCCCAGCGAAATACTTATTATTGCCGATGAGACGGCAAACCCGAGATATGTTGCTGCAGACCTTTTGTCTCAGGCAGAACACGACCAGCTGGCTTCTTCGATACTTATAACGACTTGTGAAGAGCTTGCAAAGAAAGTAAGTGAAGAAGTTGATATTTTTACGGAAAAGCTAGAGCGCCGTGATATAATACTTAAGTCACTTGAGAATTACGGTTACATACTTCTTGCAAATGATATGGAAGACGCAATAAATACCGCCAATGAAATAGCAAGCGAACATCTGGAAATATTGACTAAGGATGCATTTAATGTGATGACGAAGATAAGAAATGCCGGTGCTGTTTTTATAGGCGAGAATTCATCGGAACCTCTGGGTGACTATTATGCCGGGCCAAATCATGTTCTTCCCACCAACGGGACGGCAAGGTTTTTCTCACCCCTGGGTGTGGATGCATTTATCAAAAGGACCAGTATCATAGCTTATTCAAATGAAGCACTTAAGGCGGCTTCTTCGGATATAATCGCATTTGCCAACGCAGAAGGTCTGACAGCTCATGCGAATTCAATAAAGGTAAGGTTTGATCTGTAAACGGGAGAATATATATGGAGAAAGACAGAAAGGCAAGTATAAAAAGAGACACTAAGGAGACCCGGATAACCTTGGACTTAAATCTTGACGGAAAGGGTGAAGCATCGGTTTCAACGGGCATAGGTTTCTTTGATCATATGCTTGAGGGCTTCACAAAACACGGCTTTTTCGATCTGAAATTAAATGTATCCGGAGACCTTCATGTTGACGGACATCACAGTGTCGAAGATACCGGCATAGTTCTTGGAAACGCGATCAGGGAAGCAGTGGGAGACAAGAAGGGGATAAGGCGCTACGGATATATGATCCTTCCGATGGATGATGCTTTAGTCCTGTGTGCCGTCGATCTGTGCGGCCGCCCTTATTTTTCCTACGAGGCCGACTTTAAAACCGATAGGATCGGCTACCTTGATACTGAGCTTATCCGTGAGTTTTTTTATGCGGTAAGCTACAGCGCAATGATGAACCTTCATATCAAGGTTATATCGGGAGAGAATTCTCACCATATTGCGGAAGCCATGTTTAAATCCTTTGCCAAGGCGCTGGATATGGCAGTGTCTTTCGATGAACGTATTAATGATGTTTTATCTACGAAAGGAAGTCTGTAATGGAGAAAAAAATCGTACCATGCCTGTTTCTTAAGGACAAGAAGCTATACGATGACTTTTCGGATGACTGGCTATTAAGCGATGATCCTGTTGGATATGCGGTTAACTGCTGCAGCGGCGGGGCTGATATGCTTATTATATTTGACCAGTCGGATGACGATGAATCGCATGAAGAAGCACTTCTTATCATGCGGTCAATAAACAGGAGCGTAAGCATACCTGTAATAGGTGCCGGTAATATCAACAGGGTTGAGGATGTCAAGAAGATCCTCTACGCCGGATGTAAATATGCTGCACTTAACCTTGCCAAACAGGGTAATATTGATCTTATCGAGGAAGTGAGCAAAAGATTTTCAAAGGATAAGATCCTGGTGTGCGCGGATGCTGAAGAGCAGGTTCTGGGCTCGATAGATCTCGTAAGGGAATATACTGCCGGTGTCCTTCTTCTTGACGATAAGGTTTTCGATTCGTATAAGGGACTCAAGATGCTCCCCGTTACCGACGACCCGTCCCTTGAAAAGGCACTTAAAATGCTGTCCAATGACTGTGTTATCGGGATTTCCGGAAGGTTTGTCAATGAGAACACCGATAAGATAATGTCCCTTAAAAAGGAACTTAAGGATAACGGTATCAATACCCACATACTTGAGAGCCCTTATTCATTTGATGAGTTTAAGAAAAATTCCGACGGTCATGTACCGGTTGTTGTTCAGGACTGTGTAACCGGTGAAGTCCTGATGGTCGCATATATGAATAAAGAAGCCTATGATATGACCATAGAGACAGGCAAGATGACTTATTATTCAAGGAGCAGGAATGAGTTGTGGGTGAAGGGCGAGACAAGCGGCCATTACCAGTATGTCAAGTCCCTGACTGCCGACTGCGATATGGATACAATACTGGCCAAGGTGGCACAGATAGGCAATGCCTGTCATACGGGAGCCTATTCATGTTTCTTTAATGAGATAGTAAAGACCGAGTATAATGCAAGGGATCCCCTTAAGGTATTTGAAGATGTGTATAATGTCATAATCGACAGAAAGAATAATCCCAAAGAAGGGTCATATACCAATTATCTTTTTGACAAGGGTATCGACAAGATACTTAAGAAGGTTGGAGAAGAAGCGACCGAGATAGTGATCGCAGCCAAGAATCCCGACAGGGAAGAGGTAAAGTATGAGATCGCCGATTTCCTTTATCATGTAATGGTCCTTATGGCAGAATGCGGGCTTGACTGGACCGATATCGTGAAGGAACTTGCCAACCGCTAGGACCTGAATATGAGAAGAACAGCATTAAGTGAAGAGATACTCTTAACGGTTGAGAAGCCGGCAAGGGACATAGGTAACGAAGTGAACAGTGTTGTCAAGGATAAGACACAAGTGGATATAAGGTTTGCCATGTGCTTTCCGGATGTGTACGAGATAGGTATGTCTCACCTTGGTATCCAAATACTGTATTCAATGTTTAACACGTTCGACGATGTATGGTGCGAACGTGTTTATTCGCCGTGGACAGACCTGCATGCCATAATGAAGGAGAAGGATATCCCTTTATTTGCGCTTGAATCCCAGGACCCTATCATTGATTTTGATTTTCTGGGGATAACACTCCAGTATGAGATGTGCTATACAAACGTTTTACAGATACTGGATCTTTCGCATATCCCCCTGTATGCAGAAGACAGAGATGAGAGTTACCCTATAGTGATAGGCGGAGGCCCCTGCACCTATAATCCGGAGCCCATTGCCGATTTCTTTGATCTCTTTTACATAGGTGAAGGAGAGACAGCCTACAGGCTGCTTCTTGACCTTTATAAGGAATGTAAGAGAGAAGGACTTTCAAGAAAGGAGTTTTTGCATAAGGCTTCCCATATTAACGGGGTATACGTTCCGTCCCTCTATACGGTTGAATATGATGCTAACGGCCTGATAAAGTCGTTTTACCCTAAAGATGATGACGTCCCTTCCGTTATCCGCAAAGAAATAGAGATGAATGTGTCCGATACATATTATCCGCTCAAGCCTGTGGTTCCCTTTATAAAGGTTACCCAGGACAGGGTGGTGCTTGAGATACAGAGAGGCTGTATCAGGGGATGCCGTTTCTGCCAGGCTGGAATGATCTATAGGCCCGTAAGGGAGAGGGATGTAAACCTGTTAAAGTCATATGCAAAAGAAATGCTTGATAATACCGGATATGAGGAGATATCCCTAAGTTCATTAAGTTCAAGCGATTATACGCATTTAGAGGAACTCATAAACTTTCTTGTTGATTATGCGAAAGAGAAGAAGCTTAACATATCCCTTCCTTCTCTAAGGATCGATGCCTTTTCACTGGATGTGATGAGTAAGATCCAGGATGTAAGAAAGTCATCGCTTACCTTTGCGCCGGAAGCCGGTTCACAGAGACTGCGAAATGTTATAAACAAGGGTCTCACCGAGGAAGTGATACTTGAAGGAGCAAGGCAGGCCTTCCTTGGAGGATGGACCAGGGTTAAGCTCTATTTTATGCTGGGACTTCCGACGGAAACAGAGGATGATTGCAGAGGTATAGCGAAGCTCAGTAATGAGATAGCTAAGCTCTATTATGAACTGATACCAAAGAGTGAGCGTAAAGGAAGGGTACAGATAGTTGCGTCATCATCCTTCTTCGTCCCCAAGCCCTTTACCCCCTTTCAGTGGGCTAAGATGTATAGGAAGGATGAGTTTCTGGATAAGGCTCATTTTGTCAATGAATGCATGCATGAACAGCTAAACAGCAAGTCCATTAAGTATAATTAC
>ODAI014334743.1_pt1 | contig 11356 bp, 15 predicted proteins | sample 1539321 | NCBI WGS metagenome assembly ODAI01 (sample SAMN02144231, study PRJEB22623) | gut metagenome | biome: sheep rumen | host: Ovis aries | place: New Zealand
AATTCTTGGAGAAGAATTTTCAACTTTATATATTCCTGGAACTTATGAATATCTTGAAAACGATGCTGTTGTTGATTGTTATAATCTAACAGAGGTTTATTTTGATGCGAATGAAAACTCAGGAGAAATAAATCTTGATGAAATTTTCATAAAAGAAAGTCTAATAGGTTTTAATATAAACAAAGACACAAAGAAAATATATAAAACAAATAAATATGTAACAGTTAAAGCAGGAGATGTTTTCGAAGAAGAAGGCATCGAATATGTAGGAACAGCAAATAAGATAGAAATTACATCTTTCCCAGATAAAAGAAGTATTTATATTCCAGATAAATTTGGAAATAAAGATGTATACATTTCTCAAGATGTAAAAAATACTGAGAATATCGTAAAAATAAGATTTCCAAAAACAATGAAAGATATAAATAAATATTCTAGCTATGGCTGCTTAGACCAAATTATCTATTCCTCAAAGGCAACACAGGTAGCTCTTCCTATTGCAGAAGACATTTCAAAGGTTGTTCTTGGAAAAGATGTAGAAAAAATTTATACAAGCGATGAATATCTGTTTCTTGAAGATATGAATATCGAAAGAAATGATGTAGATATTAATCTAAGAAGTTTTGAAGATTCTAAATGGCTTAAAGAATTTAAAGATTCTGTTCAATATAAAGAAATCGAAAAGAACAAAAAAGCAAAAATAGGAAAAAGAATAAAAGCTCCAAAAACATTTGAAGATGCAAATATAGATGATATAAACAATGCTTTCGCTGATTTTATAGATGATTTAATGAAAGAAGCTGCTGCAGAAGGAATTTCAAAAGAAGAAAGAGATGAAATGGCAAACATCTTAAATCTTACTAGAAAACTTGCTGTAACTGAAAAGCTTGCTTCAATGAATGAAGATGAAAGAAATAAAGAACTTGATAAACTAATAGATAAAGAAAACAAGATACAAGGAAGAATAATAAAAAATAATGACATAAATTTATATAATAAGCCAGATAAGTATGGAAGATTTTAAATAATAAAACTAAAAAGGAGTAAAAATGATACCTAAAAAGATTTACTTTGTTATGCTAGTTTGGTCGTTTCTGGGTATGTTTTATCATAATTATACCAACAATTCGACGCAGTTTATTTCATATACAGTAATGTTTGTAGGAAGTTTAATCTGTTTGGAAATAAAAAATATTAAGAAGGATAAGTAAATGACTATAAAGGAATTATATAACTGGGCAGTAAAAAACAATGTTGAAGATTGTGATATAAGTGTTAGAGACTATAGTGGAAGTTATTCATCGAATATAGAACCTGAAATAGTAAATCATCAAAATAATGAAACAAATTGGACAGAAATAGAATTATAAGAAAAAAGAAGACCAAAAGGTCTTCTTTTTTAATACTTTATTTCCTCGTCCTCAATAGATGCATTCATAGCAAGTCTCTCAAGGTCAAGCAAAGGAAGATTGTTAAATCTTTCAACTTCCCTCTTACAATCCTCAAAAGGCATATAAGGACTCGTCTTAATTCTTGTTATTCCGCTCGTATAAACAACTCTATATAAAGTCAAAATCAAAGTAGAATCCTCCTAAAAAATATTTATAGTAAAATACTATTATTCTTGAGAATTATTTAAAACTACAAATCCAAGAATATTCTTCCTCTGAACAACACTTATCTTTAAGTGTTGTATAAATATTTTCTTTATTTTCAGTAAGATAAGTTGCAACTTCTTTTAAAAGAATTTCCTCTGAAACCTCAAAAGAATTAATATAAGAAAGAGCTTCGTCTGTAATTGCACAGTAAGTACTGTTCATATTAAGTCTTTCCATATATTCTTCATAATAAGGAATAAGACTTGGATAATGAGCTCTTAATGTATCAAAAGCATTTAAAGGCTTATCTGGTTTGGTAAGAGCTGCACATTCATAATCAAATATAGATTCTAAAATATCAAACTTATCTGGAGTAAATCCCCTTTTAATATATTCAAATACGTGATGACCGTTATGAGTTCTATGATAATTAGAAGCATCTTTTTTATCCCAAAAAAGATATAAAGTCATCTTATCCATATCGTGTACTTTAGCTCTTTGAAGAAGATTTTCTCTTTCTTCATCGCTTAAATACTTATTAGTATTTATGTAATAAATTAAGGATTTTCTATGGAGATAAGTATATTTAATGTAATCTAAATTTTTAATCATAATAATCCTCCTAAAAATATTCATACTAAATAATATTCTTTTTGAGGATTGTTTAAAACTAGGATTCAAGAATATTCTTCTTTTGATAATTTGAATTTTTAAGCATAAAAATCTCCTATAATACAAATTTTACACATATATTAATATCATAAAAGAAAGTATAAAGAAGGAGATTTGAATGAAAAACTATTATGGTAAAAATGATTTCAAAAGCGAAGAAGAGGAGATGTCTGTTCTAGAAATTGTAAAGAATATAATAGTTTTGCTAATTACTAGTGCTATTATATTTTACGGAACATATTCAACAATAGGTGTAATAAAAAGCCTTCTTGGAGAAATAGAACCACTGGAGAAAATGTTTGAGATGATGCAGTATCCAACAATTGCTCTAGGAGTTTTATATTTAACGATTTTAGTAGAACAAATAATATTGTTAATATATAAACTCTCACATAAAGAGGGAGCCTATGTAGATAGCACGCTTTACAAGATTTTAAAAATATCGACATACTGTATGTCTAAATTAGTTTCAATTACTGTTTCAGTAGTATGTATTCTTCTTGCAATTGGATTATATTATCTATTTGAAGCTCCATTATCTTTTTGTGTAATTCTAGGTATTTGTTGCATCTTAATAATTTTAGGAGCACTTTTAAAGGTTTTTGCTAGAATAAAAATTGAATTTGAGAAATAAAAAAGAGAGGCTTTTTGCCTCTCTTTTATTTAGTATTCATCAGAAGTCTTCTTACCCTTCTTCTTAGGAGCATCTTCAACTTCCTCTTCTATCTTGTCTTCTTTATTAAAATACTTCTCATTGATAGCTTTTCTTAAAGATTCTTCAAGTTCAGGATGTTGCTTTACATACTCAATAGCATTTGCTCTTCCCTGTCCAATCTTTGTTCCATCAGGAAGTGAGAACCACGCACCTGACTTAACGATAAACTCGTTATTCACGGAAATATCAACAATTTCTCCAATACTATCAATTCCCTTACCAAAAAGAATATCAAATTCAGCTTCCTTAAAAGGAGGAGCAATCTTATTTTTTACAACTTTAACTCTTGTGCGGTTACCAATAACTTCACCGCCCTGTTTAATAGCTTCAATTCGTCTAACATCCATACGTACTGAGGAATAGAACTTCAAAGCCCTACCTCCAGTGGTGGTTTCTGGGTTCACAAATATTATCACATAAGCTTTTTATCCTATGTTTCTGGAGATTTCTCTCATCAATATATCAAATAAATATATCTACAATGTGTCAATTCACATTCAGATTAGCATATCTTTTCACAATATTTAATACATTTTAAATATGTGTCCCTGCCTCGTGGAGATATTATATTCTCTTAAAAGAGTTTCAATCTCTATGCGTTGCGGCTGTTATTATTATTACATAATAACTTCACCTCTGATTACCATTAAGTTTCTCAACCTTAAAGGTTTCCAGTTTTTTTCAGGGATTTGAGTTCGGCAACTCAAAAATTAAAATGAATGAGAAAAAATTTTACCGAACATAACTCCAACTTTTTCACGGAGCTGATTAATAAATACAACAGTACAATTAGACTTACTAATAACGGAAGTGAGCTTTCTAAGGGCCTGGCTCATTCGTTTGCCTTATATTTTTCAATATAAACAGACTATATCTTCATCTTTAATACTTTTACCATATTAAAGAGTCTTGCACTTGGGTAATGAATCTTAAAATTCACTATGTAGTCTTTGACACTACTCCTACTCTACTAATTTAATTAAAAGTATTTCTCAATTAATCAAACTTTTCGATAGTCGTTACACTTCATCTATAATAATAGATTTTAGCACGGTATTTCCAGCTATCCTATATCTAGGACCTTAGGTTTTCTTACGAAGCTTATTCAATATATAGATATTTATATCACTTCTACCGTTAGCTATAAAAATTTTATTTTATAACACCCCATATTCTATGGGTTCACAAGATTTCAACTTAATATCACTATTAAGCGGTCCAATTTTTGTTTAGACGAGCCTGAAGTCCTACGTGGGAATCTCCCATATCTCCATCAATTTCAGCCTTAGGAACAAGAGCTGCTACTGAGTCAACTACTACAATATCAAGAGCTCCACTTCTAACCATAGTTTCAACAATCTCAAGAGCCTGTTCACCAGAATCTGGCTGTGAAACATAAAGATTATCAATATCTACTCCGATATTCTTAGCATATACTGGGTCAAGAGCGTGTTCTGCATCTACGAAGCCTGCAATGCCTCCACTCTTCTGTACCTCAGAAATCATATGGAGAGTAACTGTTGTCTTACCTGATGACTCAGGACCATAAATTTCAACAATTCTTCCCTTAGGAATTCCTCCGAGTCCAAGAGCAATATCGAGATTCATTGACCCTGTAGGAATAACAGATACGTTCATATTATTCGCTGAGTCTCCAAGTCTCATTACTGTTCCTTTACCAAACTGCTTATCAATTTGTGATAAAGCAGCTTCTAACGCCTTGTTTTTTTCATCTTGATTCATTGCCATAAAAAAATTCCTTTCTTGTCTTAAATTCTTTATTCAATTGTCAAAGTTCTATTTATACAGATAAACTCTCGCTGTATGTTTAAATTCTATCACGCAAAACAAAAATTAACAATAAAAAATTAGGTCTAATTTATGTAATACCTTATAAAACTTTTAGTGTATAGATGTATATTTTTTGTATATTTTGCACAAAAAAGAGAGGCTTTAAAAACCTCTCTTTAAAATTATAATTCAGCTCCATTATCTGTACTGTTGTCGTTTGCATTTTCTTTTCTTATCCTATCAACTTCTTTTGCCCAATCTTTTCGATGCTTTTCATATTTATCAGAATACAAAACTTCTTCCATAAATTTAACAGCAGCTTCCTTAGATTCTGTTTGAGCAAAAAATCCAACAGGATGAATAAATTCCACGCCTCTTTTTGTAAATTCGTTTATAAGAGCAACCTTATCCTCTAAATTTTCAAATTCATTAGCTCTTTTATCAAAATTAGTTATGATTTCCATCGCTTTTTCATTTCCAATTGAAAGTTCTCTGAGTTTCGAGACATCTTCCTCGTTTGTATTTAAAGTATCTTGAAGTCTAAATTTTAAAACACTATCAACAGTATTAATTTCTTTAAAAGGTATTCTTTTAGAAATTTTAAGGTCATCTCTTATTGGATTTGGTTTACCATTTTGAATATTAAGCCCTCCAATTTCTGTTGGAAATCTAAGTTTAGAAGGAGGAAATCCTTCTTTCATTTCAATATCTTCGGTAACACAACTAATACACCAACTACTTGTTCCAGTTTGAGGAAATACAATATATTTAACATTAGTATCTGAAAGGTCAATATCTCCTGGATAATAATCAAAAATTACATAATCTGAATTTTCTCCAAGATTTGAAAGAGTTTCCTTAATTTCCCTATCCATTATCTTTTTATTTAAATAATCTCGTTCTTCAATCAAAACAATATCATTTATAAAAATAGAAGCTTTTTCATCGCTCATTCTTGCTAATATAAAATTAAGTGGACTATCTTTATGTTCCATTTCATTAATAAAAGTGACAGCCCTTTTTTCACCCATTTTAGAAATAAGCATAGATTCAAGAGAAATTCCTTTTGGAACATCTATTAAAGTTTTAATATCTCTATCAATAACTTTTTCATTTTGACAGGCTTTTACAATATCTAAAGAATATTTAAGAGCTCTATTAAAGCATCTATTAATATTACTTGAATTGGTAGCATTTAATTTACATAAATTGGCAGAAACAAAATCATTAGCCTTTCCAAGGTCAGCAAGGTCAAAAGGCATAATAACTTTTTCATCTATATCTTTATAATTTTTACCAAAAACTCTTTCACCAATTACTTCCATAAGACAACCCATAGAAGCCATACCTTTTTTAGGGTCTTTATCACGATAGTTTTGAACATCTCTGTTATGATGGTCAAAATATCCACCTAAGATATCCATAATAGCAGCATTTGTGTCTAAAGGAATATTATCCCTGTCTCTATATATTTTGATTTGATTTTTACCTCTATAAGCATAAGTTTTTCCTTTTTCTTTTTCCTGAAGACTAATCATAAGAGCACAACACATTACATCATCCATATGGAATACTCCATTATGGACATACATTTTATTACAATTTATAAGTTCTTCAAGTGTTGTAGCCTGATTAGGATAAATATCCAAAGTATTATTGTTCATATAAAAACTCCTTTAAATAAATCTATAATCTATTATACAAAAATAAATGACAGACATAATGATTAACTAATAAAAGAATTTATGATATAATTATAAATGATAAAGAAGGTAAATGAAAGGATTAAATTTATATGAGCTTCAAATTTAAATTTAAAAGAACAGGTAATCTTTTTAGTTGGGAATCAGATAATAGAAAAATTGAATTTAGCGAACCTGCAATAGAAACATCATCTCAAAAACCAGAGATTTCATCTGTAAAAGAGATTATGTATTATTACTACAAGGTGAGAATATATACAAAAAATAGAAAATGGAAAAAGATAAACGAAGTAAGTGTATATGATTTTCCATCTATAGATGCCCTAAAAAATATGATAACTTTTATGTTAAAAGATTTAGACATTATAAAAGATGGTCAAAAAATAGAAATGATAGATGGAGATTATTTATATAGATATACTCTCGATTCATTGGGTTTTATAGGAGAAGACTACTACGAAATAACAAAAGAATATAATCCAAATATAAAAAAGAACTATTATTCTGTTTTTATTGGATGTCCATTTGATTTTCAAGGAGATGTAGAATTTAGTGGAATCAAATTAACAAATATAACAGAAGAAGACATAATAGAGCTTTTAAATTGTGTTGAAAACTTTATACAGTTCTCAATAGATGAATACAACGAAGGAATGAAAAAATATATAAAAAATTCCTTAGATTCAATAAAAATTACTCAAAATAAAATCTATCACTATGACTGCAAAGAAAAAGATGCTATAGGAGATATTATAGCTGTCGGAGATACAGCAGATATCGATTATATAAAAGGAAATGGAAAAAATATTGAAATAACAGACATAACAGGAAAAATAGTTGATATAACAAAAGATTTTGTAATAGTTGAAAGAGCTGGAGAAGAAATAAAAATAGATTCTAATTCAATTCTTTCTGTTTTTGAAGAATGCGATAAAAAGATACACTTTACAAAAGAAGACATAATAAAAGACTTCAAAAAAATAATGACTTCAACAGATAAAAAGTTCTTTAAAGACAATACAGAAGGAGAAATTTTTAGAGTATATAATGAAGCAATAGCAGCAAGAAGCTGGATGTACAGAGATGAGCACAATTTCCCTAAAAAAATAGACGATGAAAGAGAAAATGTAAAAGAAACAATAAAAGAAATCATAAATGAAATAAAAACATCTTTATAAAAAAGATAAGACATTTAAATTTTTGAGTTAATTCTAAAAAAATAATAAAGATATTGCAAAAAATATATAAATTTAGGAGAAAATAAAAATGAGATTTGGAACACTTTTTTTAGAAGACGAAGAACTTGATTATTACGAAGAAGACGGAACATATTATGCTCTAAATAAAGACACACTAGAAAAGATTCCTTTAACACAAGTACAAGTAGCACAAACAGTAGCAAATGCTTGGTCGGATGATTGCATAAAAGATTCTTTTGAAGAAATAAAAGATGGCTTTGAAGCAATAAAATTTATTCCAATCTATGACTGGATATTTTTTCAGCTCTATGGTCAAGGAAAAACAAAAGAAGAAGCTTTGCAAAACGTAAATAGAATATACGAAGCTTTTTGTAGTTTAAATGATTTAATAGAGGAAAATATTGAAAGAAATAGAGTAAGACAAGCATTAAATACTGAAAGATTCGCAATATTACCTATAGATAGAAAAACATCTACACTTGATGGTGATTATTACGATGATATGGAACTTGTGTTTTTTGATAAATCAAAAGATGACTTCAGAACTCTTTGTATAAGAGAAGGAATTCCTAGTGATGCAAGAGCAGACGAACCTTTAACAGGTTATGTAGAAGACAATAAAATAATTTTTACTAGGGAAATGTTTATTTCTGGAGAATTTGAAAAATACAAAAACACGATAGATAAATTTGAACAAGAAATAGTAAACCATTATAATCTAAAAGATTATGAACTTTATTACAGCGCAAAAATATATACAAATACACAAATAGATGAAAATGGAAATTTGAATGATAGCGTTCTTAATAAAGACTTTGATTACTATACACCACGTTTAAAATCAAAAAAATAAATTCTCCAAATATTTAGAGGAGAAGAATCTTTATTATGAATTATAAGTTTTATTTAGAAAAGAGGTTGCATATTGAATTAAAACCATCCAGAACCTCTGAAAGAAATTACAGTGTATCTTATGATAGAACAATGCCTTTTTATGAGACAAGAAATGAGCTCTATAAAAGAATGTTAAGAGATAAAAAAGACACAGTATTAAAACAAAAAGATTCAATACAAGGAACGACAGTCGAAAAGATAATTGCAAAGATGACTGGAGATTTTGAAGTAGAATTTGAAACAGAATCAAAAGACATTGGAAAGCAATCTTTTAGAATTTACAAAACAGAAAATTCAATTGTTACTGAAATAGATTCTCCAACAATGCGTATGGAAGAAGAAATGGTAATAAAAAGAGTTAAAAAGCAAAACATATTATTTGCAGTAACAGAATCTTTCACAGACAACAAATACAATCAAAGGAAATTTTACTCAAAATTCTTTGAAAATCCAGAAGAAGCAAATACTTATTATGAAAATTGCAAATATTTAACTCCTGAAAAATTTCCATATTTATCAATTTTTAATAAAGATGAGATTAAAAATGATGAGCATTTAATGGAAGTAGCTATAAATTCTTTTATTTCTGGAGAAGTTAAAGACGAATCTTTATTCAAGCATTTTAATAAAAAGCTTTTCGGAGAAAAACTTATATCTAAAATGCCTGAAATGGGACTAACAATGGTTGATTTAAGAAAAGACATAGAAAATAAGAAAGAAAGAATAGAAGCGATAAATAAAGATTTAGAAAAAATTATAGAAGAAAAAGATGCTTTAGGAATGGAATTAGACCTTATGAAAAACGATGAAGTATAAGAAAAAGAGGCTTTTAAAAGCCTCTTTTTTATTAGTGTCTAAAAAAACGGATAATAAGAGCTACTGCTAAAACGCCAAGAGCAGCCTTATAACCAAACTCAAAATAAACAGCAATGGCAGCCATAATAACCATAATTTTGAACATAAATTTCATAAAGATTCCTCCTAAAATATTTTCTTAATTATATTATAGATAAAAATAATGGCAAATATACAACAAAAAAAGAACAGAGATTACAATCTCTGTTCAGGAATTTTATTTCTAAGTTTATTCATTTTCTTGATTTTTTCTATATATTTATTTCTTTCATCAAGCTCTATAGACTGCATAGCCATTTGGTCATTGCTATAATAATCTTTAACAGAATAAACATCGTCTTTTATAACAAATAAATTCTCTTGGTCTAAAAACATTATGTTTCCATTTTTTCCAATAACCATAAGAGAATCTTTATCATCTCCTCTGATACCGAGCAAATTAAATTTTTTAATATTATCTTCCATAACAATTACTCCTTACTAAGAAAAGATATTGGCCAATATTTAACGATATAATCCATATAGTATTCTTCTATAGGATATTCTTTGCCCCAATAATCTTTAGTCATTTCATTACTTACTTGAAGTTCTCTAATCAAATCATCAAAAGCAATTCCAGCTTTTTTCATATAAATAAAGAAATCTTCATCCCAAGGTTCTCTGTATTTTTCTTTAACTTTTTCTTTCAGCTCAAGATACTTCTTTTCTTGTTTTTCTTTAAAATTCTTAATATCCTCTTCTATAACTTCAGGAGGAAAAATTCCAATAAATAGACCATTTTCATCAAGTCTATCTCTAACATTTTCATAGTCGACTCTTTTAACGAGTATTCCATTTTTTACTTTTTCAAAATCGTGGGAATCTGCAGAATTTTTAAAACCAGTCATATCCTCCGTCATTTCTAAAATTACTACAAAATCACTGATATTATTATAATTTAGCCAATAATTTTTGTAATACATAAAACTCCTCCAAAATTTTTCTTATTAATATATTTTAATCAAAATTAAGTATATTTGCAAATATATAGTGATTTATAAAAATAAAGCGGAGGAAAAATCCTCCGCTAAAACAATATTCAATTTTTCATATATATTAAAGACTTAATTAATCGTTGTAATAGTCATAATCATCGTCATCAAATTTTCTTCTCTTATCATACTCCTTACTTTTGTTTCTACGATTTTTACGTTTCTCTTTATTATAGCGAGTTTTAGCCCACTCTTCCTCAAAAGATTCTTCCATATAATAATTCTCGCCATAAGCTGTCTTTCTCATAACAACTCCTTATTAAATTATATTTATTTGTGGAAGATTTTGCTCCCCACATATATTATATCATATATTTAGGTTCTATCCAATACAACAAAAAATATTTCTAAAAAAACATATTTAATGGACAATTAAAAGCATTGAAAAAATAATAATGTTAATAAAAATTTAAAAGGCTTTTATTTAGAAAATATAGGTATATAATAGAAAATAATTTTAAAAAAGAAAGGATTTTTTTTATGAAAGAAGGAACTAGACTTTATATTAATTTAACTAATAAATGTAATACAAATTGTCCTTTTTGCTGTATGTATAGTGGAACAAATAAAAACAACTTCATTACATTTGATAAATTTAAAGAAATTATAGATAGTTGCGAAACAGTTTTTGAACTTCAACTCGAAGGAGGAGAACCTCTTCTTCATAAGGATATATTTTTGTTTTTAGAGTATGCAATTTCTACAAACAAATGCAAAAAAGTAATTATCTTAACAAATGGTTACCTAATAGAAAAATATTTAAAGAGATTTATCGATATTTCTAAATGGAATAACATTATATTTGAATTCAAAGTAAGTATAAACTATCACTTACTAAATGAAAATAAAGACCATTTAAAAAATCTTTCAAGTCTTGTTTTTGCAACACAGTATATAG
>ODAI011325061.1_pt1 | contig 11354 bp, 5 predicted proteins | sample 1539321 | NCBI WGS metagenome assembly ODAI01 (sample SAMN02144231, study PRJEB22623) | gut metagenome | biome: sheep rumen | host: Ovis aries | place: New Zealand
TCTGTCGGGATTGCCTTCTCCGAAGAATTCTTCGACTGTCGGGAGCTGCAATCCTTCATCACGCCATGCTTTGTAGATGTCAGGTACTCCCGAGCCTGCGTGCTCGCCATAGCCTATCAAGTTGAACATTTTGAACAAGCCTTTATTTCTCGGCTGAGAAATACCGCCTTTCAGCATCTGCTTCTTTCCGGTGATGATAGTCCCGGGATTTGCCATAACGATCCTGTCTGGGTATTTTTCTATCACAACGCTCCAGCCCTGATAGAAGTCGGCATTTACCAGACAATTGACTAATGCTTCTCTTACTGCGTTATGGACAGGTGTTTCATCTATACGCACCTGATCCACAAGTTTGAACGGCTTTTTCAGGTCAAGAACAAGCTTCATGCTCACCCTGTTGAAGAAGTCAAAAACATTACCCGACCATTCCGGTTCCTGGGAATATACACGATCAGTCCATCTCGTATTTGTATCCATGTGCTCCCTGTAATCAAGGAAATATTCGGGATACACCTTCGTTATCTTTCTTTCCTTACCGAACATAAGAAGTCCTGCTGCTGTGGGACGGATCGAATCTCCCTCATCATCGGCAGCGCCTATCTGTATAAGGAAATCCTCATCGGAAAGCTCAGTCCATGCAGAGCCTTCGTGCCTGATATTGTAACGTGTGCGGTATGACTTGATGCTGTCTTTGTCAAAATCTATCTTTCTGTCTAAAACACGTTCGTCAGGCGTTTCATCGGATGAATCGCGAATCATCGCCCGCACTTCTGCTTCTGTGCAATGATAGTCACCTTCATTGTCACGCCTGAAAGTGGATCCGAACACATCATTATTGAGATAAACGGGTTTCTGACTGCGGGATGCACGAGGAACATTTATCACGAGTATAACATCTTCCCCGACGGTATATTCTTCTACATTCTTTTCGGTGATCAGGCAGTGTGATACTTTGGTCTTATTGTGGATAGTATCCCACAGAGCCTTTTTCAGCTTCGGAAGATCACGAAGTCCCGTCGTTTTCCAGGAGCCGTCTTTCTTTTCAGCAACTCCGCAGATGATACATCCGCCGTAAGTATTGGCAAATGAGGAATAAGTATCCCATAATGAGCCGGGCAACCCTCCGTTCGCGGCTTTTACTTCCAAACGGTTATCTTCCCGATATTTATCAAAATTGGAAAGATCAAAATTCATCTGCTTCATCACCTTTGTATGTTTTGTCAATATCATTAGAGGATACCAGACTCTCTCGCTTTATCTTTTTCATAACAACGTCCCGGTTAAAATCAGGCGGTGTAACCTTGAAACGAAAATCCTTACTTTGTAAATTATACTCTTTGATTTGGAAATCACGCAACGCATTTATATCGATAGTACCTACCAAAATGCTGCTATTAATACCACCTTTTGTCCTGATAATATCCTTATCTTCTGTTTTAGTAGGCTTAGTAATCCTACTATCACCGAAATCAGAAGTATTTACCTGTATGCAGTAACAATGGATATCCCTGCTTAGTGATTCAAGTATATTGCTATAGTAATTTACATCTTTATTCCACTCAACTGCTACCAAGAAATCAGCATAGGATTGAAAAAGAGACCTGTCCATAATGGAAGCAAGTTCAAAACAGCAATAAACGGGGAAATAACAGTCGTTCCATTTGTACAGTTCATAGTGTTTTCCGCATACCTCAGACAACCCATACCCCTTTATAGTTTCTATCTCGATGGGAGCATAATGGTTTTTAAGATGAAAAGAAATATACGCTGTCTTGTACGGTTCTTCTTCATATGGCAGAATTACAGCGGTATAGTTATATACATTCGTATTAAACTTAATATACTCAATACCCGTCACAATCGCAAGATTGTTTTTTGCACAAGTCCTTGCAAGCGTCGATATCCACTCATAAGGGACAAATGCCTCGGGCATGATAAGCATATCAACATTTTGATCAATGGCCTGGTTTACAATAAGCGACAAATCACGATACCTACTGTATGTTCTGTTGGGATTCCCTTTTATTAAACTCGAGAAGTTCTCATGATTCAGTTTTACATTTGCGATAGCTATTTTTAGTTTTGACTTGTTATTTGTTTTAACTGATACAAGATATGCAATTTCTTTTTGTTTGATATCAACTTTCAACGTATTGATATTTACTAGATCACGTATATTATTCGCTTGTTGATTGTTTTTACAATAGTTGCTTTTTATATAATGTTCTATCTGTTTTTCATATACTGCAGTCAAATCATTGAAGGGCGTGTTATTTTGTTCACTGATTAGCAAATGCTTTTTCATTTCTTATACCCATGTTATCATGCTGACATCATACATATTTACCATAAACGGAAAATACTTGTATTTATTATCCCATGAGCGATTTGAGTATTGCAGTACATCATTGAAATGTGTTAAATTAATTTCAATTTGCTCGGAAATTATTTTTTCTATGTTGATCATAGAACTGATGATAGGCGTTACAGACTTATCTATCATGCTTGTAATGCAGTAAGATGTTAAACTTTTCTTTAAATGTGTTTTTAGACTTTCTTCGTCATTGTAATTAAGTAAAAGATATCTTCCAGTGTCTTTGTCTTTTCTGTATGTATATAACTTCACTAAATGATTAAAGCACTCTTTTTTCCATACCAATGCAAAACAACGGCACAAAATCGAATGAAGATAACTGTATAATGTGTTCTTTATATTTTCAGCTGTAGTGTCGGATTCATCATTACTGTAATCAACAGAGTAGATAGCATCAATTATTTTTTCAATGATTTTATCTACTGATTTATAGTCTTCATTAATGATAAAAACCTCTATGATTTTTTCCCATGTGGTATAGTTTTCTAATATTACCTGGCAATTGAAGATTTTTTCTATATCTTTGGCAAATTTGGATTCTTTCTTGTCTTGGATCATCCCACCTATTCGCAAATATTTACCAAGAAACTTTGAAAGCATATACTTATCAATAGAAATACTGTCTATCCCACGCAACTTATTGATAGTCTCGCTTGACTTGATACTGTAGATCTCGCTGTAATCATCTCTCTGAAAAACAGCTTCATCTTCGGGAAGATGACGAAATTCACTTTTGTTCTTTGATATATTCTCTTTAAAACAAGTGAGAAGGGAGTCAGATTCTTTACTATTGAAGTAAAACAGCTTGAGTTTCTGGTTTTTTACGGTGATATAAGATCTATTATCAGATACTGGATTATACTTTGGATTAACACGATAAATCTTTTCTCTTGATTTATCAAACTTTTCGAATTGCAATATACCTAAATGACATTGACTTTTGCAATCAGAAGGAAACATCCCGTTCCACTTCATACAACTGGTTAGAAGAAATTCAATTATTTGATCTTTTGTTAGCTTATTAGATATTGCCTTTTTGTAGATGTCACTATTGTGTTCTATCTTATCAACAATTAGGATATCGTCTACATATCTGCCATAGAAAACCGGGTTCCATCCATCAGTTATTGCTTTATCAAACTTCTTTAAACACCAGTTACCAATGATATTCGATGGAAGGAAACCTATCGGCAATATCTTCCTATTATCGAATTCTATATCTTTGAATTTGGTTGAATATTTTTCGATTACAGAGAGAACAAAACTATTTATTCTTTCAAGGATTTTTTTATTTGTTTTGTAAAACTCGTCATTTTCGTCAGGAAATGCTTCTTTGAACAATTCTTCAAAAACTTTTCGATCAGCGTCAATCGAATAATAATACTTTTTGAAATCCATTGTGATAATAACAACATCCTGATTCATTGACAAATACTTTTCAGCAACAGATATTGCTTTATCTCTCCAGCTTTCATACTGGTGAAAATATGGTTCAAATAAGTATGGTGAATAGGTCGGATTATCACTGAATTCATTTATCAGGTTTTTTCTGATCCTATTGCCATAAGAATGTTCATATATGTTCTTGTCGATCCTATAACCAATCAGCATTATCCACAATACGCCAAGAATATGTCCTTCCACAGACATATCAATAAAATACTGTAACTCATTGACACAATTAATCTGCTGTACAGTATTCATTATTATATCTTTTTCTTCGTTTTTCATATTTTTGGGAAAAGCAAATACCCCAATAGATTCAAGAATTTCCTCAGATAATTCGCCAAATTGTTCTTCATCTACTATCTTTTCATATAACTTACTAAGCAATTCATCTATTTTTCCGCTTGTTTCATAATCAACAATAGAATTGCGCAGTATATATTGTGTTTTATCAAAATAAACGCTGGATTTAAGCTTTTTGTATGCTTTTTCGATTATTTCCTTATCAATTTCCATTCATATACCTCTGTAAATTTCCAGACAAATTTTCTAATTTTACAAAATTTGCATAAACACGCATCATATCACTATTTTTTGATAAGATACGAAAAAGCGTTTTTTCATCTTTTTCGCAGTTTTTTGTATCTTAATCAGACAAATAGCGGACAAGAATTATGACATATCCCTGTATATCTTATCATCTGAAAGTCCTTTTTCGGTCTTTCTTTTTTTGCCTGTTTATGAGTTGCGAGTGAAGTGAAAAAAATCTTATGATTTTGTTGGTTTTGGGTGCTTGGATGTATAAATGGCTATATATAGCCATATCTGTGATGTGTGGTATGATGAGTAGTAGGTGTATGAAAGTAGGTAGGCTTGTACACCTATTCTTCTTCTACATAATAGATCCAGGTTCCATGTCAATTTCACAGACATCGTTTGGAAAATTTGGAATATAATGTAAATTGCCGTATCATTAGCCGATAACACTTAAAGCAGAGCAGTATTTCAATTCTGATATACGCTAAGGGGCTCATCACTCATCATCTTTTAACTTCGGATGCTGCATATAGAATATTTCCTTTTGTGCCTCTATCTCTGCACGGAGCTGTTCATCAGTAGGCAAGCACAGGCGGTATTTACTTGCGAATAGCTGTTCATTGCCTTTCAGAACAGAATATCGGGCTATATCCTCATCTGTCTCGGAACATAGAACAATTCCGAGCGTAGGGTTATGCTCAGGCTTTTTCTTCAGTTCATCGTACATACGGACATACATATCCATCTGCCCTACATCCTGATGTGTTATTTTGCCTATTTTTAGGTCGATAAGCACAAAGCAGTTCAGAATGTAATTGAAGAACACCAGATCAATATAATAATCTTCTTTTTCCGTATGTATGTGCTGCTGCCTTGCTACAAAGGCATAGCCTTTTCCCAGCTCCATCAGGAATTTCTGGAGATAGTTGATTATAGCACTTTCCAGCTTGGATTCAGTTATAGACGGCTCTTCGGGAAGACCAAGAAATTCAAGTATATACGGATTCTTCACGAACGATGCTTTTTCCTGCTGAAGAAGTGCAGTTTTTTCTTTCATTTCGTTGATGACAGGCTGTTTATCCTTTGACATTACGAGCCTGTCATAATACTGTGTATTTATATTACGCTGTAAAGTACGAACAGACCATGTCTGTTCGTATGCTTCTTTTTCATACCATGCGCGGGCATCGGCATCTGTTACCTGAAGTAACAATTTATAATGCGACCATGATAATAATCTGCCGTCTGTATAAGATAGTTGCCACGGTGTAGCAACTATCTTATTTCTTCCGCTGTCAGAAGATTGTCGCTCCTGTGTAGCGATGATCTCATTATTATCAGAAGATTGTGTGGTCAGCGATCCCACAATCTCAGGATATAGATTGTAAAACTTTACTTTTATAGTTTTCATATCATCCTACCGTCAGCTGATTTGTTTTCCTCAGATACTTTGCAGGGATAGGTTTTTGGAGTTTCCACACGATATTCATGGGTTTTGATCCATCGTATCTTACATAATCTGCAAGTCCCAGGAAGGTATAAGGTGCAGCACCAAGTCTTGTGTTTTTATATTCACGGACGAATATCATCACATTTGTGCCCATTTCACGGTGATGGATATATCGTTGACCTGTTCTGCTTTGCGGCGTAGTGGTGCTCTGGCTCTGCCAATGAAAAAGCTCGTTATTGATCGAATAATCGTTATACATAGTTGTGGGAGAATAATCCCTGTCAGATTTATTGAGGGTAACAAATAAAAGATCGGTCTTTTTGTCCTCCAGATATTTCACACCCTCACGCAGTGATGACGGCTTCATGAAGTCAAGTGCTACAAGTATCTGATCTCTTGTATAGCTGCAATGTACATCAAGAGGACATTCATATCCCACCTGTAAAGGTTCGTCTATAAAGTCTATCTTGTCATATTTGTAGTACATAAGTTCAAGTATTTCGGCAAGCATCACAGGTGATCCTGCAATCTTACGGAATCCTTCAAGTATGTCAGTGAAACCGCAGTCTTCGTAAGACCTCTGCCAGATAGTGAATTGCAGCATCTGCCACATTCTCTGTTGAACACCGTCAAAATCATTGATCGTATATTTATTTATCTCCGGAAGATAATCTACAATAAGCTCGATAAGGCGGTGGGAGTCTATATATGATAGCCTCGGAAGAGCTTTTGTGACAATTTCCTCAATATCTTCGGAGAAATCCGCCTTTACATCTGCCTGCACACACAGCCTTGAAAAACTGAATTTTGTTCCGTAAATCGAACTTAGATCAAGATCGTAATATTCAAGGAAATTGGCAAGAGTAAGTGCTTTTCCACTGTCCTCTGTGAAATTCGCCAGACGCTTTACAATAGCGTTCTTGTTGTCAACAGCCTGTCTGATATTTTCAAGGATATACCTTTGTGCCATCTTTTCAAACTTGATATAACAGCCCTTTGGCAAAAACGGAAAACCATTCTCTATTTCTTCCTTGACACTTCGCTGAGTATTTTCGAGGAGTGCCGCAAATTTAGATTCAAAGTTGTATTTTATATGTGCCTGTCCGATAAAGTCAAGAACTGTGAGACAGTCCTTACCCTCACTGAGACGAAGACCGCGTCCGAGCTGCTGCAGAAAGACCGTAAGACTCTCGGTAGGACGCAGGAACATGACGGTATTGACTTCGGGGATATCCACACCTTCGTTATAAAGATCAACAGTGAAAACGAATTTTATCTCGCCTTTAGCAAGCTCAGACTGCGCAGAATCGCGTTCTTCCTTTTTACTGTCAGCAGTCAGAGCAATTGATGGTATATTATTCTCGTTAAAACGCATAGCCATGTATTCGGCGTGATCTTTCGATACGCAGAATCCAAGTCCCTTTACCTTATCAATGTCTGCGACATACTTGTTAAGCTCTTTCAGGATTAGCATTAAACGCATATCATTGCCTGTATAGATTTTTGAAAGAGAAGTTCTGTCATATCCTCCGCGAGACCACTTTATATCATGAAGATCAACGTCATCAGATACACCAAAATAGTGGAAAGGACAAAGCAGCTTCCTGTCTATTGCTTCTGGAAGACGGATCTCAGCGGCAATACGGTCATCAAAATAACAGAGTATGCTTTTACCGTCCATTCGCTCAGGAGTAGCAGTCAATCCAAGCATGATCTTCGGTCTGTAATATTCGAGCAGTCTCTGATATACAGGTGCAGCGGCATGATGAAATTCATCGACGATAATAAAGTCATAGAAGTCTGGAGATGTAGTTTTATCAAGAGCCTGAGAATTAAAGGTCTCAATAGAGATAAAAAGGTTATCAATGCTGTCTGGGACAATGCCGCCATAGAACAGTTCACCGAAATTTGCATCATGGAGCACGCCTCGGAAACATTTTATGCTTTGCTTTAATATCTCTTTTCTGTGAGCTACAAAGAGTAGCCTTGCAGTTGGGTTCTGTTGGCGGAAGCGTTTGTAATCAAAGGCTGATATAACGGTCTTGCCCGTTCCTGTTGCGGCAACAATGAGATTATTGTAATGATGACGTATCTCACGTTCGGCGGTCAGCTTGTCGAGAATTTCCTGCTGATATGAGAAAGGACGGATATCAAAACTGTAGTCATCTGTGTCCGAATGATATTTTTCTGATCTCAGAGCCTGTATCAGATGTGATCGGTCTTCGGAAGAATACAGTGAAAAATCCGGGCTGTTCCAGTAATTTTCAAATGTAGCATTTATCTTTCTGATGGTGTGCGGCTGATCATGAGCTGTTATTTTCAGGTTCCATTCAAGACCACTGGTCATAGCAGCATTTGACATATTCGATGAACCTATATATGCTGTTGTAAAGCCTGTGTCACGATAGAATACATAGGATTTTGCGTGAAGCCTTGTTCGCTCGGTATCATAGGAAACCTTGAGCTGTGTATTGGGAAGCTTCCACAGTTCTTCAACTGCTTTCACATCGGTAGCACCCATATATGAGGTGGTTATAACACGAAGCTGACCACCCCGATCGGTAAAGTCGGTCAGCTCATCGAGTATAAGCACAAGTCCGCTCCATTTGATAAAAGAGACAAGCATATCAATTCTGTCAGCAGATATAATTTCTTTTTTAAGTTCTGTCATCATCTGCGGTTCGTGACCTGCACCTGTGAACAATGAACTTGATGCAAGCGAGGTCTCGGGGCGTGTCATAGTAATGCGTCCATGCAGCGAATCAGCATTATTCTGCATATTTGCCACAGCAAGGAGCTGTTCCGCCCGCTGATCTACGCTCAGACCGTCAAACTCATCATCACCTGTAAGCTCGGTAACTGCTGAAACGATCTTATTGGCAAGCCCGAGCTGTCTTTCTATATCATTACCCGCAAGCCGTGAAAGCCCCTTTTCGACAACCTCGGAAAGATATCCGGCAAGTATCTGCGGAGCTTCTGCACGATCAATGTCACGTTTGTCAATAAGCTGAGCGGAGTTGGCTATTTCATCCGAAAGGTCTTTATTGATGATTTGTTCGTAAAGGCCGGGTCTGAGCATATATCACACCTTCTTATATACGCTTGGATATCAATCCTGATTTATCTCATCATTTTATATTATTCTATCACATTTACAGTCTGATTTCAATAGGATCTACAGGAAAAGCAAAATACGTTTTATTTCTTTACGGATTAATTTCGCAAATAGCGGTTCAGGACGGTTTGTTGTGAGTATTCATTATTTAATACCCGTAAACATATACACATACGAGATCCCGGTTTCATACCGTATAGCTGACAGCTCAGAATAGTTCAGCCCGAAATTCACATTGGCATCCTTGTCGGGATCACCGGTGTATAGAAATTTCAGCTTACCGGAAGAAAGATACTTGTTCTCTGACAGCTTTTTCTTCCCCCACCCTGCTTTGTTCAGGTTGTAGAGTGCGATCCTCGAAAGCTGTATCTGTAAAATAGCGTAATTATCGGTATCCGCACAGGCATCCATAATGTCCAGTATATCAAGTAATGGCTCGATCTGCTGAGATCTTTCCTTGTCTTTCTCTTTATCCTTCCTGTTGAGCGGCGTGTATGTGGGATCATCACGGTTGAGATAGAAGATATCACAGTTCACATATTCGGCGATTGCCATGAGCTGCTGATTGGTGAGATCAAATCCGCTGTGAAGCCCTGCCCACCTCTGAGGGATAGCAGTGATCTTCTTGAAAGTGCTGCGCTTTTCGGAGGGGTTTATCATGTACTCTTCTTCACTGAGCATGAAATCCGGGGTAACGCCCAGCCTTTCAGCGACCTTCTCCAGAGTATCAGCACGGGGAACGCTGCCGTGCTTCCAGCGAGTTACAGTAGCAGGTGCAACATCGAATTCAGCGGCGATCTTACGGGGTTTAAGCCCCTGTCCTTCACACAGTTCAACAAATTTTGTCCAAAACATACAAATAGCCTCCTCGGGTATTGTGCAAAACCACGGTTTTACATTTTGTAGCATTTTGCTATTGACATAACGCTTTATTTGTGGTAATATGTAAATCAATGATATGCTATTTATTGTAGCATTTAACTTATATATCAAATTCCATATTGCTATGATTATTAAGTATATCACACAGATGATAAATTGTCAAGAGGTTTCAGAAAATTTCATGTGGTACCTGTCTGACTATTATTGATGGCAGAATAGAAGCAAGTGTAAAGAGAACAAATGTATTGCAATATATGCTAAGCTATACGCAGATCAGCTACATGTTGATGAGCAGATATAACAAATTTCTGTATTCATAATTCTGTTACAAGTAGTAATTTCTGTGAACAGACTATAAAATCTTATACCCTATATTGCGCTCTGTTGCCCTAATTTACCCTGTAATTCCCTCTAATGCCCTGTATTCTCACAAAACTTCCTGTTTGACAAAATAATACAGATCTGCTATCATAGCCAACAAAAGCAGAGAGGGGATAACCGTTACTATCCGAAATGTAAATGACGGGTAAATGAACAGCAGCTCAATTCTTGAAAACCAATACGAAAGTTATTTGTTCTTTGAGATATATGCCAAGCCTGTGTTGTTCATAAAAAGTTTGAAAAGACGATTTTTTGTTACAAAAATATGAAATATCGGGAATTATCTGTCCCCCATGTTACCGATCAGTCCCTGCAGTTACCGATCGTGCCCTGTAGTCTACGGAAATGTCCCGTTTGACAAAAAAATGCATATCTGCTATCATAGCCAACACAAAGCAAGGAGGTGATAACCGTGAATGACAGAAAGGTCAATGAGCGCCGGAATGAATAGTCGGATATTCATCCGAACAATCACAAGAAAGTAACAACAATAATAATAGCGCAGAACACGCAGAAAGGACTTAACAATGAACGCTACATTCAGAGAACAGATGTCAATAGATGACATCAGCACAGGCACAAACACACAGCAGAGCACTTCTGCAGCACAGAACGCAGCCTCACAGGAGAAAGCACACGAGTACAAGCAGCACTTAGCCGAAAGCGTACAGACAACGTCAGACAGCACCGACAGAAACGATACTGCACATCAGCCTGCAAACAGGCCAAAGTCGGCATCACAGAGCGATTTCCACAGAAACTTCCCGCAGGAGCAGAGGAATAACAACGGGAAAGTAGAGCACATCGCGCAGGGGCACAGCGCTGTAACGAATGACAATGAGTACGGCGCATCCGGCACAGACTGCTGTAAAACAGCATCCTCGACAACAGAGCCCAAGCGCAGGCAGCGGAAAGCACAGCGTGACAACACATCCCCGATCTGCAATATGCAGATGCTCACACCGGACGATATAATGCAGGCACTGCGTCTCAGTCGCTCCACGGTGTACAATATGCTCAAACGGGGCGAGATACCGTCTGTAAAGATCGGCAACATGCTCCGTGTGAACAAGAGCGCATTCGAGGACTGGCTCCTACAACAAAACCCAAAAGACCACGAAGAGGGGAGCCGAAGCTACCAATAGCAGAGAGAAGAACCCACCGGCGAA
>ODAI014171091.1_pt1 | contig 11354 bp, 10 predicted proteins | sample 1539321 | NCBI WGS metagenome assembly ODAI01 (sample SAMN02144231, study PRJEB22623) | gut metagenome | biome: sheep rumen | host: Ovis aries | place: New Zealand
GGGAGGAGTCCTATTACATTACGGACGGGAAGTGCATTATCGCTCACGATGCTTCGAGCCGTGAACTACGCTGTATGTCAGACTGCTGCGGCATCTCTGTTCTGATAGGGGACGAGTGCGGAAATGAAGCTTTTTCCGGCATTCTTGATCTTGCGGATATTTCAGGAGATCAAACGAGAAAGGGACAGTTCATTTTTCAGGCAGACGATAGGGTGAGTACGCTTTTTTCTGATATTTATGCGGAGACAGAGCGTCATGAAGAGAACATGATGAAAGTGAAAGTTCTGGAACTCCTCGTTCTTCTCGCAGAGAAACGGCCTCCTGAGATAAGGCACAGCAGCGTCTTTAAAAGAGCAGGGCAGTTTATCTGCCGCAATACATCTGTTCATTATACAATAGAAGAATTGTCACATTTTTTCGGGATAAACCCCACAACGCTGAAAAACGGGTTCAGGGAGCGGTTCTGCTGTACGGTCTATGATTATGCAAAAAAACATAAGATGTTCCGTGCGGCTGAACTTCTGAGAGATACTGATATGAGAGTGATCGATGTTGCAGAAGAAGTCGGCTACAGCAATGCAAGTAAATTCTCAAGTGCATTCTGTTCTGTTGCGGGAATGACTCCCAAGCGTTTCCGAATGGAGCATAAAAGCGGCATTGTTGAATAAAAAGAACGGGATATCGATAAATTCTGATATTAGCTGAGTATATCAACTTCTTACTTTACGGAGCAGAAGGAACTCATTATATATGGTATTATAATTATAACATCATAAACCAATATACAACAAAACAATGAGGTGATCTTTATGAAATTCAACAATATCCCGTGGAAAAAAGTAGGACTGTTCGCAGGCGGTGTTCTGTTCGGTACTGCCGGCATAAGAGTGCTTTCGAGCAAAGATGCGAAAAAATGCTACACTCAGGCAACAGCAGCCGTACTCCGTGCAAAGGCTGACGTTATGCAGACTGTGACAACAGTTCGTGAGAACTGCGAAGATATCCTCGCTGATGCAAAGGAGATCAACGAGCAGAGAGCTTTGGAGGAAGAAGAAGCTTTCATCGATGATGAGATCGATGATCTCGCTGAAACAAGTGAAAACTAAGAACCTGTCAGAACAGAATATACAGCACGTATTTCCGGCCGGTATTTCCGGTTCGGACAGGTCCGCAGGCACAGGTCGCAGAAGCGGCCTGTTTTCATAGGAGGATAATTATGAAATGTAAGATACTGCATGAATCCAACGGACGTATGCGTGTGCGTTTCTGTATGAGCCGCATGACTCTCAGACAGGCTGACATTGCAGAATATTCGCTTTCAGCCGCTGACGGTGTTACACGGGTAAAAGTCTTTGACCGCACTTGTGATGCGGTGATAGCCTATACCTGCAACAGACATGATATAATACAGATGCTCGCACGCTTTTCTTTCGATAACGAAGCAAATGCCGCTCTTGTGCCTGAACACACAGGCAGGGAACTTAACAGACAATACGAAGACAAACTTGCCGGTATCGTCCTCAGACGCATCGTCAATAAGATAATACTGCCTCTCCCTGTTCGCCAGCTAATGGCAGCCGTCAAAGCATCAAAGTACATATGGCGTGGCCTGCGATGCCTTATGCAGGGCAAGGTGGAAGTATCCGTTCTTGATGCTGCAGCCATAGGAGTTTCACTTATCAGGAACGATTTCAATACAGCCGGTTCAGTGATGTTCCTGCTGAATGTAGGCGATATCCTTGATGAATGGACTCACAGGAAATCGATAGACGACCTTGCACGAACGATGTCTCTCGGAGTTGAACAGGTATGGACGAGAACCACTGACGGTCATGAAGTCCTTGTTCCCGTGAATGAAGCAGCCAAGGGAGATATAGTGATCATCAGAACAGGCTCGATGATACCTCTTGACGGAAAAGTCATCTCCGGCGATGCAATGGTCAATCAGGCCTCAATGACAGGAGAATCCGTACCTGTACACAAATCCGAGGGAGCATATGTCTATGCCGGAACAGTCGTAGAAGACGGCGAATGTACGGTATGTGTGGAAAATACTGCCGGCGGCGGACGTTACGACCGTATCGTAAAAATGATAGAAGAATCAGAGAAAATGAAATCCTCTGCCGAAGATAAGGCTTCTCATCTTGCGGACAGTCTCGTTCCGTGGAGTCTGGGCGGTACGCTGCTCACATGGCTCATCACAAGAAATGCAGCAAAAGCACTTTCTATACTAATGGTGGACTTTTCGTGTGCGTTGAAGCTCGCCATGCCTATTTCTGTCCTTTCAGCTATGAGAGATTGCAGCCGTGAGGGTATAACCGTAAAAGGCGGCCGCTTCATGGAAGCTGTTGCAGAAGCAGATACGATAGTTTTCGACAAGACCGGAACTCTCACACATTCAAGTCCGAGAGTGGCAGAGATAATCACTTTCGGCGGACGTGACGAAAATGAGATGCTCCGCCTTGCAGCCTGCCTTGAGGAACATTACCCTCATTCCATTGCCAATGCCATAGTTGCCGATGCAGCGGAAAAAGGCCTTGTCCACGAAGAATTCCATTCAAAAGTGGAATACGTCGTTGCTCACGGTATATCAAGCACCGTAGACGGCGAGCGTGTGCTTATCGGAAGTTATCATTTCATTATCGAGGACGAGAAATGCACTCCGCCTGATGAGCGTATCTTCAGGCATCTGCCAAAGGAGTATTCACATATCTATCTTGCGATAGGCAGCGAAGTGGCTGCTGTTATCTGCATCGAAGATCCGCTCCGTAATGAAGCAGCAGACGTTATAAAACAGCTCCACGAACTTGGGATATCCCGTGTAGTCATGATGACAGGCGATAACGACCGCACAGCAAAAGCTGTCGCACAAAAAGTCGGTGTTGACGAGTATTTTGCCGAAGTACTGCCGGAAGACAAAGCAGCATTTATCCGCTCCGAGCGTGAAGCCGGACGAAAAGTCGTTATGATAGGCGACGGCGTGAACGATTCTCCTGCACTGAGCGAAGCCGATGCCGGTATCGCAATAAGTACCGGTGCTGCGATCGCCCGTGAGATAGCGGATATTACGATCTCAGCCGACGACCTTTATTCCCTCGTCGATCTCAAACGCCTGAGCAATGCTCTTATGAAGCGTATAAACTGGAATTACCGCACCATAATCGGTTTCAACGGAACGCTGATAGGACTCGGTGTTCTCGGTCTGATACCTCCCGCAACTTCCGCTCTCCTCCATAACGCTTCGACTCTCGCAATAGGTCTCCGCAGCATGACCGAATTGAAATGATCCATAGGGCGGTGCTATAATGAAGTATGAACCCTTTTTGAGGGAAAACCTTTTGAAAAAGGGTTCTCCCTCAAAAGGTATACACCTCATTATAAGCACCGCCCTATTAGTCATTTCGTTTTGGCTTATGGCAGAAGCGGCTTGAAAAATGTTCTGCTATGTGTTATAATTAGTAAAAATCTGACAGAAGGCTGGTGTAAATATGCACACAAGTGTCCTTATGATAGACGACGAGCCGGAACTTGCGGAATATACGGCAAAATACTTCAACATTTCGGGAGTCAGGACTGAATATGTACTCAATGCAGAAGATGCTCATGAATTTTTGAGGGAGAATACCTGCTCGCTCATACTTCTTGACATAAACCTCGGAACTGATTCAGGATTTGATCTTTGCAGGGAAATAAGAAATACGATGAATGTACCGATATTTTTTATAAGTGCGAGGTCATCGGAGGACGATATGCTGCTTGCTCTCGGTATTGGCGGCGATGATTACATCTGCAAGCCGTATTCTCTCGGCGTGCTTCTTGCCAAAGTGAAAGCGGCACTGAAACGCTATGAGGAGAGCGGAGCGAAGTCTTCAGCAGAAGAAGATATGATAAAGCTCGGAAATGCTTCTGTTGATCTGAAAAAAGCCTCCGTCACAAAGGGCGGAAAGACATATCCTCTCAAAGCGATGGAATACAAACTCCTTGTGTATCTTCTCAGCAATAAAAACCGTGTTATAGCCAAGAACGAATTCTTTGAAAAAGTCTGGGAGACTGACTATGTAAGCGAAGTCACGCTTAATGTCCATATACGTCATCTCCGTGAAAAGATAGAAGACGATCCGAGCCGGCCGTGTTTCATAAAGACTGTCTGGGGAGTGGGATTCATGCTGGAGGACGAGGCGTGAAGACGAGGTACATAATATTGTATACGCTCATTTTCATGCTGATGAGCATATCGATATGCGGCATGATATACTGCGGCGGTCATTATGAAGGGCTTCCGCAGTACACAACAGAGATAAACCGCCTGCTGATAAGCCTTTCGGACGGCTGGGAGGATATTTCTTCCGGAGAAAAAACTGCTGACGGATATGGCGTTGGATTTGACTATGCTGTGACAGACAGGAGCGGCGGACTTATCTTCGCTTCAAAAGACGGTATCTCAACAACGGTCTCAGCCGCAACGAGCCATTACGATATAATAAGAGATATAGAAAAAGACGGTGAAGTCGTCGGCAGGCTGATAGTTTTCAACAGATATGAAGAGATACAGGAGTCCGGCAGAAAAAAAGCGGCGGCAATGGTCGGAGGTATGTCTCTGCTGATGCTCGCTGTTTCACTGGGATATTTTATCCTGATGAAAAAACGAGTCGTTGAGCCGTTCGGAAAGCTCAAAGGCTTTGCAGAAAAGATCGCATCGGGTGATCTTGACACTCCTCTCGAAATGGACAGAGGGAATATATTCGGTGCGTTTACCGAGAGCTTCGACATAATGCGTGAAGAACTGAAAAATTCCCGTCAGCGTGAAGAAGCCGCTGTCAGGAGCAGAAAAGAAATGATAGCCGAACTTTCACATGATATAAAAACTCCTGTTGCATCGATAAAGGCTATGGTCGAATTTCTGGAACTTACCACAGAAGATGCCGCACAGAAGGAGACTATCTCAGCAATAGGCAGCAAAGCCGACCGGATAGACAAACTCGTTTCTGACCTGTTCCATGCGACGCTTGAAGAACTCGAACAGCTTCAGGTCAGCACAGACGAATTCTCAACGGCTGAATTCGCAAGGATAATAACAGAGAGCGATCATCTTAAAAAGATCGTAAGGAACGATATCAGGGAATTTGTCATCTATGCCGACAAGCTCCGCCTTGAACAGATAGTCGGGAATATCATCTCAAATTCTTATAAATATGCCGATACAGAGATAACTGTGACGAGCCGTTTCGAGGACAGATATTTTATAGCGGAATTTTCTGATAAGGGCGGCGGTGTCCCGGAGACTGAGATTGAACTCGTCACGGAGAAATTCCGCAGGGGTTCAAATGCAGAGGGTATGGACGGTTCGGGATTAGGCCTTTACATATCCAAATATCTTATGAATAAAATGGGCGGAGAACTCATCTGCCGGAACAACGGAGCAGGCTTCACAGTTGAACTCTGGTTCGTTCTTGCATAAAGTTATTGCCTTACAGATAAAAAACAGTTAAAGAACAGGCAAAGACTTTAAAAATAATATATGTTATAATATGGTCATACAGGAAAAACTGTATGACCTTTTTTGTAAGGAGGATAATCATGACTGAAAAAGAGATCATCATAAAAACAGAAAAGCTATCAAAGAGTTTTTCTACAGGAGGAAAACAGCAGCATATAATCAAGAATCTTGATATGGAGATATACAAGGGTGATTTTACTGTTATCATGGGTTCATCGGGTGCAGGAAAATCAACGCTTCTTTACACGCTCTCCGGAATGGACAAGCCTTCTCTCGGAAAGATAACCTACTGCGGAACGGATATAACCGGCATGAGCGATGATAAACTTGCCGTATTCCGGAGAAAACACTGTGGTTTCGTTTTCCAGCAGATACATCTCGTTGACAGCATGAGCATCATGGACAATGTCATAAGCACCGGTATGCTCACTGGTCAGAAACAGAAAGCTCTCAGCGAAAAGGCGATGAAACTGTTTGACCGTATCGGTATAAGTGAGGAGCTTACTAAAAAGTTCCCGGCACAGCTCTCAGGAGGAGAAGCACAGCGATGTGCCGTTGTCAGAGCCTTGATAAACGATCCTGATATAGTATTTGCTGACGAGCCGACAGGAGCTCTGAACAGTGCCGGTGTACGTGCAGTTCTTGATGTGCTTACTGATATAAATAATTCCGGTCAGTCTGTCGTTATGGTCACTCATGACATAAAATCCGCCCGGAGAGCGAACAGGATAATCTATTTGCAGGACGGCGGCATAATCGGAGAATGCAATATAGGAAAATACGTCAGCGGCGATAAGGAACGCCATGAAAAGATAAGAAGATTTCTGGAGGATATGGGATGGTAAAGCTTATAAAAGCTGATCTGCGTAAGGACAGATCGGTACTGCTCATTTTTCTGCTGATAATAATACTCTCAACGCTTCTCATGCACACCGGGCTTATGGCTTCCGGATACAAGGAGCTTTACGAGTCGAAGCGGAAAGCCAACGGCGTGTGTGATTATCTCGTTTTCACGACAGAGCAGGGTAATTCAGCAGACGAATGGTTTGCAAATACGAGCCATGCGAAAAGCTGGCAGAGATCAGATGTGGTCCTGCTTAATTCACTGGAGATCACATCTGAAAAATTCTCCGGCTCAAAAAGCTGCTCCGACTGGATATTTGAGCGGTACGGCGACGAAAACGGATATTCCCAGCTCCGCTTCATCGAAAGAGATGACAGCGTGAGCGGCAATAAGATCTATCTCGATATTTATTCTGCTTACAGCAATGGACTCGGTCCCGGAGACAGATTTTGTGCAGACACGAAATTCGGAAAATATGAATTCACCGTAGCAGGAATATATGAGCATCTGTTCATGGGTTCTTCATATACATATCAGTCCGTAATGGTGTATCCTGATATATTCGATGAACTGAAAAGACTCCGTGACGAGGCTGATTCTTCCGGAACTGACATTACATGGCATAATATGTATACCGTCCGCATAAAGGACGGATACGAAGCGAAAAGCTCGCTGAAAGAAACAAAAGATGCCATATCGGGAGAATACGGACTTTTCTGCGACGGCTATACAGTTGATGATTCAGAAGTTTCGTATACTGCCGTAGTGAATATCCTTGCGGCATTCATGGGAGCATTTGCTGTTGTTATTGTCGTTATCTGCCTTATAATAATCGTATTCACGATCAATAACAATATCAGCCGTGACGTGAGGAACATCGGTGCTTTGAAAGCTGTGGGGCATACTGTCGGCCAGATAAGGACGGCACTCACAGCGGAATATGTTCTTCTTGGGTTCATAGGTTCGGCGGCAGGCATCGCACTTTCATATGCACTTTATCCGGGCCTGGAATATCTCTATATAAGGGAGATAACGGGGCTGGAATGGGAGAACAGGTTCTTCCCCGGAATAACTTTCGGAGTGCTTTCGGGAATGCTTGCTGTCATAGTTGTAACTGCGTTCCTCTCCACGATAAAGATACGCACTCTGCACCCGGCAACTGCACTCAGATTCGGCTTGCAGCCGAACAGTTTCAGGAAAAATCATCTTCCGCTCAGCGGTACGAAAGGGGAACTTAATTTCCTTCTTGCGATAAAAAGCACGCTCCAGAGCAAGGCACAGAACATCATAATTTTCTTCATCATATTCTCAGTATCTTTCGTAACGATGTTCTCAGGAGTGCTTTATTACAATACAAAAGTCGATATAACGAGCTTTCAGCGAATGATACAGGGCGATGTGCCGGACGGCAATTTCTACGTGAGCGACACCTCTGCCGAAGCGGTCAGCAGAACTATCGAAAAACTCGAAACTATCGACGGCATATCGCACGCATACGGATTGTCTGTCACTTACGGTTATATAGGCGATAAGGAAACTGATATCATCTACACCAATGATCCGGCAAGTCTTACCTGCCTCATCTATGAAGGTGAGATGCTCAGAGAGGAAAACGAAGCCGTTCTTGGAAGTGTTCTTGCTGATGATATCGGAGCAGGTGTCGGTGATGAAGTTGAAGTTTCCTACGGCGGAAAAAGCAAGCGTTTTCTCGTTACGGGACTTCAGCAGTCAGCCGTCAATAACCGCATCTACGTTCATGAAAATGCTGCGAAAGAACTCGGAGTCCCCGTGGTATATGACTATATCCGTGTAAAAATAGAAGATGCTGACAATGAAAAAGTTGACGAGATCCTCCGTCAGGGAAAAGAACTCTGCGGAAGCGATATAACGGGCGTGGATAATTATTTCCGTTTCCAGCACAGTGAGGAGAATACACCTGTTTTCGCAGTCGGACTTGTCGTGCTGATACTTGTTTTCCTCAATATCACAACTATCCTGCTCGTGATAAGACTTCTCCTGAAAACGGTATTCGTCAAGCGTGAAAAGGAATTCGGCATAAAAAAAGCTGTCGGCTTCACAAGTACACAGTTAAGGTATCAGCTCTCGCTGTCACTTCTTCCGACAACGCTGACAGCTTCCGTGTGCGGATCGGCAGCAGGATATTTCGGGATAGATCCGATGTTCGCACTCGTTCTCAGCGGTTACGGCATAAAGAGTTCAGACCTAATAATCAAGCCGGAACTGATGATCCTGCCGGTAATAGCGGTAACGATACTTGTATTCGGATTCAGCTTCATCATGTCGGGAAAAATGAAAAAGCTCTCGGCTTATAAGCTGATACAGGAATGAACTTCTGACAGGTGAATTAAAAAATTTTAAAATACCAGTTGAAATATTTTCTGCTCTATGGTATAATTATTTCACTGGATCACGTACCTCAGAACTACGTGCAGTTCCCGATGAGAATACCAACTTGCTCCGGGAACTTGCGAACATCAGCGTAAAGGAGAATGATACTATGAGCATATATGATATTCTGAACAAAGTGTTTCCGGCAGTTACAGACGAGACATACAAATGCGGTGATATCATTTTCTATGCACAGTGCGATATTACGTGCTATGTCCTGAAAGGTGAAAAAGGCGATCTGCTCATAGATACCGGAATGCCGCAGGTCTGGGGCGGACTTCGTTCGTGGCTCGGAAGATATGATATCAGGCACGTCCTTCTGACTCATGCCCATGCAGACCATGACTGGAATGCCGCAAAACTCCGAAAGTCCGGGAAAATGCTTCTTCTCAGCGAAAAAGACAGAACCCTCCGGCAGAATTACCTTTCCCAGCGTGTAATGCCGACTCTCCCGAAGTACAGATTCAGGAATTACACTCAGTGGATAAACGGGAGCATCTTCAGAAGTCCGGCATATGATGCTGATATTTATTTCACCGGAAAAGACCGGAGTCTGCTCCGGAAACTTGGTTATGATGCGGAGATAATACCTCTCCCCGGACACACTTTCGGCTCGGTCGGAGTCTACAGCAGGGGAGTCCTCTACTGCGGCGATGCCTTTACAGGCCTCTGGAAAAGACCGGATATAACGCCCCATGCTGTCAGCCCGAAGCTGATGCGGAAGTCGCTCGAAAGGATAGTGAGGCTTTCACCGCAATGGCTTGCCTGCGGTCACGGCATTCCCATGAAATACGATGAAGCATATCCCGTGATAGAGAATTATCTCCGGGAATACAGCAGAGGAGAATGAACATGAAAATGATCTCAGTCGTGATACCTGCACATAATGAGGAAAAATATGCCGCACGATGTATACGTTCGGTGAAAAGATCTGCTTCGGTCTGCGGCTGCCCGGTCGAGATAATAGTCGTCTGTAACCGCTGCACCGACAGGACAGAAGAGATCGCTTCAAAGAACGGTGCAAGAGTCATACGCAATGAAGACAGATGTATCGCCAAAGTGAGAAATACCGGCATCTTTAATGCCAGAGGCGACATAATAGTCACGATAGACTGCGATAACCGCATGACAAAGGGAACTCTCAAAGAGATAGCATATCTTCTTTCGACGGGGAAATATATCGGCGGCGGTGCGGCTATTCGTTTTGAGAGATATTCATTTCCGCTGTATCTGAATGATCTTCTGTGCCGGGTGTCTTTCCGCATCACCGGACTTTACTGCGGTATCTTCTGGGCGGAAAAAAAGACATTTCAGGCGATCGGAGGATTTGCCGAAAAGAAAGCTATGGAGGACGCTGCAACTGCGAAAGCTCTTAAAGCTTACGGCAGGAGAGCAGGGAAGAAATACACCATCCTGCGTGATAATGTTCTGATAAATTCCACAAGAAAATATGATGATATGGGAGACTGGCTCTATCTGAAGCTTATGTTCTCAAACATCGGAACATTTATCAGAGCTGCACTCGGAGACAGGAGCGGACTTGACAGAATGCTCGACAAGCTGTTCTACGACTACAACGGATAAAAAATGAGCGGATATCTCCGCTCATTTCAGTGCTTTGCTTAAATCGTCGGGGATACCTCTCGGCCCTCTTACAGCAAAGATCCTGAACTCATTTTTCAGACGTTCAAAAGTGAATATATCCGGTCTGTATCTTTTTTGCAGTTTTATCGTCATGAGCTTTGTGATATCAAGACCGGCAGAATGGTATTCATACGGTATATCAGTTGCGGTGACTCTGCATTTATATAATATCGCTGACACGGGCGAACCTGCATAGAGGAAGACCGTGTCATTTTTCTTTATGCCTGCTCCCTGCTTCCATTCGATAGTATCAGTATTGTCAAAGGCATGGATAATATCATAGTATTTCGGATTTGAGGGTATGAGCCATTCCTTTGGGGGACGCATCTGCTGCTTCTTTTTACCGGAAGCAGTTGCATTGTAGCTTGTATCAATGAGATGCTTTATATCATCAAGTGATGCTGTTCCGTCGAGTATTACGGATATCCAGTTCCCACGGGCGATATGGTAGCCGGGATAATATCCCTCCTGCTGCAAAAGAATGTCACGGAGCAGGATATCATTGAGTTTGATATCAAGTACATCGACTTTGCCGCTTTTTTCTCTGTCGAGCTTTTCATAGCCTATGTCCATAACGACAGCGAACCACTTCCGGTTGTCCTCATGTCGGAACACAGCATATCCCGGAAATTTCGCCCAGAGATATTCCGGCTCTGTTTTGTATTTTTTTCTGATATACTTAAATACCTCGTCCCGCAGCGTAGAGCTGATAGTTTTGTGATCCATTCCTATCGCTCACTTTCCCTGATATTGCTGTTATCCTTCAGATACAGCTTTGTGTATTGATAATACCACATCGGAGAGTGAATGTCAAGCCGCAGTCTTATGAGAGGTGGTATTTCATATAATTGGGGTTTGTCTGTTAATAGTGGATCATTTAACAATATTTAAAAATAATACAGAAAATATTTAATAAACTACTTGCAATAGATCATACGCTATGATATAATGAATGCAGAA
>ODAI011533038.1_pt1 | contig 11353 bp, 9 predicted proteins | sample 1539321 | NCBI WGS metagenome assembly ODAI01 (sample SAMN02144231, study PRJEB22623) | gut metagenome | biome: sheep rumen | host: Ovis aries | place: New Zealand
ACGGAAACTTTTGCCAGCAGGGCACAGAGCGGACGGTAGATCGCATTTTCCATATCCAGCTTGGACGTCCGAAGGTTGACATAATGCAACACTCCGCCATGATCTTTCTTCAGAAGAAGTGTTCGGATAAAACCGAAGTATACAGCAGCGCCGATTGCAATTGAAATCGCGGCTCCTTTGAGATTGGTCAGAGAGAACCAGTGGACGGCATGAGCGGGAGCTTCACCATGAAGAAAACTCTGGCCGAATTCAGCGATGCGCTGCATGAAAACAGAGGGGAAGCAGCCCATAACCGGAAGAATCAGTGCCGGAACGCCGAGGGCGAAAACACTGCGAAGTGACATATAATGTCCGTTTAGACTTTCATATTTTGCCTGCAGGGCAGGATCGGCATTCTTTTCCAGAAAAATGCAGACAAACAGCTTGGTCATATAGGCAACCGTCAGCCCGCCGCTGAAAAGGAAGATCCACTCCATGCCTTTCATTACGGCAATGCCGCATCCGGCTTCCTCCAGAAGTTCAATATACTCTACGATGCTCTCGTGCAGCAGTGTTTTGCTGATATAGCCGCTGAAGAGAGGGATGCCGGTGATTGTGAGTGTTCCGGAGAGAAAAATTGCTGTGAGCAGCGGCTTTCCCCGGCCGAAGCCGCGAATATCGTTCAGGTCAAGCTTGTGGATATTCATGTAGATTGCACCCGCCGCCATAAAGAGGACCAGCTTGATGAGCGAGTGGTTGAGCATGTGAAGCTCCGTGCCCCATACAGCAAGAGCATTTTCCTCTCCCAGCAGGCACTGCATACCGATGCCGACCAGAATAAAACCAATCTGGGAGACAGAAGAGCAGGCAAGCGTGCGTTTGAGGTTTACGGAGAAGAGGGCTATCACGGCACCGGTGAACATGGTGAGTACACCGAGAGAAAGCACGGCAATGCCCCAGTTTTTGTCATGCAGAAAGATGCTGCAGCTGAGAACAAGCACGCCGAAAATGCCGGCTTTTGTGAGGATGCCGGAGAGAAGGGCGGAGGCGGGCGCCGGAGCAACAGGATGCGCCTTCGGCAGCCAGATGTGCAGGGGATACATGCCGGCCTTGGCACCAAAGCCAAAGAGCATCAGGGCCCCGGCGAGATAGAGCGTGGGTCTCTTTTCTGCAGACAGGGCGGCACAGGCTTCCGGCAGTCGGGAAATCACCAGTGTGCCGGTGAGCGTGTAGAGCAGGAAGAGCCCCATCAGCATCACCATTCCGCCGAGCACGGCAACTGCCAGATAAGTCTGCCCGGCGCGCATGGCAAATGGGTTTTCATCATGGATAACCATCACGTAAGAGGTGAAGGACATGATTTCAAAGAATATAAAAGTAGTAATGAGATCGGCGGAGAGAAACACACCGACGGTCGCCCCGCAGGTCAGCAGAGTGAAGAGATAATAGCGATTTCGATTTCTGTAATGGCCGAGGTACTCTTCTGAGAATAATGTGGTCATCAACCACATAAAACCGGATATACAGGAGTAGAGAATCCGAAAGCCGTCTGCCTCAAAGGACAGTCCGCCGAGCAGGTTGGGCATGGAATATACAAGCTTGAATCCGTGCCCCACAAGAAAGAATGCACAGTTCAGCAGAATAACAAGTTCCAGCGCCATGACAGACTGGGCAAAGCGGTCGCGAGCGATCTTGCTTCTTCGCCCGATGCAGTAACCGATCAGCGCACCGAGCATAGGCCAAAAGGCAAGGATGGGAAGAAGCACGGTTGATTGAAGGATCATGTTCTGCCCCCTTTCAGACACTGCCCATAATCAGGCTTTCCAAAGCATTCATCAGAGGTTCGGCATGAATGCCAAGCACCAGCATGGTGAGCACCAGCACGGTAAAGGGAACCAGCATCTGCCATCCCGGATCTCTGTCATGCTCTGTGAAGGACAGAGAATCTTCAGGGGTGACGAGGAAAGCTCGGATCCCCATCGGCAGCAGGTAAGCAGCTGTGAGGATGGCGGAGAGAAGCAGGGCAATGATACCTGCCATGGCAAACGGTCCGCCTGCAAGGGCAGCGGACATCAAAAGGTTCATTTTGCTGATATAACCGGGGAGAAGCGGCGTCCCGGTGAGAGCAAGGCCGGAGATCAGAAATGTGATGAAGGTTACGGGCATCTTCCTGCCGAGCCCCGTCGTCTGGGGAACATAAGCCCGCCCGGTTTTGCACAGGACGGTTCCTGCGCAGAAGAACAGCGTTATTTTGATGACCCCGTGAAAGAGCATATGGCTAAGTCCGGCCACAAGTCCTTCTGCAGTCATGAGGCTCATGCCAAAGAGAATATAGCTCAGGTTGCTGACGGTGGAATAGGCAAGGCGGCGTTTCAGATGCTGCTCACGAAGGGCCATGACCGAGCCGAAAACTATTGTGAAGGCGGCAGCGACAGCAGTTGATTGCTGTGCCCAGGTACCAGCCAGAAGGGCAGGGCCAAAGGTGTAATATGTGCTGCGAATTGCAGCAAATACACCGCTTTTCACAACGGCAACCGCGTGCAGAAGTGCTGTGACGGGGGTCGGGGCAACACCGGCGGCAGGCAGCCATGCATGAAGGGGAAAAACGGCGGACTTTACACCGAACCCGATAAAGGTGAGCAGATACGCCAGCAGCAGGAAGGAATCTCCCTGAAAAAGCTGGCCGATCCCGCCGTAAACAAATTCCACGCCGCCGGCATGGCTCAACAGCATGAGGATGCCGGTAAGGGAGAAGGCGGCGCCACCCATGGAATAGATGATGTATTTTCTCACAGCGGCCATAGACTGTCTGTCTCCCTCATGGGCGACAAGCGGAACCGTGACGAGGGTGAGAAGCTCATAGAAGAAGTACATGGTGATGGGGTTGGCACTGAGGGCAACACCTGCCGTTACACCGTAGCAGATGGTGTAAAAGCTGAAAAATCGCGGCTGGTTTTTGTCATGCTCCATATACTCAAAAGAATAGAGCGTGGAGACAGGCCACAGAAAACCGATTAACCCGAGAAAGATGATGCCGAGCCCATCCAGCTTCAGCGCAAAGGGGAGCGTTTTTGTGAGATAAAGGAGCGTTAAAGAGCCGGAAGGACGGGAGAGAATCAGCCAGAGAATCACGAAAGAATTCAGCAGGACAGCAGTCAGATTAAAAAGATTTCTGCTTTTTTCGGAGCGAAACGGTAAGAGCGCAATGCAGATTCCTGAAATGAGAGGAATCAGAATCGGCAGAATCAGAAATTGATTACTCATGCTGTGCTCCCTTTACATCAGAGAGGCGGTCACATTTTCCACCATGGCGAGAAAAGGCTGCGGGAAGATGGTGAATGCTGCCAGTGCAGCCAGAAGAATCAGGGGCAGGAGCATCCAGGCATTGGGTTCCTTTTTCACGAGGGCGGAGTAGTTATAGTCCTCACCCGGGAAAAAACCTCTGATTGTGATCGGGAGCAGATAGGCGGCCGTCAGCAGAGCGGAGATCAGCAGAATGACCGGTCCCAGCCAGCTGATGACGGGGATGCTGCTTGAAAGTGAACCCAGTGCGAGATACCACTTGCTCATAAAACCGCACATGGGCGGAATGCCGATCAGGGCCAGGGCACAGAGTGTGAAGCACCAGAGCACAACGGGCATCTCCTTTCCAATGCCGGTGAGCTCTTTCACGTCGGTTTTGCCGGTCTTGTATATGATGGCACCGGCACAGAGAAACAGCCCGTCCTTTACAACAGAGTGGCAGAGCACATGCAAAAGAGAACCTGTCATTGCGGTGGTGTTCATCAGAAATAGACCGAAAAGAATATAGCTTACCTGGCTGACCGTAGAAAAGGCCAGTCTTTTTTTTAAAATTTTTTCCCGATAAGCCATCGATGAACCCATGAAAATCGTGACGAGAGCGGTGCACAAAAGTGCAGTCTGCATCCACGTGCCCCGGAGGAACGCTGCACCGAACTGATAATAGATCACCCGGATAATGGCGATGACACCCGCTTTCGTGATCACGCCGGAAAGCACGGCGGAGGCGGGAGCCGGAGCAACCGGATGCGCTGTCGGAAGCCATGCATGCAATGGGAAGAGGCCTGCTTTTGCACCGAAACCGAGAATCACGGCGAAGGCAACGCCCAGCAGAAGCGTTTCGTGACCCTGTACAAGGGTCATATCCAATACACCGCCCGGGATAAAGTCAAGCGTTGTGCCGAATCGGACCAGGAAAGGAATACCGAGAAGCCCTGCAAAAGCCCCCGCAAAGGAGTAGAGCAGGTATTTCATGCCGGCCTTCAGCGCATCCTCGGTCTGGCTGTGCAGCACCATAGGCAGGGTCATCAGTGTCATCCATTCAAAACAGAGATACATGGTCACGTAGTTGGCAGCGAATGCCACCCCCAGCATGGCGCCTTCCCCCAGAAGATAGAAGCAGTAGTACCGGTTGTGATTCTTCTCGTGTTTCATATATTCGAAAGAAAAAATACCGCTCATAAGCCACATGAATGCGATCAGCCCAGCGAAGAACCGGGTAACGGCATCCACGGCAAAAGAAATCTCCGCTTTTGGTGCCAGTGTACAGACATACAGGGAAGCCTCCGGCAGCAGGATCTGTGAGATCGTAAGCAGAAATGATATGCTCAGTGCGGTGAGAACAAAAACCCGCCTCCGTTTTTCATCTTTCAGTGCGGGAATCAGCCCGACTGCTATGCCGCACAGCATCGGGAAGAGAATCGGAAACAGAAGAGAAATGTTACTGTTCATGGAGCTACCTCAAGAAAATAGGGATAAACCGGATTCTATGATCTGTGTAACCGGCTCGGAAAAAATCCCGTACAGCAGATTGAGCACGGAAAAAATAATGACAGAACAGCGATAGAAAAGAGAAGCCGACGGCCTTTCAACAGGGGGAGAATCGCCCGGCACCTTCTGGAACAGAACAGAAACAGCCGCAAGATAATAAAGCGTGTTGAGAACGGTGCTGATGACCAGCGCTGCAATGCCGAACCAGAACTTCCACGTCCCAAAAAGAAACAGTGACCTCGTGAGGTGCAGTTTGGTGATGAACCCTGCGAACAGAGGAATGCCGATCATGGAGAGAGCGCCGATGGTGAAAGCAATGCCGGAGAGAAGATCCCGTCTGCCTGCTCCGCGCAGATTTTCAAATCTGCGGCTGCCTCCGGATGCGGACATAAAAGCTCCTGCAGTGCAGAAAAGCAGCGGTTTTGTTATGGCATGCACCAGTATCTGGATGCAGGCGGCCTTCGCACCGAGGGAAGTGCCGATCCCGATGCCGAGGTAGATATAGCCTATCTGGGCAACAGAGGAGTAAGCAAGCATACGTTTAATATCCTTTTCGCGAAGGGCGTAGAAGGACCCGAATACAATTGCTCCAAATCCGAACAAAAAGAGAATATCGGTTATGCCGGAAGAGTAAACCAGGTTAATCCCGATGACCCGATAGAAAATCTTAAGCAGCAGGATAATATAACTTTTCACCACCAGGCCGGAGAGAATGCCGCTGGAAGAGACGGTCGCACTGGAATGGGCATCCGGCAACCAGGCACTGAAGGGCCATAATGCGCTTTTTAATGCCATGCCGACAGCAAAAAGGCCGACGGTTACGGTGAGGGGAAAAGCATAATTACCGGTTGAAAACAGTTCCCGGATTTTTCGTGCCATCGGTTCCATCAACAGATGCCCTGTGATGCTGTAGAGAATGACGATGCCCAGAAGAAAGAGCCCGGAACCCAGCAGGCTCATCATCATATAACGTGTGGTGGCGACAAGTGCTCTGCCGCTTCGATATTTCAGCATAACCAGTGCGCAGGAGGCAATGGTGTTGATCTCCACAAAAACGTAGGCAGTGAATAAATCGTTGGTGAAGATAAGAGCAAGCATGGCAACCATCAACAGGCTGACAACAGTAAAATACAGATTTGTTTTCTCCGGCTCAACATCTTCAAAAATATGTTCCATGCCGCCAAGAAGCGTCAGCGTCATGATGAGCGGGAAAGCCGTGCCCATCAGTGCTTCCAGAGGACCGATGCGGATTTCATTGCCCCAAGGAGCGGGAAAGTGCCCCATCCAATAAACATAGCTTTCACCAGTGCGCATGGTGTAAAGAAGCACCGCAAACATCAGCACTGTGACAAGGCTGTTGAGCAGCAGGCACACCACCTTGGAAGCTTTGGGCTTGAGCACGCAGCAGGTGACGCCGCCCGCAAGATACAGCATGATTGCTGCAAAAGGAAAGTTCTGTACTGTTGCCATCAGTCGTCCTCCGCCCTTGACAACCGGATCATCTCATCCAGATCCAGTGTGTGATATCGAAGGTAAAGGCGTGTGGTCAGAGCCAGGAGAAAAGCCGACACACTGACGGAGACCACAATGCCCGTCAGCACCAGCCCCGCGGGAATCGGGTTGATATAGTTTTCCGAAGCGACAGATCCGTTGGTGATGATCGGGCTGATCCTCCCGGTGATATATCCGTTAGAGGCCAGAAAAAGAAAAATGGAACTGTCCATAAAGTTGAAACCGATGACTTTTTTGATCAGGTTTTTGTTCAGAAAGAGCATGGTAAACCCGATGCTGAAGCAGATTACTGCTGTGACTTCAAAATAATTGGAGGTGAGATTACTGCCCATTGCCGAAGCCTCCTTTGCTGAAAAGAGAATAGAAGGCATACATGGTGCAAGCTACCACAAGGCCGACGCAGATATTTAGGGGCAGAATCAGTCCGCCGGAGAGAATGGCGCCGGGCTTCCCGAGAGGGATTCCGCTCTCCAGACCGTTTGCACCGGTATAAAAAGACCAGGTTTTCAGCAGTGTATAGGTCATAAGTGCTCCGAAGGTAATCCATTTATAGGTGCTGAAGGTAAAAATCTTTTCCATTTTTTCCACTCCGAAAGCACGCACATAAAGAATCATTGCCCCGCCGAGGATAGCTCCGCCGGAAAAACCGCCTCCTGCCGAGAGATGGCCGTTCAGCACAACGTAGATGCCGAACAGAAGCACCGCCGGAATCAGAATCCTTGCAGAGAAGCGAAGAATCTCATCGTCCGGCTTCTCCTCAGGGGTGGTTGCCAGTTCCGGAAGATTCAGTGTGTGGTTCTTTCCTTTTCGGTCAGCACGCAGGAGAATAATCACGCTCACAACGGCAACAAACAGCACATTGGATTCTCCCAACGTGTCAAAAGCGCGGTAATCCAGAATCATCCCTGCCACCGTGTTGACCGCTCCGGCTTCTCTGAGCTCACTTTCCACATAGCGGGTGTAGACCTCGTTTTCTGCCGGGTTATCACTGCTGCCGAATTTTGGCAGCCAGGAGACCGTTACAAGAAGTGCGCAGATAACCGTCAGGCATACCACTACGGACAGCACATCATAGAGAAGGGTCAGTTCCTTTGTATGGCGGGAAGAGCTTCCCACTCTGTTGTTCACTTTTGTGCTATGTCTTTTTTCCCTGCCCGGATTGCGGGAAGGTGGATCCTTCTCCGGGACTGGAACCGTGTCTTCGCCTTCTACCCAATTGATGAAGAGGGCGATCATACGGGGAATTCTCATTTTTTCTTCCCTTCCTTTCCGCCGATCAGCCCGATTCTCCACAGTGTGATGAAGAAAAGAATGCCGGTCACGCCTGCGCCGACAGCAGCCTCGGTAACTGCCAGGTCAGGTGATTCCAGCAGCAGCCAGATAACAGACATAACAGTGCTGAAGCCCATCTGTATGAGAACGGCCTTGAAAGGATCTCTGGTCAGGGCTACGGCTATTGCGCAGACAATCAGAAAAGTGAGGAGAAAGAACACTGAAATATTCATGTTTATTTCTCCTTTCTGCCATCGGCACTGCTGCCGCTATTGATTTCCATCTGCATGATCAGGTGGGAAGAAACCGCGCCGGTTGTCCACATCAGCAGAATGATGAGCAGAAGCTTCAGTGTAAAGACGGAAAATCCGCACAGAATCGCGATACCGGCAAACAGAAGCAGAATCCCGAGCGTGTCTCCCAGACCGGCAGCATGCATCCGGGCAAGCACATAGCGAAAGCGGAAGTTCCCGACAACTGATGAAACAATGAAAAATGTGCCTGACAGAAGCAGCAAAGCGCCGAGAAGAAAACGGATCCATTCTAAAGCTGTCATTTTTTCTTCCCCTTTCCGGTTAAAATACGGGTCAGAACGACAACGGCGAGAAAACTGAGCATGGCATAAATCACGGCAACATCGGCAAATCCGTGTTCCCCGGAACGGGCAGCAACGAGGCAGATGAGACAGATCACCTGTGTGCCGGTCATATTAACGGCGACAAGCCTGTCGGCAACGGAAGGCCCGATAATGGCACGCAGGAGACAGGCCAGTGCACAGAGTGCCAGAACTGCTGTAACAGCAGTCAGTAGGCCATGGGAAAGCGCGGTAAAGGTCATGGCGTTTCCTCCCTTTCCTCAAGCTTCTGAAGCTGACGGGTAAATCTGCGCTGCTCCGGTCCCAGCCCCTCAGCCATCTCCTGATTGAGACAGTGAACGAAATAATGGTTTCCGTCAAGCCTTCCAGTTATTGTGCCGGGGGTGAGTGTGATGCAGTCTGCCAGAGCTACGCGGGTAATTGTTTTTTCAAGGGAGGTATCAAATTCTTCGTAGCGGGAATCCTGCGGCGTATTGCTGTATACAGCCCTGATGACTGCCAGATTGGATTTGACAATCTCACTGAGGAGTACACCCAGCAGCATGCAGGCAGCTGGCAGTTTTTTGATATAAAAAAGGTCCTTCCGAAAGCTGAAACCGAGAAACCGGCAGCTGACAGCATAAATGACAGCGGAGATTACAATACCGAAGGCCAGAATCTCAACCGTGACCCTTCCATTAAACAATAACCAAAGCAACAGGCAGATGAGAAACACATGCATTCCACCTTTCAACAGAGCATAATTTAATAAAGTATATACCGTAGATAAAGAAAAATCAAATATATAAAAATGTTTACATAATTTTAAGTCTGTGATATAATAATCTCGTATTATTATATCTACATGAAACCGGAGGCGATCTCAGTGTCTGTGAAAATCAGAATTGTAATATGTCTGCTGATCATTTCACTGTCCGTCAGTATGACGGGCCCTGTATGTCTGCGCGCAGAGGCGATTGACCTGAACGGTTTTGGTCCCGGAGATCTGATGAGAGATTCCGGAGGAATGAATCAGATGGGTGGAACGGGGTACTCTGCAGATACCGGTTACTCGCAAAACAGGATGCAGACAGTGTTCGGCGCACCTGATCTCTCTGCTCAGCAGGACGCTCCCTCGGAAATACACATCACATGGACAGAGGAGACCGCCCGGTTTATTGATAATGTGGAATCCAATAATACTCCGGTTCTGAACGGGGATACGATTCTGCCGGGACAGAAGTATCTTGTCTCTGTGAAACCAAACGGAATCCTTGTGAAGAATTGTATCATAAGATTTGCCTTTCAGCCGTATGGTGGCGGAATCATTACTTCACCCCTTCAGAAGGAGACTTCAACACAGTATTCCTTTATGATTCCGGAGGAGGGAGTCGTATCCGATGTGGAGCTTGTGATTGATGCCACCCAGACAATCATTGATCCGCAGCAGCCGGATTCTTCCCCTGAAATACGCTTGACATGGTCAGAAACTTCGGAGCAGTATCTCGACACCGTAACGATAAACGGGCGGTCTGTCGCAAAGAACAGCTCTATTTCACCGGGGCAGGAAATTTTTGTTGCTGTTAAACCCGGGGATTATGATACGATCAAATGCGCTGCCAGGTATGAGCGGCGTTCACATGAAACTGTTGAGACTTATGAAGAAAACCTGCAACAGATTTCACCTGTGTTTTATCGGTTAACAGTTCCGACAGATGGGGTTCTCTCCAATGTTGAGCTGGTAATCACAGTCACCGCGAAGGAACAATCCAGTACGCAGCCGATCAGTCTCATCTGGTCTGCTGATACAGAGCGTTACATTGATTCTGTCCAATCCATGGGGCAGGTATTGCGGAAAGGCAGCGCCGTTGTCCCGGGACAGGAGATCCTTGTTTCTCTGAAACTGAACGGTCTGGCATTGAGCAAATGTGCGGCAGAATATGACTATCGGCCTTATGACAGCATTATTTCCTATGAGGAAAACCTGACACAGGTATCGGAAACCGCATACAGATTTGTTGTTCCGGATAAGCAGATTTTTTCCGATATCGAACTGATTATTACGGCAACCAACCAATATCCTGTGTGGATAGCCGGAACACAGGTAACCGATGTGAATCGGGATAATGTTCTGGAGGAGCAGGGGTATGCCGTATCCTTTAATCCGGAGAGGAATATGCTGTTTTTGAACAATGCGGTGATCAACGGAGGGATTACGGCAAAAATTCCTCTCACGGTTGTATTCTCCGGTGATAATATTGTCTCCGGCGTTCCCGGCACAAACTTCGGCATCTACAGTGAAGCAGACCTGACTCTGTCTTCCTACGCTGCTACCGACACGCTGACAGTCACAGCTCCCTGGGCTGACGACTCCTGTGCAATTGCCGTAAAGAATGCCTCTCTGCGCATTGGCAGCGATGCCAATGTGACGGCACTTTCCCAGGGCGGAACCACATACAGTACCGGTGTGTATTGCTCCGGTTCTGTTGAAGTCGGCGGGATGCTTTCAGCATCTGCGGGCAGCGCAGCCTCCTCCTGCGGGATCCGATGCAATTCACTCACGGTGAAGACGATCAATTCGCTCACCGGAGGAACGGTCACCGCTTCCGGGGGAGACTGCTATTCCGGAGGAGACAGTACGGGTGTCTGGGCATCGGGAGATGTCGGCGTCGAATATCTGACAACTCTCACTGTATCCGGGAGAGGGGCGGCAGGAAGCAGCCGTGGTGTTTATGCAGGCGGCAATTTTACAAACAATGGCACGGCTGACTGCACAGCCGGCAACAGCGGCAGTGACAGCACAGGCCTTTACGCGGAAGGCACTTTAACCAATGCAGGGATGCTCACAGCGAGCGGCGGTGTTGCATCCGAAACAAGCCACGGCATCGTGTCATCTGCCCTGTTTCTGACCGGCGGAGAAGTAACTGCACGGGCAGCTTCCGGCGGAAGCGGTTCAACCGGCATTTCCGGTGAAGTTACAGTTTCGGGAGGTACTGTTCTTGCGGAAGGATCGGACGGCGCATTCTCTGCTATGCCGAACTTTTCCGGCTATACGCCGCTGATTCGTGTATCAGACCTTAGCGCAGACGCTGTTGAAGCTGACAGCTCCATTGCTGCCAATTATCTGAAACGCTACGTGTTTATTACGTCGAGGATGGTGGCTGCATCGTCTGAGGATCTGGTAATAACCGTTGGGGAGACACGCACACTGACAGCCTCCGTTCC
>ODAI011941712.1_pt1 | contig 11352 bp, 10 predicted proteins | sample 1539321 | NCBI WGS metagenome assembly ODAI01 (sample SAMN02144231, study PRJEB22623) | gut metagenome | biome: sheep rumen | host: Ovis aries | place: New Zealand
CATGAAGTCGGCGGCCGACAGGAAGACGGAGATGAGTAAAATGCTCCAGTGCCAACGGAAAGGCGTGCCGATCTTTCGTTTCGGCCACCACAATACGAGGAGGAAAATGCCCATCAGGATGAGTTGATAGATATTGTTCCACGATTGTACCACCATTCGGTTCAGGCCGATGCCTCCCTGCCCCTCCATTGCAAGTAGGTACTTATCATATAGTCCGCTGACAGCTCCCATCACCGAGGCCATCACCGTAAAGAAGATCCACTTATTGTGTTTGAAATCGATTCCCTCTTTCTTGCCACTTCGGCTCAACATATAAAAAGAGACGATGGCCAACGTCACACCTATCCACTGATACAGGTTCAGCCGTTCGCCGAAGACCAGCATCGCTCCCAGAAGAATCATGACCGGACGGGTTGCATTGATCGGGCCGACAATCGTGAGCGGCAGATTCTTGATGCCGATGTATCCACAGATCCATGAGGAGAGGACAATGAATGCCTTCAGGATGAGGTAACGGTGCACCTCCCACCCCACAACGGGCACGTAGAAGATGCTGTCCTGCAATGACGGACAGGCCCACGAAACGACAATAAAAGGAAGAAAGATCAGCGTGCAGAACAAGGTGTTCAGGAACAGCACCGGAATGACGGCGTTATCACGCAAAGACACCTTCTTAAAGACATCATAAAACCCCAGCAAGATCGCTGCGACGAAGGCATATACCAACCACATAGTACTCCCATTATAAAAAACGACTGCAAAAGTACCGCTTTTCCGTCAATTAAACAAAGAATCGATGCCGGATGATTCACCCGATGAGGCTCAATAGTCATCAGGATAGCCGACGTCGACAAGGGAAAGGGCGTTCCCGGGAACAGAACTGCCGGCCGCACATCGGTCCTTCTGCTCGATCACCTTACGGAACCCTTCAAGAGAAAGTTTTCCGCGGCCAACCTCAATCAGTGTCCCGACTATCGCCCGAACCATGTTTCGCAGGAAGCGATCGGCCTGGATGGTAAACACCCACTCGTAGGTGCCCACCTGTGCCCATTCGGCCCGCATGATGCGGCAGTTGTTGGTCTTCACATCCGTGTGCAACTTGCTGAAACTCGTGAAATCAGTATACTCGAAAAGAATCTTAGCCGCCTCGTTCATCCGATCGAAGTCCAACGGGAAGGTAACCCGCCATGCATAATGCCGCAGGAACGGGTCCTTGCGGGTGATCACACGGTACTGATAGGTCCGGTACAGCGCGTCAAACCGAGCATGAGCCTCGTCTCGGACAGGGAAGACCCGGTAAACGGCGATGTCGGGAGGAAGCAGTTTCGATAATTTATTCTCAAGCAATGAGAGGTCCCCGATCTCCGGCGCATCAAAATGAGCAAACATTCGGGCAGCGTGGACGCCCGTATCCGTGCGGCCAGCCCCAACGATTTCGATAGGCTGACGCAAAACGGTGGAAAGAGCCGACTGCACCGTCTCTTGCACGCTTGTACCATTAGGCTGAATCTGCCAGCCATGGTAGTTCGTGCCATCGTAAGCAAGTTCGATAAAATACCTCATTGTACCGTGATATGGAAACATCCCTGCTTCAGTTCATACTTCACCAGACATTTTCCGGCTTTCTTCAGATCACGCAAGACCTCCGAGAGCACCATTTTCAGATGTACCGGATTGGCATCTTCGGTGGGATACCCCTTCGGGTCCTCTAACTTTTGGAAACGCTTGTGGCTGATATCAAAGGTCGTTGCATAGGCATGAGCCGAATTTTCGGTGGCATTCCTGTTTCCCCTGCGCAGGCGTTTCTGATCGCCCTGCGTGCGAAGGATGGACGTCACGATGATTTGATTGGGATTTATTCCTTTGTGCGACAGCGAATCCTGGAAATTCTCGCCAATCTCCTTCAGCAGTTTCGCCGCTCTGGGAACCAAATATGGGATAGAATGTGTCAAAGAATCCACTTTATACGCCTCACATGTCTTGATCTCCACCAGCTTTTTTCCTAAGTGCTTGGCATCTTCCCTCGATTCAATCGGACGGATTCCCCAACGCTTAGCGGCTGCCAGCTGCTCCTCGTTCAAATCGTTGAACGAGCGTTTATAACTAACGACCCCTTTGACGTTGTGCGGATTGTTCATCTTCATGGGCTTTTCTTTGTTCGACCGTAAATAAAGGATACCCAATAAAACGACCAGGAAGATGAGCAAAAGCTTCAAATATTTCTTTATCCTCATGTATGCATTCCCTTTAGATGGTGTAAAGGTAAACTAAAAATCTTTGTTACACAATCGATAAAGAAGAATTCAAAAAAAATTGTTCAAAAAGAGTTGGGTTCAGCATAAATAATTAAGGAGATAGAACGAAGAAGTGGATTTTTATCACTATTTTTGCAATCTAAAGAATAAAAAGAATCTGTTCATGTTTGAAAAGCATATCGTATTGGAGGATGTTGACCCCGTCGTGTTTTACGGGGTAAACAATATTCACATGCAAATGATTCAGGCCCTATACCCTAAGCTCCGTATCGTTGCCCGGGGCGATGTCATCAAAGTCATGGGTGATGAGGAAGAGATGGCAGCCTTCGAGGAAAGTATCCTGAACATGCAAGCCTATTGTGCCCGCCATAATGCGCTCAGCGAGGAGGTCATCTTGGATATTGTCAAGGGCCATCTTCCCAAAGAGGGAGGCTCGACGGATGTCATCGTGTACAGCGTGACCGGAAAACCCATCGTGCCACGCAGCGATAACCAGAAGAAGCTGGTGAGAGACTATGAGAAGAACGATATGCTCTTTGCTGTCGGACCGGCAGGTTCGGGCAAGACCTATACGGCCATCGCCCTGGCCGTCCGCTCACTCAAGAACAAGGAAATAAAACGCATCATCCTCAGCCGGCCCGCTGTTGAAGCCGGCGAAAAACTGGGATTCCTCCCCGGCGACATGAAGGAGAAGATCGACCCGTACCTCCAGCCCCTGTACGATGCACTGCAAGACATGATCCCTTCAGCAAAGCTGCAGGAATATATGGAACAGAACGTCATCCAGATTGCGCCTTTAGCTTTCATGCGAGGACGCACCCTCAATGACGCGGTCGTCATCCTGGATGAAGCACAGAATACTACGACACAACAAATCAAGATGTTCCTCACACGCATGGGTATGAACACCAAGATGATCGTGACCGGCGATATCACACAGATCGACTTGCCCGCATCACAGAAATCGGGCTTGATACAAGCCTTGCACATCTTGAAGGATATTAAAGGTATCAGCTTCATCGAGATGAACAAGAAAGACATCATCCGGCATAAACTGGTAACCCGCATCGTGGAAGCGTACGAGAAATACGAGGAGCGGCAAAAGGAACAGAGCCATCAGGCAAAGGAAGAACCTCATACGGGGAAGATGGTCGACCGCTTCCACCCCGACTTTGAAGAACTTAATCAAAACAATCAATAAAAAGGATCTTATGAACAAGGCATTAACAGAAACAGCGTTCAACTTTCCCGGACAGAAAAGTGTTTATCACGGAAAAGTACGTGATGTGTACAACATCAATGATGAGAAGTTAGTAATGGTAGCAACCGATCGTATCTCGGCTTTTGACGTAATCCTTCCGAAAGGCATTCCTTTCAAGGGACAAGTATTGAACCAGATTGCAGCCAAGTTCCTGGATGCAACCACCGATATCTGCCCTAACTGGAAGCAAGCCTCTCCGGATCCAATGGTGACCGTTGGTGTGATGTGCGAGGGCTTCCCACTCGAAATGATTGTTCGTGGCTATCTGTGTGGCAGCGCTTGGCGTGCATACAAGAGTGGCGTCCGCGAAATCTGCGGCGTGAAACTGCCGGATGGCATGCGCGAGAATGAGAAATTCCCACACCCAATCATTACTCCGACCACCAAGGCTGAAATCGGTACTCACGACGAGGACATCTCAAAGGAAGAGATTCTGGCCAAGGGATTGGCTACTCCTGAAGAATATGCTTTGCTGGAGAAATATACACTGGCCTTGTTTGAGAGAGGCACCGAGATTGCTGCTAAACGTGGCCTGATCTTGGTTGACACGAAGTATGAATTCGGTAAGCATAATGGCACCATCTATCTGATGGACGAGATCCACACTCCGGATTCCAGCCGCTACTTCTATGCTGAGGGCTATGAAGAACGCTTCGAGAAAGGCCTTCCACAAAAACAACTTTCGAAAGAGTTCGTTCGCGAGTGGTTGATGGATAACGGATTCCAGGGAAAGGCCGGACAACAGGTTCCTGAGATGACCGATGAGATCGTAGAGTCGATCAGCGACCGCTACATCGAATTGTACGAGCATATCACCGGTGAAAAATTCGTGAAAGAAGCTCACGTTGACCTGCTGGCACGTATCGAAAAGAACGTAACTGACTATTTGAAATAATTGTTCATGAAAACATCAGGAGAAATCCCTCTCCTGATGTTCTTATTTTTAAAAGGATGGATTATCCACAGGAAAAAATCAAGCCATACAGCACAGAGGGCAAGAAAAGTGTCCAAGTGGAGCAGATGTTCGACCACATTGCACCTGCCTACGACCGGCTGAACCACACCCTTTCCCTACATATTGATAAGTATTGGCGAAGAAAAGCCATTCAGATGTTAAAGTCCTTTAGTCCTCACCGCATCCTGGATGTAGCAACGGGGACGGGCGACTTTGCCATTCAGGCTGCTCAATTGCTTCAACCGGAGTTCTTGCTGGGCATTGACATTTCCGACGGGATGATGCAAATCGGTAAAGAGAAAGTAAAGGAAGCCGGATTGGAAAAAATCATCCACTTCCTGAAAGACGATTGCACGCAGCTCTCACTCACATCCAACCAATTCGATGCAATTACCGTCGCCTTTGGAATCCGGAACTTTGAAGATCTGGATGCCGGACTATCGGAGATGTATCGTGTATTAAAGGAGGCTGGCCATTTGGTGATCCTTGAGTTATCCGAGCCTCAGTCATTCCCCATGAAACAACTTTATCAGGTCTATTCTAAAGTCGTAATCCCTACCATCGGACGAATCTTCTCGAAAGATCGCAAGGCCTATCATTATCTGCCCGAATCCATCAAGGCATTTCCCCAAGGAGAGGTGATGACAGGCATTATCCGAAAAGCCGGATTCCGTGAAGTGCGTTTTAAACGACTGACCTTCGGTATCTGCACGCTTTATTTTGCAACCAAATAAGACGGATTCAACATGAAAAAATATGGCTTAATCGGTTTCCCCCTCGGACACTCTTTCTCACGCAACTACTTCAACAACAAGTTTGCTGATGAAAAGATCGACGCCGAATATGTAAACTTTGAGATTCCTTCCATTCAGGATTTCAGACGCGTGATCGAAGAGAATCCGAATATCTATGGCTTGAACGTGACAATCCCGTACAAACAGCAGGTCATCCCCTACTTGGACGAGCTCGATGCGGATGCCGAAGAGATCGGAGCGGTAAACGTCATCAAGTTCATTCGCGAGGCCGGTCAAAAGCTGAAACTCGTTGGATACAACTCGGACGTCGTGGGTTTCATGGGATCCATCAAGCCTCTGCTTAAGCCACATCATCGGAAAGCCCTGATTTTAGGGACAGGAGGGGCATCCAAAGCCATCGTCTATGGGCTGAGAAAACTGGGAATCTCGTCTGTCTTCGTGTCGCGCACAAAGAAAGAAGGCATGCTGACATACGATGAACTGACGCCTGAGATCATGCAAGAGTTCACGGTCATTATAAACTGTACCCCTGTTGGGATGTTCCCTCACACGGATGCTTGTCCGGCCCTTCCGTATGAATGTCTGACCGGGAAGCACTTGCTTTTCGACTTAATCTACAATCCTGAGGAAACACTCTTCATGAAGAAGGGTGCAGCACAGGGAGCCATCACAAAGAATGGGTTGGAGATGTTGCTACTGCAAGCCATCGGAGCATGGAGTATTTGGAATAAATAACGTATAGATGAAATATTATTGACATGATGAAAAAAGTAGTTAAAGTCATCGGATGGATACTCGTCATCCTGATCGTCCTCCTTTTTTGTGGGACATTGTTCGTTTCGCATAAAATGGTAAACGGCATTCTGCAGCCGGAATGTAAGACCAGAGACATGGAGTGGAACTGGAACTTTATGTTGGAGAACGCCCCCAAAGCCAAGCCTTGGGCCGACAGCCTCGTACAAACCAAGAACCTGAGAGACACGACCATCGTGGCTCCGGATGGTGTCCTGCTTCACGCTTATTATGTGAATGCTGCTAAACCGACGGGGAAGACTGCTATCCTCGTTCATGGATATACTGCCAACTCATTCCGCATGATGATGTTGGGACAAATCTACAATGAAAATCTGGGATTCAACATTCTCCTACCCGACCTGCGCTATCACGGAAAGAGCGAGGGAGAATTTGTCCAGATGGGATGGAAAGATCGTCTTGATGTCATGCAATGGATTGAAGTAGCACGGGAAATGTACGGCGAGAATACACAGATTGTAGCGCATGGAGTATCCATGGGAGCAGCTACCGTCATGATGTTGTCGGGCGAAAAACTTCCAGCCTACGTAAAATGCTTTGTTGAAGACTGCGGCTACACCAGCGTATGGGATGAATTCTACGGCGGCATGCAGCAACAGATGAAATCGCTCACACCGATCATGCTCAGCATTGCCAGTTTCGTATGCAAGGTCGAACATGGATGGGGATTCAAGGAAGCATCATCCCTGAAACAGGTGGCAAAATGTAAACTCCCGATGTTGTTCATCCATGGAGAAAAAGATGATTTTGTGCCAACCGCCATGGTCTATCCGCTTTACGAAGCCAAACCGGAGCCGAAAGAGTTATGGATCGCACCGGAAGCAAGTCATGCACGCTCCTACCATTTCCAGACAGAGACCTACATCCAGAAGGTTTGTGATTTTGTCGGAAAGTATATTCATTAATCGTACGGCCATGAGAAAGTGGTTACTCTTCTGCTGTCTTTGCTGTACCTTGTCATCGTTCGGCAAGACATACAACGTGAAAGACTTTGGCGCGAAGGGAGACGGTGTGGCTATCGACTCCAAAGCTATCAACGATGCAATAACTGAAGCAGCCAAGAATGGTGGAGGCACGGTCTTCATCCCTGCAGGCGACTATCTTTGCTATTCCATCCGGATGGCAAGCCACATCAATCTGCACCTCGAGCAAAATGCTCAATTGATCGCTGCCAATGGTTCCGGCTTCGATGAAGCAGAACCCAACGCCTTTGACATGTATCAGGACTATGGCCATAGCCACTGGAAGAACGCCCTGATCTGGGGCATTGGTCTGGAAGATATCACCATCAGTGGTGATGGCATAATATATGGGGAAAACCTACGTCGGCTGGAGTTACCGAAAAAGGGAGAAGCCGACAAGGCCATCAGTCTAAAACTATGCAAGAACGTGACGTTGAGAGACTTCTCCATGAAGCTATGTGGACATTTCGCCTTGCTGGCTACCGGCGTGGACAACCTTTCCATCTACAATGTGAAGGTGGACAGCAACCGAGATGGTTTTGATATCGACTGCTGCAAGAACGTACGCATCTCCAACTGCTCGGTGAATACCCCATGGGATGATGCCATCGTGCTGAAGGCTTCTTATGCCTTGGGCTACTTCCGTGACACCGAGGATGTCACCATCAGCGATTGCCTCGTCAGCGGGTACGACAAAGGAACGATGATTGATGCCACATGGCAGAAAAATGATCCGCAGGCTCCCGACAAAGGTTTTGTCACCGGTCGGATAAAGCTGGGAACAGAGTCGAGCGGAGGATTCAAAAACATTGCCATATCGAACTGTGTGTTCGACCGCTGCAGAGGATTGGCTATCGAATGCGTTGACGGCGGTCATCTGGAAGATCTCGTCGTAACGAATATCACCATGCGAGACATCGTCAATGCTCCCATCTACCTTCGCCTGGGTGGAAGAATGCGTAGCCCGGAAGGAACACCGATCGGCACCATGAAAAGAGTGCTCATCAGCAACGTAAACGTTTTCAATGCCGATTCACGTCACAGCAATATCATCGCGGGCATACCCGGCGGCATCATCGAAGATGTGCACCTCAGCAATATTCATATCTGGCACAAGGGAGGCTATACTGAGGCCGACGGACTCATAGAACCGAAGGAAGACATCAAGGGGTATCCCGACCCCATGTACTTTGGGACAAACCCTGCGAAAGGATTTTTCATCCGACATGCTAAGAATATCACTCTGACAGATATTCATTTTCACTACCTTGAGCCGGACGGACGTCCACTCTTCAAAGAGGACGATGCAAAGAACGTGACCTATCGTCATATCACGGTCGATGGGAAACCATATACTCCAAACTAATCCCCAACGAACCTATGGATACCATTAATCACTTTTTCTCACTGATTAGCTCATTCCTTTGGGGATGGCCCATGGTCATTCTTTTGTTGGGAACACACATCTTCCTAACTTTCCGGCTTCGTTTTCCACAGCGCAAGTTACTGACAGGTATTCGCCTTTCCATCAAAAAAGACGAAAATGCTTCCGGAGAAGTCAGCCAATTTGGAGCATTGGCTACATCATTGGCCGCCACCATCGGGACTGGCAACATCGTCGGCGTTGCTACGGCTGTGGCATTAGGTGGACCTGGAGCCGTTCTCTGGTGCTGGCTGACCGGCATCTTTGGCATCGCCACAAAATATGCAGAGGGCCTGCTGGCCGTAAAGTATCGCGTAAAGGATGCGAACGGACGCACCTGTGGCGGACCGATGTATGCCCTGGAACGTGGATTGAACATGAAATGGCTTGCCATTGTCTTTGCTGTCTTCACCGCTCTCGCTTCGTTCGGCATCGGATGCACGGTACAGGCCAATTCCATCGCCCTGCTGGCACATGAGACCTTCGGGCTACCAACTTGGTTGATTGGAATAACCGTCTGCCTGCTGACCGCCATCGTCATTCTGGGAGGAGTAAAGATCATCGCAAAAGTCTGTACATTCCTAGTGCCTTTCATGGCAGGCTTTTATATCATAGGATGCATTGTCATCCTTTTCATGAACAGTGGATACGTTATTCCCGCCATCCAACTTATCGTTCATTCCGCCTTTAATCCTTCCGCAGCTGGGGGAGGTTTTGTGGGCGCCAGCGTGATGATGGCAGCTCGCTATGGTATTGCACGCGGACTCTTCAGCAACGAAAGTGGTATGGGTAGTGCCCCGATTGTAGCTGCCGCTGCTCAAACCCGAAATCCCGTGCGCCAAGCTTTGGTCTCAAGCACAGGAACCTTCTGGGACACCGTCATCATCTGCGCATTGACCGGCATCGTTCTTGTCAGCAGCATCCTGGCACATCCCGACATCAATTTCTCTGACGGAGCAGCCCTCACAAAGGTTGCGTTCAGCAAGATACCTTATGTAGGAGCTCCTCTCCTCACCTTCGGCATCATCACCTTCGCCTTCAGTACAATCCTAGGCTGGAGTTTTTATGGTGAAAGCGCCGTAGACTATATCGAAGGAAGTCACATGAATAAATTCTACCGCATATTATATATCACGGCCTTGTTCTTCGGCAGTATCATCAACCTCGATATCATTTGGAATATAGCCGACTGCATGAATGCCTTGATGGCTATCCCTAATCTCGTCTCCTTATTATTATTAAGCGGGGTCGCTGCACGAGAGACGAAGAAGTATCTATGGAATAACCGCCTAGAAGAACCAATGGACGAGGAGGAATTCCTAAATATTTAGATAAGTCTTAAAACTGGTCAAGAGTTTTCGTCAATAGGTCGAGTGTTTTCGTGAAAAAACTCGACCTATTTTCATTACTTTGTCACATAAAAAACATTTATCTTTTCTATGCTTTTAAAGAAAAAGCACTATCTTTGTGTGAATGAAGAAGATAATCTACATATTAATCGTTCTGTTTCTTCTGACAGGAACACATCTGACGGCCAAAGACTGGAAGGTGAAGGATATCCCGATGGTTCACCTTCAAGATGCGACTCGCTATGTGGTAAACCCTGAAGGTATCCTGTCGGCATCAGCTGTCGCAACCATCGACAGTATCCTTTTTGCCTTAGAGCAAAAGACTGGCATACAAACCATTGTTGCCGTAGTCAGTGGAATAGATGGAGGCGACTGCTTCGAATTTGCTTATCAACTGGGAAAGCAGAATGGTGTAGGACAAAAACAACGTGATAATGGTCTAGTCATTCTACTATCAACAGAAGAACGATGCATCCAGTTCGTTACCGGATATGGTTTGGAAGGCGACTTGCCTGATGCTATCTGCAAGCGCATTCAAAACCGATACATGAATAGTCATTTCAACTTGAATAATTGGAGCAAAGGCATGGTAGAAGGCATTAAGGCTGTCGGCCAGATATTGGACGGATCGATGGAAAACATTGACGATGGTGACGAAGACCTGACGGCTTTAGGAATCTTCATGCTATTCTTCCTGATTGTTATCGCAATCTCTTTCTATGCCGTATGGAAAGCATCCGCCTGTCCGAGTTGCAAGAAGCATCACATACAACGACTTCACTCTAATCTGCTCTATAAGCGCAATGGCGTGAAACGTGAAGAGGTCACCTATATTTGCAAAGACTGTGGACATACCTTCAAACGCATTCAAGAATCGGCTGATGAGAGTTATCACAGTCCACGTAGTGGAGGCGGTATCTTCATCGGTGGAGGCGGCGGAGGCTTCAGTGGCAGAGGCTTTGGTGGAGGTAGTTTCGGTGGAGGTAGCTTTGGGGGCGGAGGCGCCGGTAGTCACTTCTAACTTTAAAGAAAAATAACAATTTAAAATAGATGAAAATGAAAAAAAAATTTATTATCATTGCATTACTAGTTGTATTAGTTTTATGGGGTGTAGGACAAGGAGTAAAACGATACAATAATCTAGTTCAACTACAAGAAGAAGTAAATAAAGAATGGAGTAATGTTGAAAGCCGATACCAACTCCGCGCAGATGAAATACCAAATTTGATGAATATAGTAAAAGGTTACGCCGAACATGAGCGCGAAACTTTAGAGGCTGTGATAGAAGCTAGGAGCAAAGCTACCTCTATTAAGATTGATCCCGAAAACTTGACGCCTGAGAGTCTAAAGGAATATCAAGAAACACAAGGTGCAGTTGGTAGCGCGCTCGGTCGATTAATAACAACAATTGAGAGTTATCCAGATTTGAAAGCAGATGAACACTTTAAAGAATTCCAGTCACAACTCGAAGGGATTGAGAACCGTATCGCAGTGGCACGTCGTGATTTTAACGAAAAGGCTAAGATATATAATTCTGAACTACGTAGGTTTCCGACCAACATTATTGCTGGAATCTTTA
>ODAI010046976.1_pt1 | contig 11351 bp, 5 predicted proteins | sample 1539321 | NCBI WGS metagenome assembly ODAI01 (sample SAMN02144231, study PRJEB22623) | gut metagenome | biome: sheep rumen | host: Ovis aries | place: New Zealand
CGACCGCCATCACCTCGCCCTGCGCTACAACTACACGAAAAACACGGTCTGGAGCGCCACCAACGCCACGTCGATGGACGGAGGAACGCGCCAGAGCGGTGCGCGTATGTCGCAGTATTCTATGTCGTTTGCCAATTCGATGTACTCGAAGGACAATCTCGTACACTCGTTCTCGCTCGACCTGAACAGCCGACTGACCGACAACCTCTCGAACCAGTTCCTCGCCACCTTCTCGAAGCTCGACGACCAGCGCGGCTCCAATTCCAGCGAGTTCCCCTTCATCGACATCACGAAGGGCGGCAACAACTACATGGCACTCGGCTACGAGCTCTTCACTTGGAACAATGCTGTCCACAACACCGTTTGGAACATCAAGGACGACCTGACCTACTACCTTGGCAAGCACAAAATCATGGGTGGTATCAGCTTCGAGCACCAGATGGCCGACAACCAGTATATGCGCAACGGAACGGGTTATTATCGCTACAACTGGGACGACGGAATGAGCGTTGAGCAACTCTTCAACCAAACGCCTGAAGTATTCTGTCTGACATACGGTTACGACGGCGAGACGAAGCCTGCCGCCCGCGTGCAGTTCAACAAACTTGGCATCTATGCGCAGGATGACTTCACCGTCAACGACAAGTTCAAACTGACCTACGGCATCCGCCTCGACGGTCTGTTCTTCAATAACAAGGACCTGATGACCAACAAGGCCATCTATGACCTCGACTACGACGGTCGCCACATCGACACGGGCAAGTGGCCGAAGTCGAGCCTCACGGTTTCGCCGCGCGTGGGCTTCACCTACGACGTCTTCGGCGACAGGTCGCTGAAAGTGCGCGGCGGCACGGGCCTGTTCTCAGGCCGTCTGCCGCTCGTGTTCTTCACGAATATGCCCACCAACGGCGGTTTGGTGCAGTATCAGGCACAAATCAATGCTAAGGCCGCAGAGAAAATGGGCTTCTCGATGGATGAGTTCGCGGGCGGCCCGATGACCAACATCAAGGACATGTTGGCAAAATTGGAGAGCCTGGGCTATCCGATGACTGTGAAGCCAGAGGACGGAACTGTTCCGTCGGCTGTGAATGGCGTGGATCCCGACTTCAAGATGCCCCAAGTGTGGAAAACTTCTTTGGCTGTGGACTATCAGCTCCCAGTTTCATTCCCCTTCACGGCAACACTTGAAGGAATCTTCAACAAGACCATCAACGACGTGTGCATCTCTGACTGGGCAATTCCCAATGTGGGCGGATTCTCACGTTTTAATGGCGTAGACAACCGTCCGATCTATCCGGCAGGATTCCGCACCAATCCGAAGGCGTTCATGCTGGAAAACACGAGCAAGGGCTACGGATGGTCTGCCAATGTAACCTTGGCGGCAGAGCCCACAGACTGGTTGTCTTTGATGGCGGCATATACGCACACTGTTTCCAAGGAAATCACGGGTATGCCGGGGTCGGCGGCCGAGTCGGCCTTCACCTACGTCCCAACGGTGGAAGGGCCTAACAACATTAAATTGCACAACTCGCAGTATGTCACGCCCGACCGTTTCGTGGCAAATGCCACGTTCAACGACAAGAGCGGCAACCACTATAGCCTGATCTACGAGACATGGCGCGGTGGCTACAACTACTCCTACATGATGGTGAACGACATGAACAGCGATGGCTACAACTACGATGCAATGTACATCCCCACAGACGAAGAGGTGAACAACAACCTGTTCCGCTTCATCTCCCTAGACGATAAAATGCGGTTCATGGACTATGTGCACAAGGACGACTACCTGAGAAACCACCAAGGACAGTACGCCGAGGCTTACAGCGTCTACTCCCCATGGGTACATAGGATTGACTTTGCCTACAAGCACGACTTCAACATCAACGTGGGCAATGCCAGACACACGTTGCAGCTGAGTTTTGACATGAAAAACGTGTTGAACTTCTTCAACTCGTCATGGGGCGTGTCGAAATACCTGAACCCCGCCATCGGCTCCGAGGCGCGCATCCTGAAGTACGAAGGCGTCGATGCAGAAGGCTTCGCCACTTTCTCAACACCGTCCTCAATCGACAGACACACCCAGACCTTTGTGCCAAACCACAGCATCGGACAGTGCTGGTATGCATCAATCGGCATCAAGTACATCTTTAATTAAGCGTTAATATTCAAAAAGTTAGATTGATAAAACAAGAAAATATGAAACTTAGACATCTCATCCCACTATTTCTGGCAGTAGCAGGCTTGTTCATGGCTTGCTCAGAAGAGAACGAACCGACCTACCTCGACCAGGTGCGCGTGTCTTCGTCTTATGTGTCTATTCCCGTTGAAGGAGGCGCTACTTCCATCACGGTTACGGCTGCGGCAGACTGGCAATTGGCAAAAATCTTTGCCAAGACAATCATCAATGCTACTGGTGAGAAAGAAACAGTGTATGAAAGTGTGCCACAATGGCTGACAGTGAGCCAGACGGCAGGCCCAGCGGGCGAGACGATGCTGACTTTTGAGGCTGATGCCGCGATAGACGGACGCACGGCCGAGCTGCGGCTGAACTGTGCAGGACAGACGCAAATCATAAATGTCATCCAGGGCCTTTCCACCGTTTCCACCGCCACTTGCGCCGAGGTCATCGCCGGTCCCGACTCGAAAACCTATCGCGTGACGGGTACGGTGACTTCGATTGCCAACACCACTTATGGCAACTGGTATTTGAACGATGGAACGGGCGAAATCTACATCTACGGAACGCTCGATGCCAAAGGCCAGACGAAGAATTTCCTCTCGCTCGGTCTTGAGGTCGGCGACGAAGTAACCGTCGAAGGTCCGAAAACGACCTACAACGGCACGGTTGAACTCGTTGATGTAACCGTCGTCAAAATCAACAAGTCGCTCATCAAAGTCGATTCGCTGACCGTCGATGGCGTCAAGACCGAAGACCCGATGCCCGTGGAGGGCGGCCTCATCACGGCTAACCTCACGTGCAAGGGTAACGGCGTTTCAGTCGATATTCCCGAAGATGCCAAAAACTGGCTTTCCATCGCGTCTATCGACGGTTCTTCGCCCACTGTGACCTTCCGTGTGGCTGCCAACAACGGTGGCGACCGTAGCACCAACATCGTTTTCAAGACTTTCGATGGCAAGAAAGAATATAGTTGCAAGCAGGCACTTTCGCAAAAGGGCGCTATCGTGGCCGCAACGGTTAAAGAGTTCCTGGCTGCTCCCGTTGGCGACACGCAGTATCGTTTGACGGGTGTCATCACGAAAGTGGCTCGTGCCGAATATGGCAATGTCTATATCGCCGACTACTCTGGCGAGGCATACGTCTATGGCATCGGTGCGAAGGGCGATTTCGAGAAACTCGGTTTGAAGGAAGGCGACATCGTGACGCTTGTTGGTAAGCGTGGCGAATACAAAGGTGATGCACAGATGACAGGCGGCCAGTACGAAAGCCACATCAGCGTCACCGAGATTTCGATTGCCGATTTCCTCACGAAGGAAGACGACAAAAACGTCTATTATAAGGTCACGGGCACGCTCGACGAAATTGCCGATGAGGCCAATGGAAACGTCTATCTGAAGGACGGCGACCAGCGCCTCTACGTCTATGGCTGCTATCCTGGATGGGGCGCTACGGGCGACTTCCGCAAGAACTGCCTCGCCGACAAGGGCATCGAAGTGGGCGACAAACTCACCGTCATCGGTGTGAAATCGACCTACAACGGCACTCCGCAGGTTTCCAATGGCGTCTATTTCTCGCACGAAAAAGGCAATTGAAACGGTGAGATGAGAAAGAATTGAACAAAAAATCCTTTTTAAGGAATTTTATGGGTGTGACTTGAGGTAAATATTGCTCAAGTCACACTTTTTTTGTACTTTTGCGCAGAAACAACGATTTAACAGCATGATTATAGATTTTCAACAACAGGAAGAAGTTCAAATCACTGGATTTAAAGGCGGCAGCGGCGAACTGCTCATGCGTAGCTATGTGGATGAAAAAAACAGAATGATGCTCACCACGGTGAAGCCGGGCGCCTCGAGTGGGCTGCACTCGCACGACCAGAACAGTGAGTTGATTTATGTGCTGAAAGGTACTTTGACATTCCACTGCGATGACATCGTCGAGCAGGCCAGGGCAGGGCAGGTGCATTATTGTCCGATGGGCCATAGCCATTACATGGTCAATGAGACGGACGACGACGTGGTTTATTTTGCCATCGTTGCAGAACACCATTGAAATGCTTGCCGGTCAGGGAATGGAACTTGTTTGATGGTCTTGCCCCAAAGCCCATGTGGTAAGTCGGCTATTTGTCGAGATGGCGGCGGAATCCAAAGTATGGTATACAGGACGTTGTAGCTGCTATCTTTTCTATGGTTGTCTTTGTATAAAGATGATGCCTAGAAGGATGCTTGGAGGCATCAAAGTTCTTTACACGCCTGTTCCTGCGATATTTGTCGACACCCTCATCGAACTTATGTTTCGCCGCAATTTGCAGGGAGAGGTGTCTTTTTTATGTGTACGCTTTATTCAATTAGCAGTTTCGTAGCTTTTATACGCTTTTTATTCTTGTCATAGTTGAACTTTTTCTCATTCATGATTAGTATTCTGTCTTTTGGGTTGTAATTAGGATTAATCATGCTTCGTTCAGGCTTATTTCCCACAAAGTCCACATCTGCAAGATCGAATAACAGATAGCACACGTCATCGGAAGAGAAAGGGTTGTCCACTGAAGACGCTATTTGGTGAAACTTTTCAGGATGCAATTTTTTGAAAGTATCACTAACCCAAATGAAGAATGGCAACTCATACATACATCTTATACCTAAGTCTGAAAAACCACCATAGGTTCTTCCATACAAATGACGTTCATCATCGTAGACTTGTTCACCATGGTCGGAAAGATATACAATAACGGCATCATCATTTCTGAACTGATCAATGATAAAAGCCAATACAGCATCATTATACCGTGTGGCATTATCATATTCAGCTACTATTTGTCTTTCTCTCTCATTAAGATCTTTGCGTCTTATGTCGTTTGCACTAAATGTTTCCCATTCTCGGGTATGGGGATAATGATCCTTTGCATCCACATGCTGACCATAGAGGTGGAAAAGATTTACAGATTTGTTTCCATGATCAAAATGTTCTGCATAGTTTTTAACCAATTCCATGTCGTCGAATCCGAATCTCTGTGTATTTCTATAGGAAAAGCATTGATCGTGAATTTTTTCTTCTGCTATGAAATATGATAGAGAACAATAGTTTATACCCTCTGTGCTATTTCTTGTCTCTTGATTGTCAAACAATGATACGCGGAAACCTGCCTTTCTGAACACAGCAGGGAAAAGGGGCTGTAGTTCCCAAGTTGTCGTATCATTGGCACTTTTGAGGGAATAGAACAACCTCATTGTAGAAGTCGTTCCATTATAGACAGAGACGACATCGTTATATACATGTAGATTGCCTCTGTCTCGTTCCTCCAATAGTCTTGGATTTGTTGGCAGGGGGTATCCATACAGGCTCGAATGAGCCTTAATATGTGATTCTCCCATCACACATACAATAATTGGTGATGTCTCTGGAGTATGAGTGACCTTTATGTTCTTATTTGCATTGTATATGTTGTTTACATCTGAACTATAATGATTTACAAGCTTCATGCTACGTAGCAATTGGTGGATAGTTACAATTCCTGCTACCGTTTTATATTTCATGGAAATCGCCTGCATGGACATTGTTATGCCACCAATTGAGAAAATGATTATCACAAATCCCACGATTCTTCCATTTCTCACAAGAACAAAGGACTTGTGTTTCCACCAATTGTTAATTTTATGATATGTAAAATATAAAAGTAAAAGAAATGTCAAGCAAACAAGTGTAGTCTTATTTAGGACAAATGCATTTACAAATGCGGATGCTTCTCCAATGTCTGTCTGTATAATAAATGAAAAAATAATAGGCGTCATCCTCGTATCAAATCTTAGATAGACGAAAGACTCAACAATAAATAGTAACAAACAAACTGTTATAATGATCCATCGTATATAACGATTTGTCAATTGAGCCAATAAACAAGCAACGAAAGCATATGGAACCGCTTGAATGACCGCTGTTAGGAAAAGCATCTTTGCAAAATGCTTTCCATTTACAATTTCATAGCTGGCTGGGATAGATAGTAAGAGCAATATTACCATGAAAGATGGTAATTCTTCCATCACTACTTTGCCAATACCGGATAACAATTTGGATATGATTCTATACATAACTATAAATTTTATGGTCTATAGACACCCCGGATTGGACCAAGTATTTTCCTATAACTACTACAAAAAGAAAAGCGGGGTATCTGGCTTCTGCCTCTGTTCGCTGTTAAGGTCCTAGGAATACCTGTAGAATGAACAATGCAGAACTTGACACCCACGCTGTCGGTATATATGGTACGCCCATTAAAGCGTGCGTGAAGGCATGGTTAGCCTTCGGCACGCAAAACGGGACAGCATATACCTACCCGTAGCATCTACTTTTGCAATGCTTTTGATTCTACGTTCGAATTTCCTAGGTTCTAACAACCAAAAACAAAGCGTCAGCGACGCATTTCAATAATGTAGTGCTCTCTCCCTATAGCCGTTTCGACCTTGATGCAAGGTGACTTGGCGTGGTAAAGCGAAAGCAAAGGTAAAAAAAAAATTGAGAAAATCTATAATTCCAGAAGTATTTTTGAAAAAATTATGGTCAAGAGCATATATCTTGCTTGACGATATTTGTTGGTGGAATAGAGTTTTTTAATGTTTATGCTCCATGAGTTGCATATGTTGTTGATTTTATAGTACAACTAGTTGCAGGTCTGTTTATTGGGCGTTATTATCGTAGATGTCGCTGCTTCGTCACCGGTTTGGGAGGGTCCTAAAGACATTTTATGCCGTTTCCTTTCTCTTGTCTTATAAAGGTCTGGTGTTGAAGACCTCAAAACCCGGGAAGTTCCTTCAAGCCTTCCCGGGTTTTTAAGATTCTGGTAAGTATGATTGCCTATACAATATTCCTGCCGTGGCAGTTTTTGAACTTCTTGCCGCTGCCGCATGGGCAAGGGTCGTTTCTTCCCGGCATTTTGTCCTTCACCAGAGGCGTGTGGTTGATTTGCTGGGCACTCTCGCGTGTGTCTTGCCGTGCGGCGGCCTGCTGCGCCGGGTCGTTGAGGTCGTCTTTCTGCTCGTTGTAGCGTTGTGAACGTTGTTCGGGTGCGGCTTCTCTGACTTGCATTTCGGGGATTTGCCCGCGCATGAGAATGGATGCCATGCGGTTGTTCATGCTGTTGATCATGTCGTCCCAAATCTTGACGCTTTCGAGTTTGAAGATGAGCAGTGGGTCTTTTTGCTCGTAGCTGGCGTTTTGCACGCTGTGGCGCAAGTCGTCGAGCTGCCTGAGGTTTTCTTTCCAGCTTTCATCGATGATATGGAGCATGATGACCTTCTCAAACTGCTTGACAACGTCTTTGCAGTTAGTCTCGTATGCCTCTTTCAAGTCGCACGGGATGTTGTAGATGCGCAAGTTGCCGTTTTTGTCGGTCTTTCCGTCGGTGATAGGCACCAAAATCCGTTCAAACTGTGCGCCTTGGTTCTCATAGATGTCTTTGATGACCGGCTGTGCGACGTTTTGTATGCGCTCCGTCTTCCGGCTGAACGTTTCCATGGCTTCTTTGAAGGTGGTTTCTTCGAGTTTCTGCCGGTCGCCATTGAAGAGTTCCTCCTCTGTGAATGGGCATTCGATGGACAATGTCTTGAGCAGCTCTTCTTTGCAGCCCTCGTAGTCGTTGTTTTCGACGATGTTCACGACGCGGTCCCAGATGAGGTTTGCAATGTCCATCCCAATGCGCTCGCCCATGAGTGCGTGGCGGCGTTTCTCGTAGATGACGCTGCGTTGCTTGTTCATGACATCGTCGTATTCGAGCAGGTGTTTGCGTGTGCCGAAGTGGTTTTCCTCCACTTTCTTCTGCGCCCGTTCAATTTGCTTGGTGATGATTGAACTCTCGATGCGCTCGCCCTCTTTGAAGCCCATTTTGTCCATGATGTTGGCGATGCGCTCGCTACCAACGAGGCGCATCAGCTTGTCTTCGAGGTATACGTAGAACACGGATGAGCCTGGGTCACCTGGACTGCCGGAACGTCCGCGCAACTGGCGGTCGACGCGGCGGCTCTCATGTCGCTCCGTGCCTATGATGGCCAGACCTCCGGCATTTTTCACCTCATCGGAGAGCTTGATGTCGGTACCACGGCCGGCCATGTTGGTGGCGATGGTCACGGCACCGAGCATGCGTTCTTCCTCAACGATGCTGCCTGTGTGTTTTGAGTTGCTGGCCTCCAAGGTCTCCTGATGTTTTTCTGCACTCTGTTTGTCGCTGAAGGCTTTGCCGTCTGCGGCGACCCACACTTTTCCCATCGTACTCTTTCCTGCTTCTGCCACGATGTCGGCCTCTTTCTGATGCAGTTTCGCATTGAGCACCTGGTGGGGGATGTTCCTGAGTTTCAGCATGCGTGAGAGCAATTCGGAAATTTCGACAGAGGTTGTGCCCACGAGCGTCGGCCGCCCTTGTGTGCGCATGTCTACGATTTCGTCGATGACGGCATTGTATTTCTCGCGCGCCGTTTTGTAGACCCTGTCGTCCATGTCTTTGCGGACAACGGGTTTGTTGGTGGGAATCTCAACGACGTCGAGCTTGTAGATGTTCCAGAATTCGCCTGCCTCGGTGGATGCCGTACCTGTCATGCCGGCTAGCTTATGGTACATGCGGAAATAGTTTTGCAGTGTGATGGTGGCAAAAGTTTGTGTTGCGGCTTCCACCTTGACGTGTTCTTTGGCTTCTACGGCTTGATGAAGTCCGTCGCTCCAGCGCCGTCCTTCCATGATGCGTCCTGTCTGTTCGTCCACGATTTTCACTTCGCCGTCGATGACGACATATTCGTCGTCTTTGTTGAACATACAATACGCCTTGAGCAGCTGTTGCAGCGTGTGTACGCGCTCGCTCTGCACGGCGTAGTGGTTCATCATCTCGTCTTTTCTGTTGATGCGCTCTTCGTCGCTGAGTGTCGTGTCTGCCTCAAGTGCCGAAAGCAGTGAAGTGATGTCGGGCAACACGAACAATTCCCTGTCGTTGACTTGGCCTGCCAGCCATTCGGAGCCTTTGTCGGTCAAGTTGCACGAGTTCATCTTTTCGTCCACCACAAAGTAGAGCGGCTCGATGGCCTCGGGCATGCGGCGGTTGTTGTTTTCCATGAAATATTCTTCCGTCTTGAGCATGCCGGATTTGATGCCTTCTTCTGAAAGATATTTGATGAGCGGCTTGTTCTTTGGAAGACACTTGTATGAGCGGTAGAGCGATATGAAGCCTTCGTTGGTCAGCTTGGCATCGTTTTTCTCTTGTCCCTCTGTAATTTTTTGCTTGGCGTCAGCCAGGTATTGCGTGGCGAGTTGACGTTGTACGCCGACCAGGCGCTCCACCAGCGGCTGATACTCTTCAAACATCTGGTCGTCACCTTTTGGAATGGGGCCGGAGATAATCAACGGCGTGCGGGCATCGTCAATCAAGACGGAGTCTACTTCGTCGACAATGGCGTAGTTGTGCGCGCGTTGCACCAAGTCGGCGGGCGAGACTGCCATGTTGTCGCGCAGGTAGTCAAAGCCAAATTCGTTGTTGGTGCCGAAGGTGATGTCTGCCTCGTAAGCCTTGCGCCGCTCTTCTGAGTTGGGGCGGTGTTTGTCGATGCAGTCGACGGAGAGCCCGTTGAATTGATAGAGCGGCCCCATCCATTCCGAGTCGCGCTTTGCCAGATAGTCGTTTACGGTCACTACATGGACACCGTTGCCTGTCAGTGCATTGAGGAAGACGGGCAGGGTCGCCACCAGCGTCTTGCCTTCGCCTGTCGCCATTTCGGCAATTTTTCCTTGATGCAACACCGTGCCGCCGAAGAGTTGCACGTCGTAGTGTATCATCTCCCATTTGAGGTCGTTGCCGCCGGCTGTCCAATGGTTGTGGTAGATGGCCTTGTCGCCGTCGATGGTGATGAAGTCTTTTCGCGGGTCGCTTGCCAACTCTCGGTCGAAATCGGTCGCCGTCACGACGGTTTCTTCGTTCTCGGCAAACCGTCGTGCCGTTTCTTTGACGATGGAGAAGGCTACGGGCATCACTTCGTCAAGTGCTTTCTCGTAAATTTCGAGTACTTCTTTCTCGAGCTTGTCGATTTGGTTGAAAATAGGCTCTCTTTGGTCTATCGGCGTGTCCTCGATGGTTGCTTTGAGCTCTTGTATCTTGTTTTTCTGCTCTTTTGCCGATTCCTGGACATATTTTTGTATCTCTTTTGTCCGTGCGCGCAGGCCGTCGTTGTCCAGGGCATGTATCTCGTCGTAGGCCAGTTTTACTTTTTCCACGAGTGGTTGTATCAATTTCATGTCGCGGCTGGATTTGTCGCCGAACATGGCTCTTAAAATTTTATTGAAATTCATTCTTTTGGTTGTTTTTATTGTATTTTTTTAGCAGATGCAAATGATATGAATAATTTTTGGGAGAGGCTGGCTCGTTTGTATAACCCGTTTTCTTGATGAGAAGGATGGGGCGGGCCATTCTTACCGGCGGCTTGGTGCTCGAATGATGTTGTTCTTGCCGATGCTGGCATTCTTCCACCTCAAAGGTCCTTCGTCTTCATCTGCTGCTTGCCTCTTGGGTGGGGGAGACTGTTGGCATGTGCGCGAATTTCTCTCATCGGGGAAAGAGGGACTGCTGTTGGATCTCTTTTGTTTGGCTGTCAGTTCTTTCAATACTGACAAAATGTCGCTTTTGAAGCCGCTAAGCTCTTCCCGTGCCATGATTTCTTCCACCGTGAATTCGCCCAATGCCTCTTGCAGGGCTGACTTGAAGTCTTGTGCTTCAACGCCAGTGGCTGTTAGAATCACAAGCAGGGTGGTGATGTATTTATTTCTCATGGCGTGTCGAATATGAATTTGATATGCTTCTAAACAGCAAAGTTAATGCCAGAAGATACATGCCTTCGGCGTAGGCCTGCAAAACACTTCCGAGGAGAAAAAGAGGCACGCCCTCCGGCGGGGGCTCCTTCATTTTGGCGCTTCTGCCCTGGTGTACTTCCTTTTTGACTGGGGCGTTCAGTTTACCCAGGCGCTGGGATTTGCGCCGGCTGTGGGGTTAAAGAACCTGCTGCCCTTTATCCTGGGGCTCTTTGACGGAGGAGCCAGTATTTTCGGCTGCTGCGCCGGCTGCCTGCTGAGCGGAGCGCTGGTGGGCAGCGGGCTGCGGTGGATCCTGGCGGAATGGCTGGGCATTCTTGCCATCGGCTTTGGCTGC
>ODAI010129823.1_pt1 | contig 11351 bp, 9 predicted proteins | sample 1539321 | NCBI WGS metagenome assembly ODAI01 (sample SAMN02144231, study PRJEB22623) | gut metagenome | biome: sheep rumen | host: Ovis aries | place: New Zealand
GTTCGACAGAATCGGACGGGTTCTTCCATTTCAACATTCAACGGAGAGAAACAGTATGGTAAAGGAAAAGAAGAAACGGCATTTTCGCAAACGCAGAAAGCCGATCAAATACGATTACCGGAGCCGGATCGTGAACAACCGCATTTCTGGAATCCGAGCGAACGAGGTCCGGCAGTATCGCCGAAGCAGAGACTCGTACCGGGAGCAGAGAAAGAAGCGCATCTATCTGTTAAGACCGCGCAGCACGGTGTAAAGGAAGCGCACCGGACGCTGAAGACTTCGCAGCAAACGGTTAAGACAGCGTGGCAGTCGGCAAAGACGGCGCAGGCAACAGCAAAGACCACGCAGAAAGCAGCGCAGGCCTCCGCAAAGGCAGCGCAGATTGCCAAGGAAGCGTCGATCCGTGCCGCACAAGCGGCGGCAAAAGCAGCTCAGACTGCGGGCAAAGCGATTGCCGCTGCCGTAAAGACAATTATCGCCGCGCTGGAAAAGCTCGTTGCAGCGATCGCTGCCGGCGGATGGGTGTCCGTGGTCGTGATCGCGGTGATTGCGATCGTGGCATTGATTCTGTCACTGTGCTTTGGCGTGTTCTATTCCAACGATGTATCCGAGGGGCGTCCCATGACCGATGTGATCGCCGAAATCAATACCGATTTTGTGGATTCGATCAACGCCCGGATCAACCGGTACAAGCGCCGATATAAACCGGATGAAGTGGAACTGGTATATGAAGGGGATACGGATTCGGACGGCTCTGTGATGAACTGGACCGATGTGCTCGGTATCTATGCGGTCAGCACCACAACCGATCCCGATCAGCCGACCGATGTACTCATCGTGACGCCGGAAAAGGTGGAGATTCTGCGCTCGATCTTTCAGCGGATGAACAGCGTATCCTACCACACCGAGATCGAAACCGAGGAGATGCCTGCCGTGGATGGAGACGATATGCCGCTGTTCGATGAGGAAGGCAATCCGATTACGGAAACCAAAACCAAGCTTACGATCACGATCCGCGTATCCAGTATGGACTACCGCGACGCTGCCTCGCTCTACAATTTCGATGACAATCAATATGCGATGATCAAAGAGATGATGAAGCCCGAATACTATCCGCTGTATGCCAAACTCACCGGCGATGTGATCGGCGATGGCGGCGAATATGGTTTCGGACTGGATATTAACCCCGACCTGCCGCCGAGCGAACTGGGCTACCAGATCGTACAGGCAGCGAAGCGATACATCGGGCGCAGCTATGCTTCCATGGACTGCTCCAAATTCGCGCGTACCGCGTATGCGGATGTGGGGCTGACCTCCATGAACGGACTGTCTTCGGTTCGTATGGCAGAAAAGTGCCGCGAGATGGGATGCCTGTTCACCGATCCCAGCCAATTGCAGGCGGGGGATCTGATCTTCTTTGCCCGGTTTGACCCGTCAAGAGGAAAGGACTACTGCGGGGATATTGGTCGTTGCGGCACCGGCAAGTGCCGCAGATGGCTGCACATCCACCATGTTGCCATCTACATTAATGACGAATATCTGATCGACAGCGTCGGCGGTGATAACAGCGTGCAGATTCGTAAGCTCTATGGTCAGAATACTGCACGGTGGAAATGGGTCTGTTTCGGCAGGCCGACGACTTAACAAAGGAAGGACAGTCGAAATGACAAAGAAACAAAAAACGCTTCTGATTACCCTGACCGTGATTGCTCTGCTCCTGGCGGCGGGGCTGATGGTTATGTATATGCACACGAATCCGATTGATGCGCCGGATAACCCTGTTACGGCGGATTCTTCTGCTGTTCCCGTGGTCGAAGTCACAATACCGTTTCAGCCGAGTATGGAAGGTACACCTGTTCCTACCGATGCGCCGATTGTGGAAGTTACAATCATTCCGGTTGATCCCTATCCGATAACGGTAACAGCGGCGCCCAGTACCGTTCCCGTCGTTGCAACAACGCCGACACCTGAACCGGCATATGTGCGTATGCCGACCGCAGCGCCTGCGGTGACGCCGGTTCCGACCGTTCCGAAGGGTATGGCATTTACGCTTTCCATCCTTGGAAAGACTGTGAACGTTGCTTCCAATGTTGATGCAGATACCCTCGAAAAAACACCGGGCTGGCTTCCGACTTCGGCGATGCCGGGGAAGGAGGGCGTCTGTATCGTGTATGGACATCGGAACAGAAATCACCTGTTGATTTTGAAAGAGATCGAGATTGGTGATGAGATTGATGTTGTGATGCCCGACGGCAAGGTCTATACCTATATCGTTGAGAAAACAGAAATACTCGAAACGGATGAAGCCATGCATATCCCGACAATAGAGGGAAAGCATCTGATCCTTATGACCTGCTATCCGTTCTATTATACAGGGCATGCACCGAAGAAATACGTGATAACTGCAACAATTTGTAAATGATACTCAAAAAAGGAATAAGCCTTCGGATCAACCGACCCGAAGGCTTTGTTTTAGTCAAAGTTGCTCATTTATAGATGATCTAACTTTTTCAGTCAGAGAATGCTATAGCGGTGGCGATTTCGCATTATTCGGCAGTGTGAAATCTTTTCTGTAAATGACGGTCTTCTGTGATATGACCGTTGATTGGGTGGGCCGAGTGGCAGATACTGTCATTCGGCTCTTGGTTTAGTTATACCGGAATCAGGCGGGGCTGTCAAGAGCGCCTGCTTTGCAGGCGTGCAGTTTTACCCTTGACAGAACCGGATGGTTCTGGTATCAGTCCGGCAGTCGCCCCTCGTACATGATTGCCAGTTCACCATAGACCTTACCCCAATTGTGGACCGGCATCGTCCATTTTTTCGTCGCCTCAAAGGTGGACAGGTACAGAGCTTTCAGCAGAGCTGTATCACTGGGGAACACGCTGCGCTGAGCATTCAAGCGCCGATATGTGGAATTCAGGCTCTCAATAGCGTTCGTGGTATAGATCACCGTCCGCACATCGGAGGAAAACTTGAAGATCGGACTGATCGCATCCCAGTTGTCGTACCAACGTTTCATGGCACGGGGATACTTCTCCTCCCATGCAGCCGTGACTTCATCCAATGCCTGACGCCCTTCCTGCTCGGACGGAGCGTTATAGATCGTTTTCAGATCCTTGGCAAAGGCTTTTCGATCTTTGTCCGCCACATACTTTAACGTGTTCCTGACCTGGTGTACCAGGCATCGCTGGTATTCCGTGTTCGGGTATGCTGCCGCTATCGCTTCCTTGATTCCGGTTAATCCGTCTGCACACAGAATCAGGATATCCTTTACGCCGCGGTTCTTCATCTCGTTCAAAACGGACAGCCAGTATTTGGAGCTTTCGTTGTCTCCGATCTGGATGGACAGCACTTCCTTCCTGCCCTCACAGTTGATCCCCAGGATTACATACGCCGCCATCTTCCGGATCACATTGCTGTCTCTTACGGAATAGTGGATCGCATCGATGAATACGACAGGGTATACCTCATTTAGAGGTCGTTTCTGCCATTCTTCAATCTGCGGCAGCAGCTTATCCGTCACATCTGAAATAAACCCTTCTGACGCTTCAAATCCGTAGATATCCATGAGGGTATCCGAAATTTGCCGGGTCGTCATGCCCTTGGCATACATCGAGATGATCTTCTGATCGATCTCGGAAATATCTTTCTGCCGTTTCTTTACTACCTTTGGCTCAAATGTCGATTTCCGGTCCTGCGGAACCTCTATCTCCATGCCGCCGTAACTGGTTGTGATTCGTTTGCTCTTATACCCGTTACGCGCATCGTCGCTGTCGGAGCGAGCGGACTTCTCATATCCAAGATGCTCTTCCATCTCGGATTCCATCATCTCTTTGATTGTTCCGCCGAGCAGGTCTTTCAGCGCTTCCTGAATATCTGCCGCAGATTCGATATTGTACTCCTGCAGCAATCCCTGGATGATGTTCCGTTTCCCTTCCGTCATTGGTCCGGGCTTGTAATACTCTTTTTTCTTGTTTGCCATATGGTTCGGCCTCCTGTGATTATTTTTATCTTATCACAGAAGGCCAATCCCTACACCTATTTAAAGACTTTTCTTCACATACTCCATTATTAATCGTCCCATCTATAACGATCTACCTTCATTATTTCTTTTTCCCTTTGTGGAAAAGATCAGAAACGTTTTTCTATACTTCTCTCTATCTCTGCTCTCACGTCATCCATACTCTTTTTCACTTGCCATAAACCTTTACAATCCATTATTGATTAGTTTCCCTTTTCAAAGCATTATATAACTCATTCAAGAGAACTTTATCATATTTGGAAAACTCAATATTACTTTTGATTCCGCTTTCTATTTCTAGAGCAGTAACTCTATTCTTTATTTGCTGTTTTAGGATATTACGTCCAGCTTCTTTGCTCATATAGCTATATGCAGTTTCATACGCTTTATAAACTGGAAATACCAATGAGTCAGTTACTCTGCTGTTATTTGTTCGAAGAACGGCCTCTTTCGACATAGCTAGTATATAGTAAGCATACCCCAAACTAATGGAAGGCTGATCTTCTCTAATGTCTACAGCTTTTTGAGCTACCGGAATAGCTTCTTCATATTTACCCATTTCAAAAAGATAGTCTGCATACTTTAACGCACACTGACAACATACTATAACTTTCTCCATTCCTTCTCGTAATGCTGCAATTTGCTTTTCTCTATCATGCATACTCTCATAATACTCGCTTTCAGCGACATAAGCTCTTTCATCAGCGGGAAAAGCTCTTTTATACTCATCCAGTATTGAGAGAATCTCTTTCTGTATTACTTTTTCATCATCCTCGGTTTCGGTATATTGAATATACTCCATCAAGTAATCCACGCTAAACACATACGCTCGCCACGTCCAAAACCTTTTTCTAATCATTTGTAGTCTTTTATAATACACATATACATCCTTAATACTCTTACATTTTGACCCATATTTGATAATATCAGCTAATAGATCAGTATCTTTACTATACCTCTTAATGCCTACCTCTAGCAGTTTAGTGGCATAATTAAATGAATCTATCCGAGCTAAATTTGTTGCAGCGTTGTGGAATGATGCCGCAGAACCGGCAATCTCCGAATCATTTGTAACATAGTCAAGAATCTCTTTTACAGTTCCATAATCTTCTGAACTAATTGCTTGAACCAAAATATCTGATGCTTTCTCAATGGACGGAATATAGTTAATTGACATAATGGACCTCCTTTATTATATTATAATTTGTCAGATAGTTTCAATAATACTTCATCAATGTCGTCTTTTTTGTTGCTATTTTCAGTAGGTGGTTCTGGAGCTTGATGTAGGTTCTTTATAATTTGACTTACTATTCTCACAGCCACTTTTTCCATCTTTTTATCATAGTTTCCTCTCCATGCATGAGAATAACGTGCATTTGTTACGCCTTGCCAGTCTGAAAATAGACGAAAATTATTTATATTCTTAGGGCAAACACAAAAAGTATGATCTCGTTCCAAGAGTCCTGTGAACAAGCCCAATTCAAAAACGACATTGTCCCTAGGCGCTAAAACAATCGATTCTTGATCTTTTCTACCAACATTTAGTGTAGTTAAGTCATCTGGGGTAAATAAAAGAATGGCATATCCTCCAGATGCTTTAAGCCTTTTAGCTATTGATATTAAGCTTTCAATAGTTGCAAGACTTAGTTCAAATAAACCGACATCATTCCACAAATCACACTGGATCCCGTTCATGCCCTTCCCTGCAAATGCCTCGTTGATTTTCTCTTTTAGTTTTCTAGCATATCCTAACCCTCGAGATGAGGATCCAATAAAAATGCTATTTAAGCTACCATCCAATGCCAAACCTCCTTTTACAAGCTATTCTTTTACCCATACAGGTATATCTCCCAATAATCTTTCGGACTTATATACTGCGATGCATCTAATTTCCCTATGCCTAACCCACTGCGGTTTCATTGTTTGAAACTACAATAAAACCCATTGTTTTCCAGTTCAACTGTTACGTTGGCACGATTCTCGGTTTGACTATAAAAAACACGTTTTCATTATTACCTATCTCCTTCGTCGTTTTCGCGATTATTGTTAATCCTGTCTTATATGTATAATAAACACCTCGTTAGCAACAATAATCCATTGTTCCAATAATATATTATTATTAATGGACATTTTGTCGAGTTGTGGTGTTTATTAGTATTAGCTGACTATGATCAAAAATCACAGTTATTATCATCACACCATTGACAAACGACAACAAACTTGTAAAATGACAATAATGATCATGAGGCGAGCACTATGTTTCTTTTGTTACTCCAGACAATTGAATCAGAAGACGATCGTGCTTTTGTGATCGATTTATACGATCAGCACTATCGACGGCTTTTAAAAGAAGCAAATGCCGTTCTACACAATGTTCACGATGCAGAGGATATTGTGCAGGATTTCTTCGCGTATCTGATTTCTCATATTGAAAAATTTCGCAGTATTCAGTGTAACGTTTTGGAGCGCTATCTCGTCGTGTGTATTAGAAGGAAAAGTATCGACGCCTTGCGTAATCGTGAAGCAAAACAGAAACATGTGGTTGGCAGCATTGATAATGATGACTTTGCTTTTGAATATGCAGACAATAGTGCACCATTTGAAGATGCTGTGCTGAACCGGGTCACCATTGGAGAATTAAAAACAATGTTCATGAAACTGCCGGAACAGCAACAACACATTCTGGAATACAAGTACCTTTTGAGGATGACTGATCGAGAGATTGCAACGGTGCTGGGCATTCGACCTAACAGCGTAAGGGTTTATCTAGCAAGGGCGCGGAATACGATGAATCGGATTTGTAAGGAGAATGGCTATGTGGAAGAGTAAAGGCGATGCTCTGCTTGAAAGAATTGTTTTCGAAGCGGCAAAAGAAAAGAGCGCTGCGATCAGGCAAGAGGAGATCGAATTGAATAAGGAGCCGATTCCAGAAGAAGCGCGAGCCCGCTTTATGCGTGAACTGGATAAGGTCTATCCAGAAGGAGGCAAGAAGCGCGGCAAAGCGCCGGTTCGTATTCCGCGCAGAGCAATTGCAATTGCTATCGCGTGCGTTGTAATGGTCGTCGTTCTCATTCCTGCAACATCGGACGCAGTCAGACGACGAATGAACGAACTGATCAAAAAGGTTTTTCCAAATTATACAGAGTATCAACTTGATGAAGAAGTACTTGGTTATGACGGTAAATACTATATACCCACCTATATTCCGGAAGGGTTTACACAGATAGAGAGCGAATCGAAGCATACGCTATCGTATCGTAATAAGGATGAAGCGTATATTGATATAGAAATAGCAAGCGGTTCATCTGTCGTCCAAATTGATACAGAAGGCGCTGTTGTTGAATCCGTATTCATAGGAGAGGAATCCGGGGAAATGATCTCCAAAGATGGATGGGTATGTGTGATATGGTCAACCGAAGAAAACATTTTTACGGTAGGCGGATTCTTGCCTAAAGAAGATATACTCTCTGTTGCTAGAAATCTAAAAGAAAAGTAAAAAATTCAGATATCGTGTTACACTTTTTCCTCCTATATCGTCTTGTGTATTAGAAGACAATATAGGAGGTACTTTTATGAAAAAAGCTATTGTTCTGTTTTTAGCCCTTATATTCACACTATCATCCTTGACAGCAACATATGCCGACGATGTTACGGAACCGGCCGATGATCCAATCATCGAAGATTATATCGATATATACAGAATAACAACTTCTCTGGGCATCAGCGGGACCACCGCTTCCTGCTACGGCTCTGCGCAATCAAGAGTCAGCACGGATTCCATTCATATATGGATGTATTTACAAAAGCAAACATCTACCGGCTGGACGACGGTGGCAAGCTGGTATAAGCAAAACGTACGTCTTGTCTCGCTTGATAAAACGAAGAGTGGTCTATCTGCCGGCACCTATCGAGTTCGTCTATACATCGAAGTATATGATTCAAATGGAAACTTTGTCGAGTATGCGAATGCATATTCGAAATTAAAGGTCGTCTCGTAAGAATATATTATTTGTGCCGTGTTACAGTTTGACGGTTTATTTCGTTAAGTGTAGTGAAGACCAGTTGACTGAAGCGTTGAATACTGGCTTGAGCTTAATTCATCTATCTTCATGACAATGACAAAGTAAGTTTGTTGTCATGTAGGGAAAGGAGTTGCCTGACAAGAAAAACCTTTACACAATTTGAGCCGCCAGCTCACACCTTGTTGCGGTGCTATCATGTAAAGGTTGTTTTTATGATAACATCTGAAGGAGCAAAAAGCAAGAGAATGATTCAATGAAGGGAGAAACAAAAAATGAAAAAAAGAGTATTATGTTTTGTAGTAGCAGTTGCAATGCTGCTTGTGGCTTTCCCGGCATTTGCAGATTCGTCTTCATATGAAGCAGGATCCATTTATCGCGCGTATTCGTTCTCGAAGACAAGACCAAGCGGAAATCGCTCGCTCAAAGTCTCTTGTACAAAACTTACATACAACGGTCTTACCTCTGGAAAGGATTATTGTTATGCAAGGCCTTATTCGTCTGATGGTGCAAGTCTTTTGGGGACGAGAACTAAAATCACTAGAGGTGATGGATTAACTCCGGTTCCTACAAACTCGTCATGGGATTCAGCATCCAATTATAAATTGAAAATCTATAATGCATATTATGTAGATAACTCTAATCAGTCTTATCAAATGGCTGTTGAGGGCGGTATCTCATATCCGTTTAAATAACAGGAGAATTAAGTAGTTACATCAGTGGAAAGCTGGGTTTTGCCAGCTTTCCACCTCCTATGTTGATATTAGGGTAAGTATATGAAAAAAATAGTATCTATAGTTTTATTCTTCATTTTCCTATGTGGCTTGATACCGGCATGTTCAAATGACCGATCAAAGGAATATGACTCATTGAATAATAGAGATGCCGCAAATGATGCCGCTGACGTTTCTAATGCGGAATATTCAGAAACTCACACAATTGATGGCGAACAAAGCACGTCCCAAATTGATTTGGAAAATGCAGACATTACTGCAAATCCAGAAATCAATGGGTATCCAAAGAATGGAAAAAACAATCAAATCAAAACGGCTTCTTGTGATCGATCACAGATCCTTCCGATAACATTGTTTATACCGCAGAAAGAATTGTCGGATGGGTCTGTGCAGTATTCGATCAAAAATGCGCAAGCGGACTTTTACGGTTTCTCCTTAACACTTTGTTCGCTAAACCATTCGGAACAGGATACAAAACTGGTCTTCACCGTACATCTTCCCGATGCATGGGAACAGGAATGTAATCTTTGGAATCGCACACTGTTTATCCGTATCTTCTTAAACGATCAGGAGACAGATGCCTTTCGTGATCGTACCATTACTCCGATGGATGATGGAAGAACATATGAAGTATGCTATCATTCCTGCACGCTATCAGCAGAAGATTGGAGCAATATTCAAACGTTGACTCTTGTCCCTGTGCTGAAACACTGTGTTTCTGTAGCAGATGCCGAATTCCCAGTTTTAAACGATATTGGAATTTTAACTTTGTATCGTGAAACGGCAGGAAGTTCTTACGCTTCAAAGAGCAATTTATACATCGATGGGAATTTTTCATATTCTCAAATAGACACACTTTCTTTAACAATAGAGATTAATCCCAATTCTCACTCTAAGGTCAAAGCAGCGAATTTGCATCCTATTATTGTTTGGGATGAGGATTACACCACAAATGAGGCAGAAGGGCGATACACTTCAAAAAAGGATTCCGCCGGCTTGCCGCATGGAAGCTACTCAAAAGTGATAAAAGATTTTTCAGAAGTGCAAGTTGTGCTTACACGGCTCGTTCTTTCAGAAGAAGGTCCGATCATAGAAATACATATTGTTTTCCCTGAAACATGGTCCGAACTTGAAACTCGCAGTATGTTTCATTGGCTTGTAGGTCTAAGTCCGGTATTAGAATTGGTGGATTCCAATGGCATTATTACGGATCGTTCCCAACAGTATCAGCATTGGTGGGGGTTCACGATAAGTACAGGATTCAATTCCGATTCTGTGCAAACTCGAAACAATGACTTTTCAGACGTTTATTTTACGCTATACCCAAAAGAAAAAGGATTTAATTATGAGAAATGGCATACTGTAAAAACCATTACAATTATCCCGTCTTATACATACTACGATACGGTTGGCGGAAGAGAATTGACTGAAAAACCCATCTATGACGGAGGGTGGCCAAGTGCCTCACACTTTGAACTTTTAGAAGAATTGGCAATTACAGTCAATCTCGATGAAACAATTTTTCATGATGGATTATAAGGATGATCAAATGAAAAGATTCGCACTTTCTCTAACTATAACAGTTATTTTGATATTGACGGCATGTAAACCAACCCCGGAACACGAAGTGGTGCAATATCGAGGAGATAATGCATTGGAACAACTTCTGACGATTCAAAATGATCTGGATACTTACGAACATCCAACACACTGGGAGGAAATATACCCGATTCATGATTCGTTGGATCTAAAAATCATCGCGGATGTAGAACTTAGTGACGGAGCAGTTTTCCCTGTATATAGAATTAAACGAGCATCTGTAGATGCAAAATGGATTACGGATACATTAATAGCTATTTGGCCAAATATTGTTGAAAAACGCGAACAAGAAAGAAGTTATGAAGAACTCACGGAGGATTGGTTGATTATAAAACGAGGTCAATTTGATGATGTTGATGAAAACGGTGAAATCATTTGGGTGCCTTGGGAGGATGAGGAAGAACGTTTAACTGCTTTACAAGAAATAATGGACCAAACGCCAAAGGAGTCAACCTATCTGCCTTTTTCAACGGATGCAATATCTACCGAAGAAACGCAATTTACTTTACGCCGTCAAGATGGAAGCCTACTATACTGTTATTGTTCAGCGCAATCGTCTGATGCCGAGCAATCCTCCTATATAATTTGCAGAACAGAACGATTCGGAAATGTACAGAGCGAAATAATGGTTTTGGAAGGTGATGCCATTGCCGGTGAAAAGGCACATCCTTTGACAAATGTACGAATTTCTCAAGAAGATGCAGAGAAAACTGCAGAAGAAGCTTTGAGCAGACTCAATAAGCCTAACATGAAATTTGCAGAAGCAACAAAAGCGCGTTGCGTAAACCGCTACCAAGAAGTAACTTCTGAAGGATGGATGCTTTATTATACTCCTGCTGCAGGCAGTGAAAAAGCTTGTGCGTATTCATTATATGTTCGAGATGGCGCATTTCAAACAGAAGAACAATATGCGCCTTCTTGGTCGTGCGAAACAATTGAATTCTATATTACTGAAAACGGAATTGAGAGCTTTTCTTA
>ODAI011112220.1_pt1 | contig 11351 bp, 6 predicted proteins | sample 1539321 | NCBI WGS metagenome assembly ODAI01 (sample SAMN02144231, study PRJEB22623) | gut metagenome | biome: sheep rumen | host: Ovis aries | place: New Zealand
CTACAGCCTTGTCGAATCTGCAAAGGCCAACAACATCAACGTATTTGAATATCTGCAGACGGTGCTGCTCTATATGCCGGACTACAAAAATGAGCCCGCAGGATAAGAAGATATGCTCCCCTGGTCAGATTTCATCAAAGAACATTGTTCGGCAGACCGGAAGCGTGAAATCAATAAAGAAAGCTGAATTCTTTGGAGCGTTTTGCTACAGGTTTTGATGTAGTAAAACACTCCTGCTTAGAGTACCCGTTAGATTACTTTTCGCTTACGATTTTTCTATGTTCTCAGCATATTGTAGTATTTTTTCCGCACGGGAGAGATCCTGCCTGACGTAAATACCTTTCTCATAGAACCTCGAAAGATTCTTCAATCCCTTAACGTCATCGGCAAGCGATGCTTCGAGATACCATTTATATGCCTCGGTGAGGTTTCCTTCTTTTTCATAAAGCTGACCGAGTTCTGACATTGCTCTGACAGAGCCTTGATCAAAACTCCTCATATAGCATCTCTTTGCTTCTTTTATCATCCCGTTACATATAAAATCGAAGGCAATTTGATCATATTCGGCTTCAGTAAGACCGATTTTGTCTTCTCCGTCATAGATTATGATGTTCCAGCCTTCTACGTGTCTTCTGTGTTTTGGATCATATTGAAATTCCATTACTGTATGCTATATTTCTTTATCTAAATCGTATCAATTCTGATATACTCAGCGTTAATCAAGATATTTTCATTCAGAGAATCTTCTTTGACATTTTCATTGAACCTTTATACCTCTTTGTTGGGCCTTCTTTATCATATAAATGTCTATAACAGTTTTTTAAAACTCACATATAAAACTATTCCTCTGAAAACCATTTTGTACCATCACTTCTTTCTCACCGTTACATCAGAGCAGTTACTGCTAATTCATCTTTGTCGTGCTTTGCGGGCAGCTTCCTGCCTTGCTTGATCCGATATTTGCAGAACAAGATGATATATGGTCATAGGCTTCCTTGTTTCTGGTACTATATGTTCAGACTTTATATATTGGGTTCTGTTTACTGTCATCTTTCTATTAATGTTAATTGGCACAAAATCCTCGCCCTCATCCTTCAGTTCCCGAAGTTTGCTCTCAATTTTGTCAAACGCTGCCTCCCATTCAAGCTTTTTGTTAATGGAGATCGTGATGCCGGCTGTAAACTCAGGATTGAGATACCCGATAAGCTGCCCATATTGTTTCTTGAAATCAAATGTGTGCATGTTTTTATTTTCAAGAATATACAGATTTTCGAGTTTTCCTTTCTCATGCCTATAGAAGTACAAATCTGTCTCGCCTATCTTCTTTTTTGCGCGCCCCATTGTGTATTCTCTTGCTATCTGAATCTGATACCTGTCATTTAGAATCTGCTTTATGGCTGCCTCTACATCGCGTGTTATCTCTTCTTCACCTTTACTCTCAAAGTCACCGGACCTATTCGACATATCAGCCAAGGCAGAAAGGATTACTTCTATGACATCCTGTGTCATCGAATCCTTTGAGCCTCTGACGAGTCCCAGTATTTCATCAATTGGTATCATGCGATCGAATTCTATTGAAAAAACTTCATGCCCCCCATGTTCCTTAGTACCCGTAAGCATTTTGTAGTTGAAGCTGTCTTCAATTCCGTTTCTCCGATATGAAATGAACTCATTAGCCGTTAGGCCATATAATTGGTTGATTTCTTTAACAGATTCGCGAATCATCTCAAGGTATGTATTAGCTGGATAGATTTCCTGATTTCCGGCTTTTACATATATATCGAGATTGTTATCTTTGATGCGAACTAAAGCTTTCCAATGACAACTAGTTCTCTCAAATGCCGCCCCGGTTCGCCACACCATTTCCAGATTCAGTTCATCCCCACACCGTACCATAAGCCGATGGAGGATGTTTTCGGGCAAATATGTATAACGGTACGAAACATGAAAAGCCTCTTCATCGGATTCATAATCCCCAATCGTTTTTGGCTCATTTTCATCACACAACATAGGAATGAAGAAGTATTCCCTGCCCTGGTGTTTTCCCTTCTCCAGCCTGTAAATCAATTCGAAATTTAATAGAACATCAATAATATATTGAACTTGAAGGGGCACATATTTAATATCTTCCCACACTTTCCTGACTTTCACATCAGGTTCTGATGTCAGGATTAGCTTGTATATGTCTTTTTCGCTAATAACACCGTTTGTGGCATACAGCCGACCGTTAAACACCAGAATGTAGAGGGCGTTCAAGAGCCATCGGGGCTTTAGAACCATGTATTGTTCTGAAGCAGGATTCTTCCTGCTATAGAAGCACACACCGAGATCCTGATACCAGTTTATGACTTCATCGAGTACCCTATTTGAAGTCTCGATTCCGTTATTCCGACACATTCCGTAGAAAATATCTGACGTAATGTAATCATCTTTCATATTCTGCAAATTGTTCATCAATGACAGCCATGCTCGTGCAAACGGCGTATGAACGCTATCCATTTCGGAAACAATCCTACAAACAGTATCCCGAATTTCCCGATTGAATTCATCTGGGGTGTCGTTGAGTGCGGAGATAATTTTAACATCTTTCAGGACAGGATACTCATTTACAAGCCCGTTCCAATTTATGCTTACTCCAGGACACTGATCTTTCTGGTTGACAACGAGGAGGATTGGTGCGCCATTTGCAAAACTCTTTATATTTCGGATCCAGTACCAGGCTTGTCCGTTCGCCTTGTTATCTCTGGCATTGGCGACAACAACATACAGAGTTCGGTTCGTGAGGAAGAGGCGGTGCATCGAATGCATGATTTCCTGCCCTCCAAAGTCCCAGAAGTGCAGTTTAATTTTCTCGCCGTCAATCCAATATTTTTTCGAACTTATGTAGATTCCGGGAGTAGATTCGCCGGTGAATTCTTCTGACTTCTTCCCATCGTGCATAAGCCGATCAATCATCAGGGTCTTACCGGCACCGCCATCTCCGAGAAAGACGACCTTACATTCGTTTACAGGCGAACTGCCGGATTTCTGAGATTCCAAGTATGCTATGATAGCCTCCCGACCCTGATGGAAGATTTCAATGGGTTGGTCATCCAGAGTAAGGCCGTGAATGTAGATGCCAGGTATAGTTTTATATAATGGATCACTAAAAATAAAATTCAGTCCTAAGTCAATAAGGTTTTCTGGGATCTTTGCAATATGTAATCCGTTTAAAACAAGACTTGTGAGTGAGGTCATACTGGATAATGCATTGATATCCTTAAGATTTTCACATCCTGACAAATCAAGATATACTATGTTCTCTAAGCTGGATATTTCACTAAGATTTTCAATATTTGTGCAACTTAAATCTAATGAGCATAATTGTTTTAGCGAAGAAATAGCACTGAAGTTTTCTATTACATTTCCAGAAATGTTAAGAGACGAAATATTGCTTAACAGTCCAATACAATAAGGTAGTTTTTGAATATTATGCCATTGTATGTGCTTTACACTTTTAATTCTTTGCTTATCAGTATCTGTTGGTGCATACCCATTATCAATTCTTACTAATAGTTCATATATTTCTCTACTGGAAAGATTCTTCTCTATGTCATAAAACTTATACAGCGTATCCTCCAATTCCTGATACAGACCGGTTGCCTTCCTCATGATACGCTTCATATAGTCACGATGTGTCCGTTCAATGACCATGTGATCCCAATGCTCGCGCCGAATAATTTCGTTAAAGTCAAATCCACTCGAACCAAACGGCTCACTGTTATATAGCATGATTTGCTTTCTGAAAGGTGCGTTGCTGTAAGTATTCTGCTCACTAAGATAATAAAAAAGTCGTATTCCGCGAACGAATCTTCCGTCTTCGACCTGTTTATACTTCTGAACATCAAGGTTATTCCAGTCTGATGGTATTAGATTAATGAAGTATTTATATACATTCTCAGCCGTCTCTTCGCACTCTATGATACCGAGTCGCAGAGCCTCATCAATTTTTTTGTCAAAGATTTCCCTGCGGTATCTTCCCTCGGAAGTTGCAATATCGGTTGTAAAATCATTCCCATATCGTCTTAAGTTGACAGATGGATAATTCTTCCAAGACAGCCCTGTCCCGTATATGATTTCCTCATCCATAGACAACAGCTCCCCGCTGCTACCCTTAACTCTTCGAAAGAAATCCGTCTCCGATTTTGTCAGTTCACTGTACTGAGAACGCCCGCTATCCATATGAAGAGTTATATACTCACCGTTATGCAGATGCGTTGTCCCTATAGCTGACTGTACATCCTCATATCCATTCTCCCACAGTTCGAGATCCTTTAGATTGCTGAGTGCGTTTGCAACAGATGCCTGATAGCAGACAATCGAATCGACTACTGTAGAAACAGCCATTGTATCATAGTCACTGAGATATTTTCGGAAAGCTTTTTCAATATCCGGTCTGTGAGAACCAATCATAAGTTTACGAGGCACTAAAATGACCTTATTAATGTGACCGATCTTCCCACGCTTCATGGCGAGCGACGGCGCACTAGACTGGAGTAGCCTTTTCATGATATCGTTGACTGTCTTATCGATCTTGACCGCCTGTTGCGTTGGGTCGATATCCTTGAGGACTTCATTGAAATAATCCGTGATCGTCAGGTCAAGTCCCCCGGTCGCTACCGAATACTTACCGATGGAGGCGATGCGGCTCATAACGTCATCGAAAGCCTTGCGCGCTTTTCCAGGATCGGCGCTGACCCAGTCCTCCGTGTTCTCATAGAAATCCGTGACCAGAGCTGTCTTGGCAGCACCTATATCTACGCTGTTGACTTTTCGTTCGACACAATCTACTACCCAGTTATAAACACTGGAATCCGAGCACAGGTTCACTCCGTTGGGATCTCCTGATGTGTTGGCAAATTCCCTGTAATCCGTGGAATCCAGGCTGCTTCCCACATCAGTATAATAATTCATAAGCATCTCAAAAACCTGAGCGAACCGCACGGTACAGTCCTTAAAGCGAACGACCCGATCCTCATAACTCTTTTTCCAACCGCCGTTCATCCCTATCATTTTCGTGCAAATCTGGCAGTAGACACCCGCCTGGGCCGCCTGCTGGGCTCTGTCCTTCCACTCATCCTCGTCGGATTTTGTGATACTCTGTACGATATTGCCAAGAAGGCCTTTCTGCTCAAGGTTCCTCGGGTACCTACCCGGCATGCCGGCAAACTTGGCGAGAGCTGATGCGACGACCTCGATCTGCCTCTTTAGGCAAATATCGGAATAATCTTCGGGTACGCCCTTCTCATTGTCGTTGCCTTTTCCCTCATACAGATACTCAATGGCACGCGGTCCGTACAGATTCATAACAAGTCTGGCCTGCCGTTCAAGATCCAGATACAGCTTCTCAATCTCTTCGATAAAGAGCGGAACGGCCTTTGTAACGGTCTTGTCTACATTAAAGTTCCTGATATACTCTGCAGTCCTTCCCGCAACGATATCCTGGCGGCTGAGCTCGCTGTTGTTCTGTCCGAGCTTTCCCTTTGCCCTCAGGATCGCAATCACTTTATTGCAGAGGGAATTCTCATCCAGTTTTACCCGGTCGTCAAGATTCAGGAGGACGCGCATCTGCCTTTCAAAATCGACCCTGTCCAGCCGGCGTTCCGTTGTACAGAAAGCAGCACTTCTTGCACCCTCCACGCCGAGGATTTCCTGCTTGACATACATCTTGCGGTTGATGCGGCTGATGATATTCGGAATGACAATCTTTTCCGGAATCGATGCCTGAGCGTATCCGATGCCGCAATACAGATGGGAGTCTTCCGGGCATGCATCCGGTTTCAACACGCCTGCATCAAGCATTTCCAGCTTTGACATAGCGGTCGCTCTCATAACAAGGTTATTGCTGTAAAAAGCCCTCTGTTCGAATTCTCCGCCGCTGTCAGCTATCGAATTCACTATTGTCTCGGCAATCATGGAAACAGCTTCGTCATAATCCCCTGAAATAAGTACAGGGTAATCATAAAGCCTAGTGATCTTACTTATGATGACTTCGTTGGCTTTGAACTGTGATGGGAAATACTCTTCTCTATCCGCCTCAAGGTCAATACTCATATAGCTCTCAAGCTCTTTTAATGCCGCAAAGCAGTTGCGGTAAAGACTGTTCTTGGCCGTCGAGGAATTAGCATATCGCTCAGCAGTATCCGGCAGCATAATATATCCAAATACACGAACGTCGCTAATGACTGGGCACGCACGTCTGGCCTGAGCAGCAAGGTCGAGGAATGTTCCCGATCCGGTTCCGCCGCTGATGCCCGTAAGGATCATAATATCTACAGGAAGATCAATTAGCGCCTTCCACTCATTCATGAACAGATTTTCAATCATCTCCCTGAGGACTTCAACATTGGTCATTCCGCTGTTCGCGTCATAAAGCTTGATTTTTCCGGTCATACGATTCTGGCTGGAACCGTCCATGTTCAGCAACGTTACATCATAATTGGCTGGCACAAACTGTTTATAAAAAGTGTTTCTCTTCTGAATCCTCTCGGCAGCACCCGGTGATGAGATGTTGAGAATATCAACCCCCTGCTTCTTCGCTTCGGCTATCTCGCTGGTTGAAGAATCCACGACAATGAACTTCACATAATTTGAGAAGTCCGGCGTAAGCTTCCAGTTGGCAGTCTGGAGAGCGGTCTTGATGGCAGACATTCCGCTGCCTCCGGTACTGATTACGAGCGTTAGCCCGTTTTTTCTGGGCTGGCTCTGTGTCCTGACACCGAACAGAGTGCCGCTACCTGCATCAACCTTTCCAACCTGCAACACTTCTTCCAGCTTTTGCTTGGTCAGGAATTGAATTTGTTCTTCCATATCGCCTTCCTCATAATAGTCTTCTAATTTTCAATGAATGATAGGTATCGTATCAAATCTTATTGGTTAGCAAAATCAAAGAATGAAGACATTTATAGAATCCTGCTATTCTCTGAAGGAAAAAACTAATAGCAAAATCAGGGGTATCTGTCGAATATGGCGTCAATAAGATGCATTGTGAAAAGAGCGAGCTTGCTGTCTGGAAAATACTAATGAAAGCGGGAAATCATATGCTTATGTATTGATTTCCCCGGAAATTCATGAGATCATTTGAGATTTTTTGTTCAATCCTTTTTTAGAACAGGAGACATTGATCTCTCTCATCAACAAACCGTTAAAAAAGTGTGACCCAGGAAGAGTCTGATACAATTTTACACATTCCTCTTATTGCCTATTACTCAAGCCACTCATAATTCTTACTAACTGAACAAAGATACGTCCCAGTATAGGGATTCAATCAAATCTTCTATATTGTTCTGGCATCGTGCAAACTGATCTATTCTCCATTTCTTGTCCAGTCACAAAAATCAGTCCAGTATTTGCTGTACGCCAACACAAAAGGGTACTTCATGAAAATCGGCATAATATTCTACACCATTAGAAACATCCACCCAAAGCAACTCATCTTCATACAATTCCAACTGTTCACTATCAGTAGATTCTCTGATAGACTTAATGATTTGTTCAATTTCTTCATACGGAATAGTATCACTGTTCCAACAAACACCAATGATTGAATTATCCATTAGTTCAAATATTAGACTCCCTTCATTGTCCATCATTCTTACTTTTTCGGTAGTTTCATAGCATTTTTTATCTCCCCACATCTTTTCCTTAATATCGTAGGGAATATCGCTTTTTGTTTTTCCTATATAGGATTGTAATAACTCTAAATCAACTTCATTCACAATCTCAGATTCCATATTCTCATTTAAAGTCGGAATTTCATTATCAGAATACCCAAACGCCTCATAAACTGCAGTAAAATCAGTCATCTCGCTTTGTGCCAAAAGATATGAACCTTCATAATAAGGCGAAGAATTCTCGCTTAGGTAATATTGATGATTTATAAATGCTTCTCTATTATAGCTCTTTTGATATTCTACATCTCCTGAATCACGGTAGTATGCCATTGATTGATTACTCAGGAAAACCGTTTCAGCATCCCTATAGTTACCTTCCACTAATTTACATAAGTAAATAAGTTCTTTTCCTTTATATCCTCCAGAATAACGCAACACACCGTTTCCGTGTGGGTAAGATGCAAGAATAGGACATATATGTCCACCCGGTCCATACTCCGAACCAACATAGTTGAAATCACCGTTTTTATAGGTATATATTTCATATATATCTGCACGTTCTTCTTCAATATGCTTTCCAAAGAACAATTCGGGATAACCATCTTCATCGATATCATATATCAAATAATCCAAGGCATCACTTTGTGAATGAATAAAAGTTTTATAGCCTTCCATAATTTCTTCCACTGTGCCTAAATTCTCTCTACCACATCCCAAAAGTGAACTCAGTAAGCAGACTGAAAAAACGGAAAAATAAAATAAATTCAATATCTTAGCTTTCATATCCATATCCTTGCAGTTATTAATTCAATCTCAAAAGAATCTCATATATCAGTCAAGCATTTCTCCCCAAGTAAGAAGTGTGTGACACCTGCCAAACCGCCATCTTTAATATTGAGTTAACCAATGAAATGGTCCTTATACTATTTAGAAATCATAAACATCCAATAAAATACTATACTTTAGGCTCATTTGCATAAATAATAGAATTACGGAAATTTATAGTCTATTTCTCATACATTAATGATGGATGCTATATTGGGAACTGTAAAAGCTTTATTTTGTAAAATTACAATAATGTAATTACATCGAAACTGTAAAATTCTTCCTTTATCGCCAAGCAAACAGTATTCTTCTATACCTCATCAGTTCTTCTACATCAGCCTAATTAATGTTTCTGGCCTTCTTATTTGTATGACGTACAGGAAAGTCGTATATACGGCAATCGCTTTATGGGAGCATTAGAAAATAATTTATGATTAGCATTATAGTATTATCGGACAGGTTGCCACATCCTTTATTACTAATTATACTTTCAGCTATACTAAAAAAGCAATTTAATATTAACATTATTGCAACGGCTGATAGAGACACCCTTTCATCGTTCCACGAACCTTCATCGAGAAACAGTGTTCTTTAAATTTATGGTATCCTGTATATTGGAGGATTTATCGTAATGCGGGCAGCTATGCAGTCGTTACATTTTTTTAGGTTATTGAAATAAATCGTTATTAAGATTTTTATATGCTTCAAAAAATTCTATATTTCTGTTACAGTAAAAAAGAAACAATTAGTATATCTTTTTTACAAAGTGCTCGTAATATGAAGGTGATATATGTGGGGTAAATTAAGCGTTGCGTGCGTATTTGTGCTTATAATCTTTGCGATTGTTTTTTACTTGTTAAGAAAAAAAAATTCCGATAAAACAAATATTCTGCGGGATATATTATTAGCCACAGCAAGTGGCATTATTTCCGGTTTAGTCGTATTACTTTTCTCAATGCCAATTGGAACTGATTACAATAACAAATTGCAAGAAGAGTTAATAGACGAGAATCTCATTAAGATTAGACTCGGAATTTCAAAAGACTACTGTGATCAGATATTTGGTGCCCCAATAATTAGCAATAATCTCAAAGATGATTACTATAAGGTTGATTTAAATGAGGATGGACAGTTTGAGAATTATTCGTATAATGCTTCTGGTTATAAACTAAAAAAGTGTGTTTTATTGTGTGTTTATAGAGATAATACATTAGATGCATTTGTAATCATATCAAACATGCAGAAATACTATAAAGTAAAGCCTGTATCTAATAAATACTTGTCAGGAACAGATAGATATTTATTGGATTTTTCTTACGCAGAATTCTGTAAGGATGTACAGTGGGATCTTATTTCTAGCTACAGCTCTAATGAAAAAGCTTTTTATCATTATTTTGAAATGACTGGCGGAGGACATATTGACAATTATATTTACTATTTAATCGGAAATTACGATGTTACTTATGGTCACAGCGAAAGCCTCGATAATCTATATGAACTGGTAGACTATGGAGACAGATGTACTGTAGCTATAGATACTAATGAGAGCAGTCAAGCTGATGAGCTCAAACGGAAAATTATACTGCTACGGAACTCGTGTAAACCTAATGTTTATGGAGAAGTTAATTATACAATATATAATCAGTTTGATTTTACAAAAGATATTGTTTCAGATGTTGTAAGCTATAATTTGTTATTTGAGAGAGAATAAGACTTAAAGGCTGTTTCCGCCTGACGCTAACAGCGTATTTAAAATATCTGTTTTTGATACACTCGCTGATACCAATAAATAAGTTTGTAAAAGTGTATCTAAACAATATCAAAAACCTATCAAAACATAATTGAAAACAGTGTGAGTTTTGAAGGGTTTATGATACCAGATTATCTATGATATAGTTCTATGGAGAAAAATGAATGCTTGTAGGATATTCGAGAGTCAGTACTGACGATCAAAGCCTTGACAGACAAATCGACCAGTTAATCGATGCTGGTGTTGATATTCGGATGATATATCAGGAAAAAATGAGTGGTACAACAAGGGAATGACCAGAATTGGATAGGTTGCTGTCTGAATTACATAGAGGAGATGTGATTGTAATAACTGACCTTACACGGTTGAGCAGAAGTACAAAGGACTTGCTTGAAATCGTAGATGAAATAAAATCGAAAAGTGCAGATCTGAAAAGTCTGAAAGACACTTGGCTTGATACTACAGCAAGTAATCCATATTCACAATTTCTCTTAACAGTTATGGCTGGATTATCTCAATTAGAACGTGACTTGACCAGTACAAGAGTCAAAGAAGGACTCGTAGCTACGTCTAAACGAGGACGCAAAGGTGGGCGTCATTCGAAACAGGTTGAAAAAAGAAATACGGTCCTTGCACTTGCTGATGCTGGATTCAGGATTTATGAAAGAAACAGGATTAAGCCGAAGCACAGTTAATCGAATACTTGGTAAACAAAAATGACTTTTCACATAGCAGCTGTGTTTTTAAAATATATATACTTTAGATATTCAATTGTAAAGCATCGGTTCGACGGTGCTTTTTTTGAATGGAGTAGAAGCGTGAAGATGAACTCTAATCTTTCTGTATATAGGTAAGTGTGTAGTTAATATAAAGCCGTGCCAAAACTTAGCTTTGTGTGATATAGTTAGTTAGCCGAATAAATTACAAGTAAAAACGGAGAATCGAAAATGATTTTTTAGAGAGTGCATACGGCGGATCCCAGTGGCCGCTTTTGCGGCCGCAAGTGGCCACGGAGCGGAGCGAGTGGCCGGGTTTATTGAGTTTTGAATACTGTTATCTCCTATTATAATGAGAACGCCCACCTATAGCGGTGGAGATTCTTATTAGGAGGTAGCCCATGCTAG
>ODAI012724071.1_pt1 | contig 11351 bp, 9 predicted proteins | sample 1539321 | NCBI WGS metagenome assembly ODAI01 (sample SAMN02144231, study PRJEB22623) | gut metagenome | biome: sheep rumen | host: Ovis aries | place: New Zealand
ATTGAAAGCAAACCCCGCCCGGGCCGCCCCGCCCCCGGCAGCGGCCCAGGCTCCGGAAGCAGCCCCTGCAGCCCCGAAAGCCCCTGAGGCCCCTGCAGCCCCTGCAGCCCCGAAAGCCCCTGAGGCCCCTGCAGCCTCCGCACAGCCTCTGGTTGAAGACAGCGCTCCTGCTTATGAAGACAGCGCACCTGCTTACAGCGTCTCCGAAGAGGCCACCTACGCATATGCAGAGCCCGAGACTCCCGACGCACAGCAGGACTGATGGGATCACAACGGAAAGTATATAGGAAACAGTGAATACAGAGAAAAAAGAGCCAACAGAAAGTACAGAGAGTACAGAGAAAACAGATATCAAATTCATGAAAGCAGCCCTGAAGCAGGCGGAGAAGGCGATCGCCATCGGTGAGGTCCCGATCGGCGCGGTCATTGTCTGCGAGGGAAAGATCATCGCGCGCGGCTACAATCGTCGGAATACAGACAAGACGACCCTGGCCCACGCGGAGATCGCCTGCATCCGCAAAGCCTGTAAAAAGACAGGGGACTGGCGCCTGGAGGGATGCACCCTGTACTGCACCCTGGAGCCCTGCCAGATGTGCGCCGGGGCCATCATCCAGTCCAGGATCGACCGCGTCGTCATCGGGACGACCAGTCCCAAATCCGGCTGCGGGGGTACCCTGCTCAATATCCTGCAGAATCCCGATTTTAACCATCAGGCAGATGTCCGTTACGGCATTCTGCGTGAAGAATGTACAGAAATTCTGCAGCGTTTTTTCAAGGATCTGCGAAAGAGGAATAAAGAGCGCAAAAAAATGCTCCGCATGCAGGCCGCCCCGCAGTCAGAGACTTGACAATCTTTCTTCTTTTGACTATAGTTATCGAAGCGCTTTGATATTATCAATCTTATCAATCGCTGTTTATCTCCCTGTCATGGGATGAAGTTTTGAAAGCTGCCTGTCGGCACGTATGGGTTCGGGTCTCGCGCAATGGAAACCTGTGAACCGTGTCAGGATGGGAACATAGCAGCACTAAGCGGGAACTTCCATGTGCCGCGAGGGTGCCTGGCTCTGCGGCCGGCCGGCAGCTTTCAGTACTTCATTTCTCTGGCAGGGATTTTTTGTAAAATCTTTTTCCGGGAAGATCTTTCCAGGTGGTTTTTTTCGGAAAGTTCTTTTCGGAGAAATTCTTTCCGGGTATTTATTTCCGGGAAGATCTTTTCAGAGAAATTCTTTCCGGGCAATTCTTTAGGGAAGTTCTTTTCAAGAGGTTCATTTATGGAAGATAAAGATGCATTCACAGAATGCACTTCACAGGATCCGGACCAGGTCCGTGCCCTTGAGATCCTCTCCGACTGCAGGCTCTGTCCCAGAAACTGCCGCGTCAACCGGATCAAAGGAGAACGCGGATTCTGCGGGGAAGCCGGAATGATCCGTGCTGCACGCGCGGCCCTCTACTATACGGAAGAGCCCGTCATTTCAGGGACACGGGGCAGCGGTACTGTGTTTTTTTCAGGCTGCAGTCTGGGCTGTATCTACTGCCAGAACCGCCGGATCTCCAGGCCTTCCGTCCCTTCAGGGGAAAAAGAGGCGTCCGGATCATCTCCTGTCCCCCGCCTGACGGAAATATCTCCACAACGGATGGCGGAGATTTTTCTGAATCTCCAGGAGCAGGGAGCCCACAATATCAACCTCGTGACCCCGGAGCATTTTGTGCCCCTGCTGATCCCCGCCCTGAAGCGGGCAAAGGCAGCGGGGCTGGCCATTCCTGTCGTGTACAACACAGGGAGCTACGAGCGTGTCGAGGCCGTAAGAGCCCTGGAGGGACTGGTGGATGTCTGGCTGCCGGATCTCAAGTATGTGTCCTCCGCACTCTCCGCCAGACACACGGGCGCGGCAGATTATTTTCAGTATGCCTCTGCGGCCATCGAAGAAATGGTCCGGCAGTGTCCCGAGCCCCTTTTCTCTGACGGCAGCCATGCCATCGACTGTCCGGACGACGCCGACGATCCGGTCATGGTGCGCGGCGTTCTGGTGCGTCATCTGGCCCTGCCCGGCTGCGGAGAGGACTCCCGCGCGGTCCTGCGCTATCTGAACAGGACCTACGGGGACCGGATCTTCATCAGCATCATGAACCAGTACACCCCTATGCCCCAGGTCCTCGGCCGGAACCGCTCCTTCCCTCAGAAAGCAGACGGAGCCGCTGCTCTGCAGACAGCTGCGGATGCCGATCTCTGCCGGCGCCTGTCGGAGGAGGAATATGACGCTCTGGTCGATTACGCCATTGACCTGGGGATCACAAACGGCTTTATCCAGGAGAGCGGCACGGTGTCGCCTTCCTACATTCCCGTCTTCGACGGGACAGGGATCATCTGATTATTGACAGGAGCCCCTGCTAATGCAGGCTGTTCTTCAGGCCCCTCCCGCGGATCCCACGCAACGAAACGGTTTTCCTTTTTCCGCGCACGTATCCACGGCTGTCAAGCCGCGGATCCCGCGCGATGAAGCGGTTTTCCTTTTTCCGCGCATGTATCCACGGCTGTCAAGCCGCGGGTCCCGCGCGACGAAGAACAAAAGAATTTTTCAAATATCTCAAACATCCATGCAGCACAAGAGGATCAGTCGAATACAATGAAACGAGTTGATTTCGGAAACGGCAGAACTCTGTCAAATATAACGGCGACAGCCCTTCCCATGTTTGTGGCACAGACCCTGAACCTGCTCTACAACATCGTGGACCGCATTTACATTGCCCGCATTCCCGAAATCGGGACAGCGGCCCTGGGTGCTGTCGGAATGTGCTTCCCGATCGTCATCCTGATCACCGCCTTTACCAACATGTTCGGCAGCGGCGGAGCTCCTCTGTTTTCCATTTCAAGGGGCGCCGGAAACAGAAAAGAGGCGTCCATGATCCAGAACACCTCTTTCTTCCTTCTCTCTGCCGCAGCCCTTATTCTGACCATTGCGGGCGAACTCACAGGGTATCCGGTCCTTCGCCTGTTCGGGACCTCGGACAAGGCCATGGTCCATGCGCTCCCCTACCTGCGCATTTACCTGCTCGGAAACCTCTTCTCCATGATCTCCACCGGTATGAACCCCTTTATCAACGCACAGGGCTATTCGATGGTGGGCATGACCACAGTGATCATCGGAGCTGCTGCCAATATCATCCTGGACCCCCTGATGATCTTCGTCCTGGGACTGGGTGTAGAGGGAGCCGCCATTGCAACCGTCCTCTCCCAGGCTCTGTCAGCCGCTTTTGTCCTCCGCTTCCTCTTGGGAAACAGGGTCGATTACCGGCTGCGGCTTCTGAGGGCTGAGGAGATCCGGCACTGCGGACAGCGGGCCCGCAGGATCATCGGACTCGGTATGGCGGCCTTCATCATGCAGCTCACCAACAGCCTGGTTTCGGTCAGCTGCAACAACGTGCTCTCCCATGTCGGAGGAGACATCTACGTCTCCATCATGACCATCGTCAATTCCGCCAGGCAGATGCTGGAGACGCCTCTTTTATCCATCACCGAGGGAACCTCCCCCATCATCAGCTACAATTACGGGGCAGGCCGGTACAGGGATGTCAGGGAGGCCGGCGCGATCATGTTCCTCCTGTCCATGGGCTATGCCGGAACCGTGTGGATCCTCATCCGCCTGTTTCCCTCCTTTGTAATCGGCATCTTCAGCTCCGATGCCGGGCTCATGGAGACGGCCCTCCCCTGCTTCAATCTCTATTTTTCGACCTTCATTTTCATGGTCTTCCAGCACTGCGGACAGATCATTTTCAAGTCCCTGGGGAAAAAGAACCATGCCATCTTCTTTTCCCTCCTGCGCAAGGGATTCATCGTCGTTCCCCTGACCTATCTGCTGCCCTATGCCTTCCACATGGGAACCGACGGCGTCTTCGCAGCAGAGCCCGTCTCCAATGTCCTGGGCGGCCTGGCCTGCTTTATCACCATGCTGGTCGTTGTCCTGCCGGAACTGAATGAAAAAAAAGAAACTGCCTGAAGGCAGATTTATAAAAATACATATTAGAAACATTTTCAGAGTATAATGAATTCTTCAGGAGGTATAGATATGAAGAAAAGACAGCTCTTTGCAATTCTGGGCGCAATGATCCTCGCCCTTTCAACCGCCGCCTGCGGCAGTTCCGGCACAGCCCCTGCGACGGAAACGGAAAAGACAGACCAGGCGCAGGAAAACACGGAATCAGCGGCTCAGGCACAGCAGACAGATACGGAAAAAGCAGCTCAGGCACAGGAAGATCCGGAATCAGCGGCTCAGGCACAGCAGGCAGATACGGAAAAGGCGGCTCAGACACAGCAGGAAGGGGACGGCTCCGCAGCAGCCGGCTCCACAGCCTCTGCCGAAAGCGCTGACTTCGCGCCGGAGGACAGCACCCTCTCGGAGGATGGATCCGTCATTGAATTCCCCGCGGTCGGTGTCACCTTCACACTTCCGGAATCCTTCAAGGATACAAAGGGATTCCTTCCGAACGGAGGAGGCGAAATCAACCCCGGGGACGGCGTCTACTGCATGTACTACAACTATATTGCCCTGGACGAAGACGATTATGAGGATCTCCTCGTCAAATACCGCACAAATTCCGAAAACGCGGAAAAGTATGAAAACTTCTTCAATCCCCGTGTTCTGGGTATGTTCTCCATCTATGCGGCAGACGGCAACCGCTCCGCAGAGGACATCAACGAATACCTGAAAAAGCTCAACGAAGCCAGGGGAAACACCTCCGCCAGGGAAAACCCCATGGAAGGAGCACAGCTCATCGGAACGGTCGGCGAGTACAATTTCTATTTCCTGGATCAAACACAGGCCGATGTTGAAATCCCCGAGGACGATAGTGTTCCGGGCGCCGCCTACGATCTCACAGGTTTCAATGAAGAATACAGAAAACTGATCGAAGATGTCAAAAATGCGTGCCCTGACCTCATGACCTTCTCCGAGCCGGAGTAATCACCGCTTTTCAGCGCTCTCTTTCAAGAAACTTCATATATTCGCTGACCATCAGCGCGATCCGAAAGGTCATGGCGTCCTCGAATGTCCGAATATCGAGGCCCGTGACCTTTTCCAGTTTCTCCATGCGGTAAACAAGCGTATTTCTGTGAATGAAGAGCTGGCGGGCGGTCTCCGAGACATTGAGATTATTGTCAAAAAATGTATTGATCGTCGCCAGAGTTTCCTGGTCGATCAGAGAGGGGTCATAATCTCCGAAGATCTCGTGCAGGAAGATCCTGCACAGGTTGACAGGCAGCTGATAGATCAGCCTTCCGATCCCCAGCTCGCTGTAGGAAAGGATCCTCTTTCCCGCGTAGAAGATGCTGCCGACATCCATGGCCATGCGGGCTTCCTTATAGGACTTGGAGATGTCCCTGAGCTCGGAAACGATGGTTCCGAAGGCCGCCCGGGCGTCCACCATGACCTCCGTGCCCAGCATGTCAACTGCCGTGACGGCACAGCGTTCCAGCTCTTCATAATCCTCCAAAGAGTCGAGGGCTTTGACCAGGATCACGTTATTTTCCTCGGTTTCGGTCAGATAATCTCCTCCCTGCGAGGAAAAAAGGCCCGCCAGCATCTTTGCCGCAGTCGCCTGGGCTTCCAATCCCGCCGATACACTGCATTCAGGATCATTTTTGCCCGTATCTATTTCAAAGACAATGACTGCGCGCGGCACTGAGCTCTTGACGTGAAGCTTCCGCGCCCAGTTGTGGATATCCACCGGCAGCAGATTGTCCAGCAGCAGATTCTGGAAAAAATTCCCCCTGTCCAGCCGCTCCTTATAGGCAATGATCAGACTCTGCAGCTGGCTGACAGCCATTCTGGCGACCATTAAAGTATAGTCGCCCGATCCGGTCGCCGTGAGGATATAGACCGGCTCTTCATCATCCAGGACCTTGAGCAGATAGCTCATTCCAATGATCTGGCTGTCCACAGGCATGCCGGCAAAGCCGGAGACAATGGCGGCCTCAGGCACTTCCGCCTGCGCAGTTGCCGCAATGACATTTCCCTTCAGGTCCTGCACACAGAACTGCGTCTTCGTGATCTCGCGCAGTTCCTCCAGGCAGCTCTTTATTATCTGAGATGTAATCATAACGTATTCAACCCTGTTCTTAGTGAATCCTCACACGCGGCAGCCGCGCGTCTATCCCACTGTCCCATTGAAAAAAGCGCCGGCATACATAGATGAAAGGCGCTCTTTTCGCCCCGCGCATATTCTCCTCCCGCTGCCCTTCCGGCGGGCGGCATGGTCCGGAGCCGAAAAAAAGCAGTGCAGGCAAATCGCCCGCACTGCTATATTTACACATTCAATTTCCGATTGCAAGAATGGATTCAGTTGGCGATGGTCAGCTCAGTCTCCTTATCGAAGATATGGATCTTCTTGGTATCGAAAGTGAAGGTCATGCTCTTTCCGGGACGGATCTTGGTGTCAGGCTCGACACGAGCGGTAACAGGATTGCCGTCAAGATCGAAATACAGGAATACTTCAGCGCCGAGCAGCTCGTAGACGTTGCAGGTTGCGTTGAACTTGTAAGCAGCCTTCTCAAGAGCCTCGGGAGAAGCCAGGATGTCTTCAGGACGGATGCCCAGGATGACAGACTTGCCATCGTAGTTGCCGTCGATCACGGGCTTAGCCTTGTCAGCGGGAAGTTCGATGCTCTCGCCGTCGAGTTCGAGATAAGCCTTGCCCTGTTTGACCCTTGCGACAGCATCCAGGAAGTTCATCTGAGGAGATCCCATGAAGCCTGCGACGAAGAGGTTGCAGGGGTTGTCATAGAGGTTCTGAGGGGAGTCGATCTGCTGAACGACACCATCCTTCATAACAACGATTCTGGTTCCCAGAGTCATAGCCTCGGTCTGGTCATGTGTGACGTAGATGATGGTGGTGCCCAGTCTCTGGTGGAGCTTGGCGATCTCGGTTCTCATCTGAACACGGAGCTTGGCATCCAGGTTGGACAGAGGCTCGTCCATGAGGAATACCTTGGGGCTTCTGACGATTGCACGGCCCATGGCGACACGCTGTCTCTGGCCGCCGGAAAGAGCCTTCGGCTTACGGTCAAGGAGATGGGACAGGTCGAGGATCTTTGCTGCCTCTTTTACTGCCTTGTCGATCTCATCCTTGGGAACCTTGCGGAGCTTCAGACCGAATGCCATGTTGTCATAAACGGACATATGAGGATACAGAGCATAGTTCTGGAAGACCATTGCAATATCTCTGTCCTTGGGCTCAACGTCGTTCATCAGCTTGCCGTCGATGTAGAACTCACCGGAGCTGATATCTTCAAGACCTGCGATCATACGATGTGTGGAGGATTTGCCGCAGCCCGAAGGACCGACGAAAATGATGAATTCCTTGTCAGCGATTTCCATGTTGAAATCCTTAACAGCCTGGAAACCATTGGGATATACCTTGTTGACATTCTTCAGAGATAAACTTGCCATTTCTTCCTCCTCGCTATTCTATATAAGATTCTCTTTACATTTACAGCCCCGGAGCTTGAACCGGGAATGCTAATATCCGTTTTAAAGTGTCCGGTTTGTCACAATATTACTTTAACGATAAACAGTATACGATAAATCCCTGTCTCCTGCCATGGCACGCCTCACCAAAAATACTTCCCGATTCCCGTCTTCCTATTTAACAAAAACAAAAATGACGGCCCCGTGAGCCGTCATTCTGTATATTTTCTATTTCCTTTTTCGTCAAATTGTCAAATGCACAAATAAACATCGGATAAAAGCCGACAGAAGGCCATGCCTGCACGAGTATTTGCAGACCTGGAGAATCCCTTTACCGGCATTGTATTTGCAGGCCTGGAGAATCTCTTTACCGGTATTGTATTTGCAGAGATTGAAAATCTCTTTACAGGCATTGAGATTCTAATCCTCTTCCGCTTCGGCTTGATCCCCCTGCTTGTCCTGCCCTTTTGCATTTGCTTCGATCTTCTCAAAAACAGGACTGTAGAGCAGGGCGCAGATATATCCGGGTCCGGAAATACCCAGCAGCACAAGGAGCGGAAGGACCGGTTTAAAAAGCCAGACGATCAGCGGCATTGCTATTGTTGCCACAGTCATGGCAATCGTGCGGGGAAATGAAGCAACTGTCAGCACGGCAGCGTTCCTCAGTGTGCCCAAAACAGTATTGGTATAGCGGGAGAGAAGGGGAAATGCATACAGGTAAATCATAAAAATGTAGATGCCGCCGGCAATCAGCAGGTAGCGGAATACCACCGGCAGCTTAATTGCAGTTCCCGCCGCTCCTCCGCTCAGCCGCAGATCAAGCAAAAACAGGATTCCCACTGCCAGAAAAATCATCCACATACCCGTCGCCTGCAGGAAGTTCTGCTTAAAGGATTTAAAATAGCTGCGGACGATATAACCTTCCTCATTCCGCACCATTTTGAGCAGCACATAGTGCATGCCCGTCAAAGCCGCCCCTGCCGTAATGACAGGCAGGCAGCACACAAGTACCACCAGATTCAGGATCACCAGATCTGTGATCTTTGAGAGTCCTTCCATCAGCGGACTATCCGCATTGAATATTCGCATTTATTTCTCCTGTCCGACAGCCTTCCCGGCTTCCTCTATTGTCTCGTGTGCGGCCTTTTGAGCAGCCTTCCCAGCTTCCTCTGCAGCCTTCTGGACCGCTCGGTCCGCGATTTCCTTTGCAGCCTTCTCAGCCGCTTCTCCCGCTTCTTCCCTGACCTTGTCCGCCGTCTTTCCCGCCTCCTCCGAGACCTTCTTTACAGCTTCATTTTTGCCGGTCTCTTCGGCTGCATTCTGCACACGGTCGCGGACATCTTCGGAAGTTTTTTTGATCTTTTCCTGATTATCCTTACGGTTCAGGAATTTCCATGCCCGCTGCACGAGCTTCTCTGGAGAAATTCCTATTTCATCCATCTCTCTGACCGCTTCGCGGAGCTTTTCTTTTTCGGCCTTTCCATCAAATTCGGAGAAGCTTATCTCCGGCAGCTTTATATCGGGCAGGTCTATATCCGGAAGTTTCTCTTTGATCTTGTCCCAGATGCTTTTGCCGGAAGCAGCTTTTTTTTCTGCTTTCTGCAGGACCGGATCCGCCTTGTCTGCAAATGAAGCCCGGCCGTTCCGCCTGACCGCTGCCTCAGTGGAAACCGCCGGGACTGCCGCTAATGCCTGCACTGCAGAGGCAGCCGGACCATTGCTGCACGACGGACCGGTCATACCAGTCATACCCGTCAGATCAGTCAAACCCGTTCCGGTTAAAAAAATGGTCATGATCAAAGAAAAAACGATACTCCGACGAGCAAATTTACCGACAGACCGCTCACGGGAGTCAAAAACTTTGTTTCGGCCGTTTTTTCCGCTCCCGGACAGGCTGCAGCGCACTTTCTTTTGATACTTCATCTTTTCTTCCTCAATGCAAGACTGTTTTCATATCTGCGGTCACGGGCGAGTACCCGCAAACATATATGAACAAACTACGCGCTGTTACGCACGTTCCGCATCTTACGCGTGCTGCATTCCGAATTCTTCGCAGAGAGCCGTGAACCTGGCCTGCTCCTTCTCTTTCACAGCTTTAGAGAGGTCATTCATGCAGTGATGGATCACATCCGCATCTTTCAGTGCTTCGTCCATGGGGCTGTCCACGACCAGTTTATCGTCATGATGATAGATCGCGGAACAGATGAGTTCTGTCTCTTCTTCGTTTGTCAGACCAAGTTCTCCCAGGATCTGCCTTGCAAGATCCGCTCCCTTATGTGCATGGTCATCATAAGAACCCGACTTATAGGCATGCAGATCATGCAGCATAGCCGCCATCGAGAGAAGCTCCGCGTCCAGTCCGCGCTTTTGCGCGATCATGGCTGCGGCAAGAGAAACCCCGTACAGATGCGCGATCGCTCCGGTGCGTTTATCGACATTCTCCATGCGGTTAATCTCTGCGTCCACATAATTTCTGAGATCTTTTAATCTTCCCATGCCATCTCCTTTCAAGAATAAGCTATGGGACACGAGTTAAGCCCATGTCCCACAGTATTTCAAGTAAAGTCAAATACAATATGTAATTTTACTTCTGATCAGCCGATCTCACTGCCGGCGGGGATATCCTTACCGGCTTCCGGTGTCATCAGGGCAAGGCTTCCGTCGGGAGCCTCCGCGCAGAGGATCATGCCCTCGGACATGAGTCCTGCGAGTTTCGCGGGCTTGAGGTTGGTGATGACCATGACCTTTTTGCCTACCATTTCTTCAGGTGTGTAGTACTTGCGGATTCCGGAGACAATCTGGCGCACTTCAGATCCGATCTTTACCTGGGAGCAGAGAAGCTTTTTGGACTTTTTGACTGCTTCGCAGGCAATGATTTCGCCGACCTGGAACTGGCACCTGGCAAAATCATCGATGCTGACTTCCGGTTTCTTCTCGACTTCGGGAACAGCCTCCTCGGTCTTCTCTTCAACGGCGCCGTCCTTTGCAGCCGCCTCGGCTGCATCCGCTGCTGCTTCAGCCGCAGCTGCTGCGCGCTGTTTCTCCATGATGACTTCGACCTTCTTCATCACTTCCTTTGTATCAAGGCGAGCGAAGAGGATTTCGGGCTTGTCGGTGACGTGGAATTCTCCGCCGTCTGCACCGAAACTGCCGAGGGTCTCGAAATCACGGATACTGGTACCGAGCATATTCACAGTCTTCTCTGCGGTCTCAGGCATGAAAGGTGCCAGCAGGGAAACGCCCATGGTGATGCCTTCCACAAGGTTATAAAGAACTGTGGAGAGACGCTCTTTCTTTGCTTCGTCGCGGCCCAGGATCCAGGGCTCGGTCTCGTCAATATATTTGTTCAGGCGTTTGAAGACAGTGAAGATCTCCGTCAGGGCATCCGCCGCGCGGATCTCGTCCATCTTCTTCTCCACCTTGCCGTAAGCTGCTGTGACAAGGGCCTTGAGATCCTCGTCAAATGCCTTGGCTTTCGCGGCTTCCTCATCGGTCAGGCCTGCGAAAGAGCCGGTGTCCTTTACAGTGCCGCCAAGATATTTGTTGCTCATGGCGATGGTTCTGTTGACCAGGTTTCCGAGGGTATTAGTCAGGTCAGAGTTGATGCGCTCTACGACCAGCTCCCAGGTGATCACGCCGTCGTTCTCATAAGGCATCTCGTGGACAACAAAGTAACGGACTGCATCCACGCCGAAGATATCTACAAGGTCATCTGCATAGATGACATTGCCCTTGGTCTTGGACATTTTCTCGCCGCCCTGCAGAAGCCAGGGATGGCCGAAGACCTGTTTGGGAAGCTCCACACCAAGAGCCATCAGGAAGACAGGCCAGTAAATGGTGTGGAAACGTACGATATCCTTGCCGATCAGGTGCAGGTCAGCGGGCCAGTAC
>ODAI012907785.1_pt1 | contig 11351 bp, 7 predicted proteins | sample 1539321 | NCBI WGS metagenome assembly ODAI01 (sample SAMN02144231, study PRJEB22623) | gut metagenome | biome: sheep rumen | host: Ovis aries | place: New Zealand
CCCTGTATGTCATTCTGAGGAGCGATGGTACGCGGTAGACGACGCTTGCGTCGTCGCGCGATCTTCCTCTGTAACGAAGTGGAAGCGACGAAGAATCTCAGAACCAACCTTCGCTCAAATCTTTCCATTCCGGATTCATCGTTTCAACGAGCGCATTCTTTTTCTCCCGTCTCCACCCCTTCAGTTCCTTTTCTCTTTCAAGCGCCGACATCACATCCGACGTTGTCTCATAGTAGACAAGCTTATGCACGTGATACCGTTTCGTAAACCCGTCTGCGCAATCGTTCTTGTGTTCGTACACTCTGCGCAGCAAATCGTTCGTGACACCGACATACATGACACGATCGGTTTTGTTCGTCAGAATGTATACGGAATACTGCTGCATATTGCCTCACCACACCTGCCAGCGCAGGGCGAAGGCGATGAGATAGAACACGGACAGCGGGATGAGCACGGCGACCGACAGTCCGTACTTCCACCTACGGTCGGTCAGCAGTCCGAGCAGCAGCGCGACGACCGGCATGGCAAGCAGGTATCTGGGACCGGACAGCAGCCACGTCGTGCCGATCGCGATCGCAAAATACGCGATGAACCAGGCGGCATAGGTCGGGCGCAGGCGCTTGGAACCGAGCGCAAACAGCGCGAGCGTGCCGAAGTGCCACAGAAGGTTCGGCGCCCACAGCCCGAACAGCAGTTCGCGGTCGACGCCGACCGTCTCGATCAGATGCTCGGTCTGATACGAAGCGGTCGAGAAGAACCAGCCGAGCCGCTGTCCCCAGTGATCGCGCTGATAGATGAGAAACTGGAACGCATTGCCCGACACGGCGTAATTGATCTGCAGATAGCAAAGAAAGCCGACCGGCACGAGCAGCGCGGATACGAGCGACAGCGCGCGCACCTTCGGGTTGCGTTTGCGCCACGCATGCACGGCTTCCATCAGCAGCGGCACGACCAGCAGCAGTCCCATCGAGCGCGTAAACGCGGCGTACGCGCCGCACAGCCCCGCGAGCAGAAAACGCTCCTTTCTCGCGGTGTACAGGCACGAAAGGCACAGCAGCAGATAGAGCGATTCGCTCATCGGCGCGATGAAAAAGAATCCGCCCGGCAGCAGCCACAAAAACGACACGGCGCGAAATGCGGTTTTGTGATCGAGATCGAGCCGCAGCAGCCGATACAGCATGCAGCATGCCGCGGGATACGCCGCGAGCGAAACGAGCATGCCGGCGTAAAGGTCGTTGTTCAGGATCCGGTACAGCGGATAGACGGCAAGCGGATACCCCGGCAGAAAGACGAGCTGCACGGTCCTGCCCCATTCGTCGCCGAACACGTACCATTCGCGCGTGATGTCGAGGTAATGCTGACTGTCGAGGTGCCGGAACACCCAAAGTCCGCCGTCGAGCGAGAACATGCTGTGATCGATCGCAAGCACCGCCTCGACGCCGAGGAACAGCACGATCGCGACCGCGACCGAGATCGCCGCGATCTTCCATGCCATATGCTTCGGCTCTCTGCCCGTTCCCACGGTCTTTTCGGGCGCGGACCAGAAGGTCATCCAGCCCGGCACGAACCGCCAGCAGCCGAGGATGAACAGCGCGAGCGAGACCGCCGCGGCAACGACGCCGGGCGCGCTCGGGCGCGAATCGATGAGCCAATATGCGAATGCTCCGCAAAGCGCCAGCACGCCCGCGATCGAGATCACGAGCGCCGGTATGCCGCGGTTCGGTTTTACGGTCGGTCTGTCTGTTTTCATAACAATCACAGTATAACACACTTTCCGCATATCGGATGTAAATTCTGACAAAAAAACGTGCTTCCGCCCAAAAGTTTCACATCTTTTCCACATTGCGGAATGCGGTTCTGTGGTATACTGATGTATCATCTATTCCGGAGACCGAAATGTTTGCAAAATACAGTGTAAAGAAACCGTTTACCGTGCTTGTCGCCGTGATTCTGATCATGGTGCTCGGGTACGTTTCCGTCGGGAAGATGACGCCGGACCTGCTGCCGGAAATGAGCTTCCCCTATCTGGTGCTGTTCACGACGTATCCGGGCGCGTCGCCCGAAGAGGTCGAGGCGACCGTAACGAAGCCGCTCGAACAGGCGATGTCCGCCGTCGATCACATCAAGACCGTGCAGTCGACGAGCTCGGAAAACTACTCGACCGTGTACCTGACGTTTGAAAACGGCACCGACGTCGACATGGCGTCGATCGACGTGCAGAAGGCAATCGGCATGCTCACCGCGTCGTGGGACGAAACGATCTCCGCGCCGGTGCTTCTGGAGCTGAGCTCCGACCTGATCCCGGTCACCGTCGCCGCCGTCAACCGCAAGGGCATGGATCAGCTCGAACTCTCGGCGTTCGTGCGCGACACGCTCGAACCGAAGCTGGAGGGCGTGACCGGCGTGGCGTCGGTCACCACAAGCGGACTGATCGTGCGGCAGGTGGAGATCGTGCTCGACGACGACAAGATCGATGCGCTGAACGAAAAGGTCTACGCCGCGATCGACGAAGAATTCGACAAGGCGGCCGCCGAGCTCGACGAAGCGCGCGAAAAGGTCAAAGAAGGCGAAGCGCAGCTCGACGAAAACCGCGAAAAGCTTGACGAAGGACAGCAAGCGCTCAATGCCGGGCGCGGGCAGGCGAACCAGCAGTTCGGCGAAGCGCAGGCGCAGCTCGACACCGCGAGCGAACAGCTGACCGCAATGCTCAACGAACTGCATGAAAACCGCGACGCGCTCGCTGCGCAGCTCGACACGGCGAACGCGATGCGCACGCAGCTCAACACGCTGCGGTTCACGATCCGCACCCTCGAAGCCGGAAAAGCGCTGCTCGATCAGTCGATCACCGCGATCGAAAACGACCCGACGCTCAGCGACGAACAAAAGGAAGCCTATATCGACGCGATCCGCACGAGCACCGAATACACCGCGATCACGGACAACCTTGCGGCCGTGGACGCGCAGCTTGCCGAATACGGCATCGCGCGCGACGAGCTCGACGAGACGGTCGAACAGCTGACCGCCGCGATCCCCGAACTGGAGCAGGGGCTTTCGACGCTCGACGAACTGATCGCCGAGGCGGAAAGCGGCAAGGCGGATCTTGAGAGCGGTTACGACGAACTCGAACGGCAGAAGCAGCAGGTCTACGCGCAGCTGGACAGCGCGCAAAGTCAGCTGAATCAGGGAAAGCTGGCGTTGGAAGCCGGCGAACAGGAGCTGGAAGCCGGAAAGCAACAGTTGGAACAGGCGGAAAAAACCGCCGAAGAGCAGCTTCAGGCAGCCAAGGACGCGGCGAACCTGCACAGCATTCTGACAAAGGACATGATCGCGCGGCTTTTACAGGCGCAGAACTTCGCGATGCCGGCGGGCTATCTCGACGCGGGCGACATGCAGTGGCTCGTCTCGGTCGGCGATACGATCGAGGACGTGGATGTGCTCGAATCCGTTCCGCTGTTTTCCGCGGGCGTCGATTCGCTCGACGCGATCGTGCTCGGCGATGTGGCGAACGTGCGCATCACGGACAATTCCGGCTCGACCTACGCCAAGATCAACGGCGAAAACGGCGTGCTGCTGTCGTTCTCGAAGCAGTCCGCCTACGCGACGGCGACCGTATCCGACAACGTCGAAGCGCGCTTCCGCGAGCTCGAAGCCGAATACGAAGGGCTGCGCTTTACTTCGCTGATGAGTCAGGGCGATTACATCCACATGGCGATCTCGTCGGTCATCGAAAACCTGCTGATCGGCGCGGCGCTCGCGATCCTGATCCTCTTCCTCTTCCTGCGCGATCTTCGCCCGACGCTGATCGTCGGCATCTCGATCCCGGTCTCGGTGCTGTTCGCGCTCGTTCTGATGTATTTCTCCGGTGTGACGATGAACATCATTTCGATGTCCGGTCTGGCGATCGGCATCGGCATGCTGGTCGACAACTCGATCGTCGTCATCGAAAACATTTACCGCCTGCGAAGCGAAGGCGTGCCGGTCCGGGAGGCGGCCGTGCAGGGCGTCAAAGAGGTCGCCGGCGCGATCACGGCGTCGACGCTCACCACGATCTGCGTCTTTGTGCCGATCCTGTTCGTGCAGGGACTGACGCGGCAGATCTTTATGGACATGGTGCTCACCGTTACCTACTCGCTGCTCGCGAGTCTGATCGTGGCGATGACGGTCATTCCGGCGATGGTCACCGGCGTGATGCGCCGTCCCGTCAAAAAGCAGAGCGTGCGCCGCGAAAAGCTGATGGCGGCGTTCGAAAAGGTCCTGCGCTTTGTGCTGAATCACCGCGCGATCGCGCTCGTGCTCGCGCTTGTGATCCTCGTCGGCTCGGCATGGCTCGTGCTGCGCCGCGGGTTTGCCTATTTCCCCGAAAGCGGCGGCAAGCAGATCTCCGTCACGGTGCCGCTGCCGGAGGATACGTCATTTGACGACGCGGTCGCGATCGCGGACACCTTTATGGAGCGCATGTACACCGTCGAGGGACTGTCCGACGCGGGCGGCATGCTCGGCGGCGGCGTCGCCTCGATCCTCGGTCTCGGCGGCGGCAGCGACTCGGTCAGCGAGCTGACCGTGTACGCACTGATCGACGAGCACAGCAGCAAGTCCTCGCTTGACATTCACGACGAGATCGACGCGGCGCTTTCCGATCTTTCGGACCGGTATCCGTACACGATCGCGGGCATGAGCACGATGAGCATGTCCGGTTCGCTTTCGGGCGACGACGTGGGCATCACGATCTATTCGAACGATCTTAATACGCTTGCCGAAACGGCAAACCGCATTTCGGATGCGCTTCTGACGGTCGACGGCATCGGCGAGGTCAACGGCGGCGCGGACGACGCAACGCCGACGCTGCACGTGTCCGTGGATAAGGCAAAGGCGGCGGATCACGGGCTGACTGTTGCGGAAACATACATGAATCTCGCGTCCGTTCTGAAAAACAGCGCCGCATCCACCTCGGTCGCGTCGAATGCGACGTCGCTCGACGTCACGATCATTTCCGACAGCGGCGTGCCGCATTCGAAGGAAGCGCTCGAAGACCTGACGTTCACGGTCACGCGGCTCGATCAGTCGGTCGAAACCGTCAAGCTCAAAGACATCGCGACGGTCAGCGAAACGACGACGCTGTCCTCGATCAACCGTCTCGATCAGCGCCGCTGCGTGTCGGTCAGCGCGAAGCTCAAGGAGGGCTATAACGTCACGCTCGTCAGCCGCGACGTCCAGAAAGCGGTCAATGCGATCGATCTGCCCGCGGGCTGCACGATCGTCTATGACGGACAGAACGAAACGATCAACAGCGCGCTGAAGGATCTTCTGTGGATGCTGCTGCTCGGCATTCTCATCATTTATCTCATTATGGTCGCGCAGTTCCAGTCCCTGCTGTCTCCGTTCATCGTGATCGGAACCGTGCCGCTGGCGTTTGCGGGCGGCTTCCTCGGACTGCTGGTGACCGGCAGCGAGGTCAGCATCGTGGCGATGATCGGCTTTATCATGCTCGTCGGCATCGCGGTCAACAACGGCATCGTGCTCGTCGACTGCGCCAACCGTCTGCGCGAGGAAGGCATGGACAAGCGCGACGCGATCGTGAAGGCGACGGTCATTCGTCTGCGCCCCGTTCTGATGACGGCGCTGACCACGATCCTCGGTCTGCTGCCTCTGGCGATCGGATTCGGCACCGGCGCGGAGATCGTGCAGCCGGTCGCGATCGTGTGCATCGGCGGTCTCACCTATGCGACGCTGACCACCGCGTTCATCATCCCCGTGCTGTACGACCTGCTGCGCCGCAGCACAAGCGCGTCGAAAAAATGGTTCAACCGCATCGCCGACGCGGAAACCGGCTCGGCCGCGGCGGAAGCCGGATCGACCGAAGCGTAATCACCGTCCGATTTTCAACCCCTCCTTCGCCGCACGGCGTCCGAGGGGTTGTTTCATAAACGGGCGCCTCGCGTTGCAGCGATACCTTAGGGGGCGACGTCCCCGGCGCCCCGAAGGGCATCCGGGATCCTTTGCCTGCATTCCTTTCTTATATTCTTCTTGACGGCTTGTGCCAAAACGCGTAAAATGGGAGCATGGAAACGTATAAGCGACCGCAATCGAATTCCCTGCGTTGGCTGTGGGTGCTTGCCGCATGTGCCGGCACGCTGCTGCTGACGTTCGTTCCGAGCGGCGCATGGCTCGACGTACCCAATGAGGGCGAGCCTACGCTGTATCTTCTGGCATGCTTTCTGAAGCAGTTTCTGACCGTTGCGCTGCTGCTGATCGTGCCGGCGCTCCTGTCGCGCGCGGCGTACGCGGCGGGCGCATATGTGCTTGCGGGGTTCGCGCTTCTGTCGTTCGGCGCGGGATATCTGCTGTCGCACGACTGGATCGCTGCGCTCTGCACGATGCTGCTTGTGATGCTGCCCGGCGCGGGACTTTACGTGCTTTTTCGCCTGCGGCTCAACAACTTCCGCACGGTGCTGTACGGTTCGGTGCTCGTGCTGTTCGCGCTGTTCGGTTATATCTGCTTAAAGGATCTCATCGAAAACGGCAACGCGTATCTGCCGTTCAAAACGATCATCACGGCGTATGAGCGCGTGTTTCGCGCCGTGCAGCCCGACGCGGCTGCTTTTGGGAACGTGTACGGCGCGGCGGTCGGCGAACTGATCGACGCGGCGAAGCTGGCGCCGGAGGCGATCGGACTGCCGGTGCTCGTGATCCCCGCCATGTGCGCGGGACTTTCGAACGTACTGTTCTCGCATCTCATGAATCGCGACGGCGCCGCGGACCTTGCCGCGCTTCCGCCGTTTTCACAGTGGCGCTGCGAACGCGTGTTCGTCTATGCGTCCGCGGGCTTCGCGCTTGTGACCTATGTGCTGGCGATGATGAACGTCAACGGCATGGATACGCTTGCAAACATCGCGCTGCTCGTCTGGCGGTTCCCGTGTGCGCTTGCGGGGCTTTCGGCGCTGCGCGCGCTCAGCATCCACGTCAAAAAGACCTGGATCTTCATCATCGTCTGCGTCGCGTCGGCTGTGATGCCGGGCTTCGGTCTGACGGTGCTTTCGCTGGTCGGCATGTTTGCTTCGATCGGCAGACGAATGAACAACAGGAAGGACGGAACTCTATCATGAAGCAATACAGCGGTGTTCTGATCGTTTACGGCGCGGTGCTCGCCGTCGGTGCGGGTGCGATCGCACTGTTCGGCAGGCAGTACGTGATCGCGCTTGCCGTGCTGGGCGTCGGGCTCATTCTGATGGGCGTGATCGCGCTGCTTCTGAACCGGATCGCAAAAAGACAGCAGGCGCGCATGGACCTCGTGTTCCGCGAGAACGAAAGCGCCGTCGCGTCGCTGGTGCAGAACGTTTCGATCCCCTGCGCGATCATCGATCTGTCCGGCCGCATCACATGGCGCAACAACGCGTTCGCCGGTCTGACGAGCGAAAAGAACGTGCACGAGATCGCGCCGGACTTCGACGGCGAACACCCGATCCGTGTGCTGCAGGTGGAATACAACGGCGCGAACTATCAGGTGATGCACATCCTTCTCCAGCGCGCGCATGAACGGCAGCTCGTATTCCAGTACTGGCTCGACCGGACCGAAGCGGCGCACTATCAGCGGTTGTATCCCGAACAGCGTCCGTACGTGGCGATGATCTTTGTCGACAATTATGAAGAGCTTCTGAGCGACACGCAGGTGCACAGCACCGCGGTGCTCGCGGAGGTCGAGCGGCTGATCGGCGATCTGGCGAAGCGTCTCGGCGGTCTCTACCGCCGCTATGACAACGGGCGCTTCCTGCTGATCCTCGAGGCGAAACAGCTGCAGCAGCTGGAACAGGAACGCTTCACGCTGCTCGATCAGGCGCACCGGATCGACACCGGCTCGTCCTCCTCCGTCTCCCTTTCGATCGGGTTCGGCATCGCGCCGCGGCTCGTGCAGTCCGAACAGGACGCGCACCGCGCGATCGAGCTTGCGCTCGGACGCGGCGGCGATCAGGTCGTCGTCAAGGACGGCTCGGACTACCGGTTCTACGGCGGCAAGCGTCAGCATGACCCGCGCCAGTCGCGCGTGAAGGCGCGTTTGTTCTCGAAGGCGCTGTTCCAGCTTCTGGAAAACAGCGGCGACGTGTTCATCATGGGACACAAAAACTCCGATATGGACTGTCTCGGCGCGGCGCTCGGCGTCATGACCTGCGCGAACCACGTCGGCGCGCACGCCTATCTTGTGCTCGACGCGGTCAACACCACGATCGAGGACGCGGTCCGCACGCTCGAACGCTCCGGCGCCGGCTCGCTGATCATTCAGCCCGCGCAGGCGGCGGAAATGATGAAGCCGGACTCCGTGCTCGTCGTCGTCGACACGCAGCGCGCGTCCAACACGGTCGCGCCCGAGCTGCTGAAGCGAACCGAGCATATCGTGCTGATCGACCATCACCGGCGCAACGCCGATTACATCGACAACGCGACCCTGCACTATCTCGAAACGCGCGCATCGAGCGCGAGCGAAATGGTCACCGAAGTGCTGCAGTATTTCAGCGACAACGTGAAGCCCTCGGCGTTCACCTGCAGCGCGCTGCTCGCCGGCATCACGGTGGATACGAAGCAGTTTGCGTTCAACGTCGGCTCGCGCACGTTCGACGCCGCGGGATATCTGCGCCGCAACGGCGCCGATCTCTCCTCGGTCAAGCTGATGTTCCAGAACGATTTTGCAAGCTATGTGCGCTGCGCAAACGTCGTCGAGCGCGCAACGATCCGCAAGAGCGGCATCGCGATCTCGGTCTGCGACGACAACACGCCGGACGGGCAGCTGCTCGCGGCGCAGGCGGCGGATGAGCTTCTGGGCATCCGCAGCATCTATGCGGCGTTCGTGCTCGCGAAGATCGACGATATGGTGGCGATCTCCGGCAGAAGCTACGGACAGATCAACGTGCAGATGATCCTCGAAAAGCTCGGCGGCGGCGGACACCTGACGATGGCAGGCGCGCAGCTGCACGGCGTGACAACGGAAGAAGCGGTCGCAAAGCTGGAAGCGGCGATCGATGAATACGAGCGGGAAACGCCCGCGCATTAGTTCAGGAAAGGACGGATACGGAAGATGAAGGTATTGCTTTTACAGGATGTCAAGGGAACCGGCAAGAAGGGCGAAGTCGTGAATGTCAGCGACGGATACGCGCGCAACTTTCTGCTGCCGCGCAAGTTAGCGGACCCGGCGGACGCGCAGGCGATCAACGCCGCGAGCATTCAGAAGAGCGCTGCGCAGCACCGCAAGTTCACGGCGGGCGTCAAGGCGCGCGAGCAGGCGAAGGCCATCGACGGGCAGACCGTGCGCGTCAAAGCGCGCGTCGGCGAGAACGGCAAGATGTTCGGCACGGTTTCCAGCAAGGAGATCGCGGCGGCGCTTGCGGAACAGAAGGGCGTGGAGATCGACCGCAAGAAGATCGCGATCGAACCGATCCGTACGCTCGGCGAATACACCGCAAAGCTCTCGCTGTTCGAGGGCGTATCGGCAACCGTCAAGGTCATCGTAGAAGAATAAATGGAACAGCAATCGATCCAATCCCTGCCGCACAGCATCGAAGCGGAACGGTCCGTGCTCGGCTCCATGCTTCTGGACGCGAGCGCGCTCGACGCGATGCTCGAACAGCTCAAGCCGGAGGATTTTTATCAGCAGTCGCACGCGCAGATCTTTGAATCCATGCGCAAGATCCGTCAGGACGGCGATCAGGTCGACGTCGTGACGCTGACGAACGCGCTCGAACGCAGCGGAAAGCTCGAGAGCGCCGGCGGTCCCGTGTATCTGACCGAGCTCATGAACTTCGTGCCGACCGCGGCGAACGTGCAGCACTATGAGCGCATCGTTGAGGAACACAGCATCCAGCGCGCGCTGATCCGCGTCGGCAACGACATGATCCGCGACGGCATGAACGACCAGCGCGACGTCGAGCAGTCGCTTAACGACGCCGAACGGCGCATCTACGACATTTCGATGCGCAAGACCGAGGACACCCTGTCCCCCGCGTCCGAGATCGTGCCGAATACGATCAACCAGATCGGCGAGCTCGCCAGCCGCAAAGGCAAGCTGACCGGCATCGCCACGGGCTTTTCGAAGCTCGACCGGCTGACGAACGGTCTGCAAAAAAGCGACCTGATCATCCTCGCCGCGCGTCCCGCGATGGGCAAATCGGCGTTTGCGATGAACATCGCGCAGTATGCGGCGCTGCACGACAACCGCTCGGTCGCCGTGTTCTCGCTCGAAATGAGCAAGGAACAGCTGATGATGCGCATCATGTGCACCGAAGCGTCGGTCGACTCGCAGAAGATCAAGGACGGCTCGCTGAACGACACCGAGATGATGCGGCTGATGGATGTTTCCGAACCGCTGGCGAACGCCAAGCTGTTCATCGACGACTCCGCCGGCGCGACGGTTGCGAGCATCCGTTCAAAGTGCCGCCGTCTGAAGGCGCAGCAGGGGCTTGATCTCATCATCATCGACTATATGCAGCTGATGCAGGGCACCGGCACGGGCAGCCGCAAGAACGACAACCGTCAGCAGGAGATCTCCGACATGACGCGTGCCATGAAGCTACTGGCGCGTGAACTGAACCTGCCGATCATCCTGCTCTCGCAGCTGAACCGCGGTCCCGAACAGCGTCAGGACCACCGCCCGATGATCTCGGACCTGCGCGAATCCGGCTCGATCGAGCAGGACGCGGATATGGTCATCCTCCTCTACCGCGCCTCGGTTTACGACGAGAACGCGGGCAACGAGAGCGAGGCGATCGTCGCAAAGAACCGTCACGGTCCGATCGAGACCTGCCGGCTCGTGTTCCAGGGCGAGTACACGCGCTTCCGCACGCTGCAGGAAGAATAAAAAACAGCGGCTCGGTTTTGAGCCGCTGCTTTCTTTTTGGGTTTACTTCGCCTTTGTACGGATCTCTTCCGCGATCTTTGCCATGAAGTCTTCGACCGGCATCGCGCCGAGATCGCCGTTGCTTCTCGAACGCACCGCGACGGTGCCGTTCTCCGCTTCCTTGTCGCCGATGACGAGCATGTACGGGATCTTCATCATCTGCGCTTCGCGGATCTTGAAGCCGATCTTCTCGTTTCTAAGGTCGGTCTCCGCACGCACGCCCATGGCGTCGAGCTTCTTCTGCACCGCTTCCGCCGCGGCGTTCGCACGGTCGGTGATCGTGAGGATCTTGACCTGCACCGGCGCAAGCCAGGTCGGGAACGCGCCCGCGAAGTGCTCGGTCAGAATGCCGATAAAGCGCTCGATCGAACCAAAGACAACGCGGTGGATCATGATCGGGCGATGTTTCTTGCCGTCCTCGCCCATGTACTCCAGCTCAAAACGCTGCGGCAGCTGGAAATCAAGCTGGATC
>ODAI014469901.1_pt1 | contig 11351 bp, 4 predicted proteins | sample 1539321 | NCBI WGS metagenome assembly ODAI01 (sample SAMN02144231, study PRJEB22623) | gut metagenome | biome: sheep rumen | host: Ovis aries | place: New Zealand
CCGACGCCACCAAGTTCGACACGTTCAAGAAACTGCCCAACTGCGAGGATGTCTTCGTGTATAACCGCGATGTGGACCATCTCGACATGACCGAGGAGACGCTGAAGGGCACCGAGCCGAAGATAGCCGGTGAGCACGGTAACGAGAAGGGCTACTACCAGTTAGGCGACATCATCAAGTACAACAACCGCTATTATGTCTGTGCTTCCAACCATGACATCGACGAGACGGCACGCTTCGTGACGTTCAACGACAATGCCAGCCATGCAACGAAGACCTTTGAGTTCCAGAGCATTGAGATGAAAAACGGCAAGACGGTTGCCGACACGGTGTATAGTGACAATATGGCTTCAGCCGAGACTTTGAAGGAATGGGTTGTCAATATAGTCTTTAACGACAATGTTTGGAAAGACTTGCTCGATCGTATGAACGACGTCAACAGGGAGAAGGCACTCGAAGTCGTGCCACAGAGTGAGGACATACGAAACAATCTGATTAGATTCCTTTTCCCTTCCCAAAATATGATTACCGATGTAAATAAGTCAAGTATTCTGGGTGGCGGCAAACTTATCGCGTCATTTGAATGGGATTGGCTAAGAGAATACTCGAACAACATACCTAACGACTATAACATCATCGAGTATGCTCCAGTCATGTATCTGCTGGCAGACCAGATGCGTTATAGCACTCATTTGATAGAATCAACTGACCACTGGGTGCCTTACTTGATGCTTCTTCCCGATAATCAGGAATATAACGAAACTATATTACCCTTGCTTCAACAAGAAGAGTCGCAGACCACACTGAGTCCCTCTCACTTCCAGTGGCAAGACCTGGGCGTATATGAGATGCAAGGCAATAAAGAATTATACCCAGGTAAAACCAACAAGCCCTTCCATGTTTTGAAACTGGCCATGTATTGGAAGCATGACTTTACTGATATACAGGAAGAACCGGCTGCATTCATATTAAACTTCACCAAGAACTACCTGCAACATCCAAAAATTGGTGTTAAGAGAGATGCCGAGAAAAATCCGGAGCGTTGGACTAATCAGTGCATCACCAGCCGTGAGATTACCTTTACCGACAATGGTAAGCAGCAGAGCAAATACACCATTGTCTCCATGGCTGCCAGGCAGTAAGAAGTGAGAAGTGATAAATGATAAGTGATATGAATAGACTACTGAACTACTGGTTGATGGCCGCCTTGGTGTGCAGCCTCGCCTTGAGCGTCACCTCCTGTAAGGATGATGACAAAGACGAGAACAATGAACCGAGTAACGGAAAGACCGACGAGCAGGTTGAACAGGATATGGCTGATGCCGCCGTGTTCTGGGGCGTAGTGGGCCAACTCTCTGATACGCCCATGCCCGACGACTGGAAGAATGCCACGTATGAACCCGCCATCGGACAGCCCGACGGCACAAACAGCGCCATCCGCATTGTGAGTTGCACCGACGAAGAGAGTGCCGCCGCTCGTGCTGCCGACCTCCTGGGTGCCGACATCACCACCGAGACGGCGGACTACACCTACCAGAACGACATCGTGGGAACGCTGACCTACCGCAAGACGGGCGGTGCGTCACTCGCCACCGTCGATGTCAGCATCAAGCAGATGCCGGGTCTCTCGCAGATTGTCTACAAGACCCCTGAGCAGATGGGGCAGAACGCCTCGTTCTCCGGTACGGCTTACTACCGCTTCGGCGATGTGGTGACCAAGACCAACAGCAGCGGAAAAACGGAATACTGGGTCTGCATTCGTCCCTCTTTCAACCCCGCCGGTAAGGGCGAGAGCCACTGGATCAGCGTGAGCAAGTTGCCCAATGAGAACATCCTGCCCAAGGAAAACAAGTATTTGAAAGACGGCTCGAAAGTGACCTTCAACTTACCTAAGAACCTGGTATCTTCTCAGGAATACATGGTCGATCTGGCCGAGTTGCTCTATGCCATGACCGATGCCCGTCAGTGGGCCTACAACCTGATTAAGGACGATGGCTACAAGAAGTTGAAATACCTTTGGGACTTCGATTTCAAGAAGCGGTTTGAGTACCACGACCACACCTACTTCGACAGGTTGGGTGAGGAATGGGAGAAAAAGGGTCTCTTCAAGGGTATCTTCGGTCTCAACCGCGAAGAGATGAAGCAGCACTTGGCCACGAAGGGACTGAGCATGCTCTGGAAGTCGGGCACTCTATCGGGCAACGACGTCACGCTGGAGGTGACACGCTACGACGGCATGAACCTCAAGACCAAGCACGACTTCAAGGCCACCAGCCGCTGGGAAAGCAAAGCCTTCGACATCAATACCCTCATAGGCGACAAGGGCTATATCGACGACCCGGGCGTCGTCGGTGCCGGCGACCGCTACTGGGTGGTGCGCTACGCCTCCGGAGCCACGCTGGCCAAGGGCAATGAGGCCGGCGGCTACGACGTACACAAGCGGATGCCCAATTGCACCGACGAATTCCTCTATAATCAAGTGGTGGAAGGAAGTGACATGACGGTGCAGACACTGAAGGACACGCCGCCAAGCAACTCACTCGACGGTATCTTTGACGAACACGGCTACTACCTCTGTGGCGACGTGCTGTTTGACAAGAACGGCTGCCGCTGGATCTGTGTACAGGGCATACCCCATGTGACAAGCGATGTTGAACTCACCAAATACAAAGACTACATGTATGCCTACTTTGTCAGTTTCGACCGTGACGCCGTGGGCGACCAACTGAAAAATGTGCCTAAGAAGCAACTTGCCATGCAGATGCTCTTTGTCATGGAGGTCGGCTTCCACGATGCGTTGCTGCATTGGAATAAGGAGGAAAATGCCCGAACGTATGCTATGGAAAACATCAAGAACTACGCAGGCGTGGCTATGGAGGAAATCATTGCCGTACGCGACACCTTGCACAAGTTCACTGCAGATACTAAGGCTCATTATATACAGAATAATTACATGAGTACGGTCTATAAGGACACCGACGGCAAACTCTGCGTGCTGCGTCTCGTGGCAGACTATACTGCAGAACAGACGGCTGCCGGACAGGCAGGAAAACGTGATTTCTCATGGCATTTCTATGATGCCTACACCAAGGGCTTGAAGACACGCATGTTACTCTCAGACCTGGCCGACCAAAGCAAGGTGGACACTTACTCTGCCTATGACGAATGGATTTATCTGCCTTGGGCAGAATTAGATGTCTCCAAGGGATTCCCGCCTATGGTTACCGCCACTACTGGACCGCGTACAGATACCGAGGACCTCACTGACCTCATGCGCCTCATCTACGAGTCAGGACGTAAATATACGGATGCGGAAGGAACGGTTCCTTTCGATATGTACCGCGACCCGCTCGTACCTTTCGCCGTGAAGCGGGTAAAGGATACCAGGCAACCTCTCTCAGCCTTTGATGACGGAACGACATTCTACCATTGGGGCCGTATCTACAATTTAAACCCCAATTTCTTTGCTGAAGGCTACAGATTCGAAAGTTCTTTATATCTTACTTATCAAATACAGCAGAACCAAGAATGGCTCAACGATAAACTCTATCACTGGGGCATGACTAATGCCGTTAAGTAATTGAACATTGAACATTGAAGAATTGAAGAGATGAAAAAAACATTCAAGCACATCCTCACGCTCATGGCTGCAATGGCCATGGGGGTCCTGCTTGCCGCCTGTGCCGACGATGACCATTACAGCATCAGGGAGGCGCGGATCGACATCGACCAGACAGTGCTTGGACAGTTGGAAGCCTACGGTTACGCCACGCCGTTCAACCTCGTGACCGATGCGGATGCCGAGTGGGAGGCCACCATGGAGTGGGACGCCAAGAAGAACGCCCAGCCCGCCTACGTCTATCCAAAGGCGGGTAAGGGTTCTGCTCTGCTGAAGATTGCGACCCTCGACAACCCCACACAGTCGCCCCGTCAGGCCACGCTGAAGATTACCTTCCCCAAGGACCCGTCGAAGAACATCACGCTGCCCATCACGCAGAAGCGAGGTGCCGACGACAACGGCAGCGAGGATATAGCATACGGTAACAAGGCACGCGGCATCGGCTACGGCTACAACTGTTTTGACGGCTATGCTGAGGAGGCCTGTCTGACCACTCCCATCCTGAAGGTGGACGAGATGTACGACGAGAAAGAACTCGTCTATGACTTCAGCACGGTCAGGGTGGAACAGCGTGAGGAGAGCGGAGCCAGCATTGACGAACTGGCAGGCAAACTGAATGGCACAATGCACGCGGCAGCCTCCAACTGGGGACTGAGTGCCTCCGTCGATGCCAAGTTCAGCGGCGGCCAGAAGAGTACAGCCAGCAACGAGTTTGCATGGATGGATGTCAACGCCACCACCTGCACGGCGTCGTTCAACGGCCCGCAGAGCGACCTCATCTTCCACTACATGACCGACGAGGCATACGCTGACATCAACGGCATGGAACGATGGTCGGAAAAGAAACAAAAGGATGACGTCTGGTATCCCTCTACCGACGAGGGCTTTGCCAAGTTGGTAAAGAACTACGGCACCCATCTCGTGGTCAGCGGCAGGCTGGGCGGCCAGCTGCATACGCAGGTCACTGCCAATACGTCGAAGATTACGACAGCCTATAACACCAGTGCAGCGCTTGAGGCAACCTATGGCGGCCCTTACTCTATCAATGCCGAAGGCAAGGCCAAGGCGCAGTGGGCTCATGCCCAGTCGAGGAATCACTCTGCCTTCTACTTCGCCTACAAGCTGCGCGGCGGGAGTCATGACGACGGCAGTTTCACAGCCTTGAGTTCCGTGTTGGACAAGATGACCAAGGCCCGTCAGGGTGCAGGCACTGAGGACGACGAGGTGAGCGAAGCGGAACTGAACGTGAAGATTGACGACACGTCACCAGAATACGAGGCTGCTTCCGATGCCTGGATCAGGTCGCTGTCGCCTAAGGGCGGCACTGCCGAAGCCCTTGAGGAGGCACTGAAATGCGTGGTGCTCGTCGAGTTCCGCGACGACAATGACCTCGTGCCCATCTACGAACTGGTGGACCAAACCCTCACCGAGGAAGAAGACGGAGTTGATGGCAAAGCCCGCTATCAGGCTTTCAAGTTGTGGTATGAGACGAAACTCATGGCCGATCCCAGCGTCATCGACCGTTACAAGCCCAAGAGTAGCATCCTCATTCCGCCCACCATCGTCAACCCCATGATTGACATGAGCAACGCCGACAGCAAGACGTCACTGATTCAGGATGTCTATATCGACAGCGACAACGGCCAGCACGTGGCCCGCATCTGCTCTGAGTTCATCCCGCTCATCAACCCCACGAAGCGCGTCAGCGTCGTCTATCCCGTGGTGAACGGCAAGACGCGCTATAACCTTGGCATCTACTGTGGCGATGACTATACCTATCCCTGCTACGTCAGTTGGGGACAAGTGGATGATCCTGGCACACCCTTTATAACCCCTATCAGTGACACGAGGCTTGGCGGCTACGACGTAGCCTACCTGCGCGGCAATCACCTGACGCTGTTCCCAGACGAGAACTTCAGCGACGAGGACTACCTGAGGACCAAAGCCAACCCATTCACTTTAGTGCTGAAGGACAACAACGAGGACATCGTCTATCCGTTGGTGAAGATTAACGACTATCTCTACACCCGCAACTTCTATCGTGCTCGCACTTATCAGAACGGCGCACAACAGATGTCCGACAAACTGCCGCAGGGTGCTAAGGGCGTCATCAATGCGTTCTCGCCCTTCTACAGAAATACGGACCCCAGCAAGAATATTGACTGGTATCTGGTATCGAACTACAGCCTGAACCTGCACGCCTGGGGCGGCTTTGCGCCACAGGGCTGGACCATGCCCTACTACAGCCAGTACCAGAAGATGATTGACAACCTGGCCGGCATCCCAGGCAAGAAGCCCGACGGCACCATCGGCGCCTCGTTCCTCTCAGGTGGCATCTATGGTTTCAATACCCAGGCAACAGGCTGCGTCATCGTGGGCTATCCATCGAAAGACAAGGACAAGCCCGAACGCGTGGCACTGGTGAACAAGAACATGCTCTACCTCGGCGCACTCAGCGATGCCGACAGGGCGAAGCTGGAGGGGTCCGACGCGACCTATAACATGTGGGACCAGCTGACCACGGCCTTGAATTGCGATGCACTTGCCGTGGAACCGGCTACGGGCAACGTTGCCATGACCTACTACAAGAAACAGGCACCCACCTGTCTAGACTACACGCAGTTCAACGGCGACGGCTACTGGCCTGAGAACCTGCGCAACAAGGGAGAATGGAAGAACTATAAGGATCACGGAGATCCTATCAATTATATCAAATATCAGTATGAGAGTCGTGACAAATATGGCTGGCCAAGCAACTATCTCTGCTATCCCGTCATCATCTGTCAGAAAGCAGTGAGGTAGATTGAAGATTGAAGATTAAAGATTAAAAATTATATATTAAACATTAAATATGACAATTATGAAAAAAGCATTCAAACACATTCCGACGCTCGTGGCCGCAGTGGTCATGGGTAGTCTGTTTGTCGCCTGTACCGATGATGACAACTACAGCATCAAGGAGGCGAAGATTGACATCAATCCAACCACGTTAGGACAGTTAGAGGCCTACAGCTACTCAACGTCTTTCAACCTCGTGACCGATGCCGATGCCGAATGGGAGGCCACCGTAGAGTGGGACGACGAGACCACGGACCAGCCTGCCTACGTCTATCCCAAGAAAGGCACGGGTTCCGCTCTGCTGAAGATTGTGACCCTCGACAACCGCACACAGTCGCCCCGTCAGGCCACACTGAAGATTACCTTCCCCAAGGATCCGTCGAAGAACATCACGCAGGTCATCACGCAGAAGCGCGGTGCCGACACCAACGCTGTCGAGGACATTGAGAACGGTAACATCACACGCGGTATCGGCTATGGCTATAACTGTTTCGACGGCTATGCCGAACTCGCCTGCATGAAGGCCCCTATCCTACAAGTCAATAAGATGTACGACGAAAAGACACTCATCTATGATTTCAGCTCTCTTCAGGTGGAGCAGCGCGAGGAAAGCGGCGCCAGTGTTGAGGAGATGGCCCGCAAACTGAACGCATCGATGCACGCCTCGGCGTCGAACTGGGGCTTGAGTGTCACGGTCGATGCCAAGTTCAATGCCGGACAGAAGAAAACGGAAAGCAATGAGTTTGCCTGGATGGACATCAACGCCGTTACCTGTACTGCTGTGCTCAACGGCACGCAGGACGACCTGATCTTTGAATATATGACCGACGGAGCCTACAACGACATCAACGGTTTACCTACCACCCGACGCGGCAGAGAGATTGTCAAGTACCCCGCTACCGACGAGGGTTTTGCCAAGTTGGTGATGAACTACGGTACTCACCTCGTGGTGGGTGGCAAATTAGGTGGACAGTTGCATACACAGGTGACTGCCAACACGTCGAAGATTACCACGGCCTACAATGCCAGCGTAGCCTTGGAGGTGACCTATAGCGGCCCCTTCTCCAGCGATGTCAACTCGAACACCAAGGCCCAGATGGCCAAAGCCCAGTCGAAGAACCAGAATGCTTTCTTCTTTGACTACAAACTGCTCGGTGGCGGTAGGGATGACGATACCTTCCAGGCACTGAACTCTGTGCTGGGCAAGATGACTAAGGCCCGTCAGGGTGCAGGTACTGAGGATAATCTGACGGATGATTCGGAACTGAACGTAAAGATTGAAGACACCTCTGGAGAGTACGAGGCTGCTGCCGATAATTGGAAAAAGTCGCTCATGCCCACGGGCAGCAGCGAATCTGAGCGTGAGGATGCCCTGAAGAATGTGGTGCTGGTGGATTTCGCAAAAGAGGAAAACCTTGTGCCGCTCTACGAGTTGGTGGACCAAACCCTTACCGAGGACGAGGATGGCGTGGATGGCAAGGCCCGCTATGAGGCCTTTAAGGAGTGGTATGAGCGCAAACTCATGGCCGACCCCAGCATCATTAAAAGGTATAAGCCCAAGAGCGAGATTAACACCCCGCCAACCATCATCGACCCCATCATCGACCTGACCAAGGCCGACACCAAGGAGTCGCTCGTCTGGGACGTCTATCTCAGCAACGGCCAGCACGTGGCCCGTGTCTGCTCAGAGTTCATCCCGCTCATCAACCCCACCAAGCGTGTCAACGTCGTCTATCCGATTGTCAACGGCAAGTGCCGCTACAACCTCGGCATCTTCTGCGGCGACGAGGTGACCTATCCCTACTACGTCAGCTGGGGACAAGTCGATGACCCGAGTACACCGCTCATCACACAAATCAAGGACACCGAGCTGGGCGGCTACAACGTGGCCTACCTGCGAGGCAATCACCTGACTCTGTTCCCCGACGAGAACTTCAGCGATGAGGACTACCTGACAACAACCGCCGAGCCCTATAACCTGCTCAGCAAGGACAACGGCAAGGACCTGGTGTTCCCGCTGGTGAAAATCAACGACTACATCTACACCCGCGACCTCTACCGTGCACGCTCCTACCAGAACGGCACGCCGCAGATGTCGGACAAGGTGCCCTACGACAAAGACCACCAGAACGCCTTCTCGGTATTCAGCAGATATGCCGACGCAACGCAGAACGTGGACTGGTATCTGGTATCCAACTACACCAACAGCCTGCACCGATGGGGAGGCTTTGCACCGCAGGGCTGGACGGTGCCCTACTACAGCCAATACGATAAGATGATACAGAATCTGGCCGATATCCCCGGCAAGAAGCCCGACGGCACCATCGGAGCCTCCTTCCTGAAGAACGGCGTCTACGGCCTGAACACCTATGCCACGGGCTGCATCATCATTGAGCATGATACCGGCGACAAGGACGGTAAGGTCGATGAGATAGCCCGCTGCAACGAGAAAATCCTGTACCTTGGTGCGCTCAGCGATGTGGACAAGGAGAAACTCGACGGAACGAGCAACGTCTATGGCGAGCGTGGCGACCTGCAGTCGATGTTCGACTGTCCGGCACTCGCTGTAGAACCCGCTACGGGCAATGTCTCCATGACCCGTTTCTGGGATAAGACCATCACCATTATCGATAACCACCAGTTCGTAGGCGATGGATACTACCCCGAGTGGCTTCGTGGCAAGGGCGGCGATTGGAGTAATCCTATGAAACACCTCGAGAAGGTGTACGAGACGTCCAGTTTCGATAATGTCGGCTATAAGATGTGCTACCCCATCATCATCTGCCAGAAGGTGGTGAAGTAATAAGAATCCTCTCTCAAAGTAGTATGAGGGACAGGCACTTGGGGTATTTCCCCATGTGTCTGTCCCTCATACTATAACATACCTTTCAGATCCATATAGTCGTATTGCCACTTTTTTATTCCATTTTGTATGGTAATTCGGGAAAAATGATTATCTTTGCAGCCGTAAGAACTATAATGATGAAGTATCCTATTGGCATTCAGAACTTCGGCGAGATACGCCGCGACGGCTATGTGTATGTGGACAAGACGGCGCTGATGTGGAAAATGGTGGACGAGGGGAAGTATTACTTCCTGTCACGTCCCCGCCGTTTCGGCAAGTCGCTGCTGCTTAGCACGATGGAAGCCTTCTTCTCCGGCGAGCGGGAATTGTTCCGCGGACTCTATGTCGACGGCGTGGAGTGGGACTGGCAGGCCTATCCCATCATGCACCTCGACCTGAACACCGAGAAATATGACTCCCCACAGGCATTGTCAGACAGAATCGAACTGTTCTTGGCGACCAATGAGAAGTTGTACGGACATGAGCCCTTCGAGAAATCATTCGGGGCTCGTTTTGAAGGAGTAATTCGCCGTGCCTTCGAGAATACCGGGCTTCGCGCAGTCATTCTCGTGGATGAATACGACAAGCCGATGTTGCAGGCCATCGGCAACGATGAACTGCAACAAGGGTATCGCGACACCTTGAAGGCCTTCTATGGTGCCCTGAAGTCCAGCGACCGCTACATCCGCTTCGCCTTCCTGACGGGCGTGACGAAGTTTGGCAAGGTGAGCGTGTTCAGCGACCTGAACAACCTGACGGACCTTTCATTCGACCATCGCTATTCTGAAGTCTGCGGCATCACGGAGAAAGAACTTCACCACTACTTCGACGAGAGCGTGACGGAACTGGCCGAAGACAACGGTATGACCCAGGAAGAGTGCTACGTCCGCCTGAAGCGCGACTTCGACGGCTACCATTTCTGCATGGAGAGCCCGGGCATGTATAATCCTTTCAGTGTGCTCAACACTCTCAGCAAGAAGCGCTTCAGCGACTACTGGTTTGAGACGGGCACGCCCTCCTTCCTCGTCTATCAGTTAAAGAAGACGGGCTATCCGCTCGATGCCATGACAACGGAGGAACTCTCGACCGACACGCTCAACAGCATCGACATCATGGACACAAACCCCTTGCCGCTGCTCTATCAGAGCGGCTACCTGACACTGAAGGAGTACGACGAGGAGTTCGATTCCTATACGCTCGGCTTTCCCAATCGGGAAGTGGAACGGGGATTCATCAAATATCTGCTCCCGTTCTATACTCCGAAGGCACCAGACAAGTCCTCATACTCCATCTCCCAGTTTGTCAAGGATATCAGACAGGGTGATGCCGAAGGCTTCATGCAGCGCTTGGAGGACTTCTTTGCCACGGGCGACTATCAGGTAATGGGCAATCTGGAGATTTATTTCCAGAACACGCTCTACGTCTTCTTCCGTCTTCTGGGCTTCTATGTGGAAGTAGAGCGTCGCACCTCCCGTGGTCGCATCGACGTGGTGATGCAGACACCGGACTATGTGTATGTCCTCGAACTCAAGATCAACCAGACCGCCGCAGCCGCCCTGCAGCAGATAGAAGATAAAGGCTATGCCCGGCCCTTCGCTAATGACCCCCGACATCTTTTCAAGATTGGCGTCAACTTCTCGACGGACACCAAGTTGATTGACGACTGGAAAGTGGTAGCATGAGAGCCATTAATTACAGCTAGTCATGGGGACAGGCACCTGGGTCATAGCAGTCATCATACCCAAGTACCTGTCCCAGTGACTAAGAGAGTCATCTAACCCCAAGTTTACGTTGAAGTTCCAAAGAACGTTTCATGATTCTATTAAACCTGTCCTCGCGTTCCTGACTCCACTCTGAACCACGCAGGTACTTAGCATTGTACTCGCACAGTTCGATGAAGCGTTCTGCCACCTCACCCGTCAGCACTGGAATGTTTGTTACTGGTATTGCCATTATTATTTATCTCTTTTCCCGCTTTAGCGGCGTTGCACGACGCAAAGGTACAACTTTTTTTCTAATTAACGATAAGAATTGCAGAGTTTAACGCGG
>ODAI011374071.1_pt1 | contig 11350 bp, 9 predicted proteins | sample 1539321 | NCBI WGS metagenome assembly ODAI01 (sample SAMN02144231, study PRJEB22623) | gut metagenome | biome: sheep rumen | host: Ovis aries | place: New Zealand
AAGCTTTCTGCTGGAAGTATCTATTACTTCACCGGCTTCTCCAGTAGAGACAGCCTTGTTGTCAGCCATATCCATATCCGCTGAAGCGGCTTCCTCGTAGACCCCATAGCTTCCTGCGGTCTCATATGCGCTATCCATTCCCGTGATAGAGCTTCTAGCAGGATCCGAAGAAGATCCGCAACCTGAAAGTACCATCACGGCAGACATTGCTGCAGCAAGTATAATCCCTGACTTTTTCTTTTTCATAGCTTTCCTCCTCAAATACAAACCTAAAGCATCGCGCTTTTGACACATTCTTCAGTCTGTTCTATTGCTTTTCATGACCTGTCCACAAGTTGCTCAATCTTATCAAAGGAATCTTTTGCTTCCTCAATCTTTTCTGCGGATCCTATAACGCACAGGCACCCGTCAGACATAAAGGCATCCACATATGCTGCAAGGTCACGGATGGTCTGCTTTGTGGTAGAAAGAAGCTGATCCCTGTTCTTCTGGATATTCTCCATTTTAGCATTGCACAGATATGCTGTAAGGCCATAACTTCCCTTTGCTGAAGGAGTCTTAGGTGTATCCAGGTCAGAGATTGCTCCGATTATATACTGAAGGATTGTCCTGTCATCTGCATCAAACTCCTTCAGATAATCAGAAGCTTTCTCAAATACATCCACACTGTTTAAGAGATTTGGATCTCTGTATGTAACAAAGGCAGAATCGCCGTTCTTTGCAAAACTGCTCATGCAGCCGTAGGCTCCACCAAGTATTCGGATGTTCTTCCAGAGATAATCATAGCCCATCATAACCTTCAGCACCCTAAGTGACCCATGATACTTAAGGCCGTTCTTACCAAAATTACCTGCCCGGCTTACATACTGAACCTGGCCTGCAGTCTTAAAGGCTTCATTCTTCTTTTCAGGTTTAAGGATAAGGCTTCCCTTCTTAACTTCTTCAGTATAAAGAGATTTCACAAACTCTTTTACCAAAGGCTCTATTCCGTCATATTCCTTCTCTGTTCCGGTAATATCCACAAGAAGATTCTCAGGTCTGAAAAGAAGCTTTGAAAGCATTACAAGTTTTTCAATAATATCCTTTGATCCATCATCAGTTTCAAGAGCCTTGCAGACTCTCTCAAGGTGTCTGAAATATCCGATTCCGCTAACATTATCAGAAACCATGGCAGATGGTGAAACATAAGACATAGCTCTGATGGCTGCACTCTGATGACCTGCAGCTGAGAGGTCGGAAGACAGCCTTGCATACTGCTCTCCGAAGATCTCGCGAAGTCTCTTAGTGTCATCAAACTTTGTAGCTGTCAGGATTTCTTTTACCAGTTCAAAAGCAAAGCCCAGGTTCTCATGAAGGACCTTGACGCTTACTTCAAACTTGGTCTGGAACTTCTTTACATCATCAGAATCAGTGTATGTGCTGATTGATCCGCTGATTCCACCGGTTCTTATATTGATTTCATTGAAGAGATCTCCGTACTCATAGTGCTCAGTGTTCAGCATACCAAGAACCTTCTTAAGTGATGCTACATATGGCAAAAGAGTCGGATCAACACTATTCATATCAAAGACAAAATTCAGATAAGCAATACCATTTGTAAATACATTATGGAAAAGGATCTTATTACCATCTGCTTCTCTGAGCTCATAAATGAACTTCTCAGCTTCTTTCTTCATATCCTCAAGTTTAAGAAGCGGAATCTTTTTAAGATCCTCGGGATTATCAGGTGTATCCTGATATTCCTTAAGTTCTTTGGTCTCCTTAACTATTGTGGCAATTTCTTCCTTTGACAGGGAATTCTTGTAATCGGCAAGCTTCTTTTTAAGCTCCTCGTCCTTCTTCTCTGTAAGCCCCTGCTTAGGCTCCAGAACTACTACTGTCCTGTGAGGATTATCAATAAGATACTTCTGAACAAGCTCCTCAAAATAGCGCCCCTGAACTTCTTTCTTGAGTTCTGCGAAAGTTGCATTGGCCTCCACATTTATCCAAGGCTTCATATCATCATAAAGCCAGCTGTCTAATACCTGAAGTCCATATAAAAGCCCCTTTGGATATCTTCCAAAATCCGCCTCTCTGTACTTAAACTCATCATAAGAAAGTCCTGCCATAAGGGATTTCTTGTCAATCCCCTTCTCAACCTGCTCCTTAAGAACCTTTCTTATGGTATTTACAAATTCCTCCTTCTGAGAGGCATCGGCATTTTTTGCCACAATTGAAAACACAGGCTGCTGAATGCCATTGTCATACTCGCTGTATACGTCTTGACCTATCCCCCTTTCAATAAGTGCCTTCTTGATGGGAGCTCCTGGAGCGGAACAAAGTGCGTAGTCAAGAATATCAAAGGCAACATAAACCTTACTTTCCAAAGTGGATCCCACACTGCAGTTATAGGACAGATAGGTATTCTTTGACAGTTCATCCTCTGGAAGAACCGGATAGGGCTTTGTGATCTCTTTTGGCGCATCAAAAGCCTTCTGGAATGCAACCCTGGAATCTACCTCGATGTGATCAAACTTTGAGAGGTAATTCTTATCGATGAAATCAAGCTTTTCAGCCATATCCATGTTTCCATACATGTAGATATAGCTGTTTGAAGGATGATAATACTTTCTGTGAAAGTCAAGATACTCCTCATAGGTAAGATGCGGAATCACATCAGGATCTCCACCTGATTCAATTCCATAGGTAATATCAGGATAAAGAGAATTCTGGATTTCTCTTGAGAGCACATCATCTGCAGAGGAAAACGCTCCCTTCATTTCGTTATAAACAACACCATTGATGGTAAGATCAGAGTTCTCATCCTCCATCTCATAGTGCCAGCCCTCCTGGCGGAATATCTTATCAGTCTTATAAATATTTGGATAAAAAACTGCATCAAGATATACATGCATCAGGTTCTGAAAATCTGCGTCATTACAGCTTGCAATGGGATAAACAGTCTTATCCGGATAGGTCATTGCATTTAAAAACGTATTAAGAGAACCCTTGACCAATTCAACAAAGGGATCTTTCACCGGGAACTCCTTTGATCCGCAAAGAACTGTATGCTCAATGATATGAGCAACACCGGTGGAATCCTTTGGTGGCGTCCTAAAACCAATGGCAAAGACCTTGTTCTCTTCATCGTTTGATAATAAAGCCAGCCTTGCTCCGGTTTTTTTATGTCTCATAAGAAAGCTCTCAGAATTAAGATCATCGATCTTTCTTTTCTCAATTATTTCGTAAGCAGATAACTCTTCAAGTCTCATTTATTTTCCTTTCACATATATCAGATATCAAAATCATCTCCCGGTTTCAAAGACAGATCAAAATCATCCTTGGTTTCCTCCGGCTCTGGCACAATTTGTGGTATCTTAGCATCACTGCCACTTTCATCGCCTTCCATTTCATCAATGTACTTAGGAACGCTTTCGTTTATCTCTTTTATAGCAGCTACAATTGTATCTCTTTCGTCTAAAGCATTGTCGGATTCTTTCTCAGGCCTGTTGATATGAAGCTTCTTCGGCTTTCCATTGGCATCCTGGTTCACTTTCAGCTCTGGCATCTTCATGCGGGGCGTAAGATCCACATCGTCATCATCTTCAGGAAGCACCATTCCTTCAGGTACAAAGCGCTCCTTCTTCTCAGGCAGAGAAGCTTCCCCGGATTCAGGAGTCTCTTCCGGCACAGGGACTTCTTCTGGCTCCTTTGTACCTTCAGGTTCAGGAACTTTCTCAGCCTCTACAGTGTTTTCATCATCACCGGAAACTTCATATTCGGGAGTTTCCTCCAGCGCAGTAACTCTTTCAGTTTCAGGGACTTCCTCAAACTCAGGAGTTTCTTCAGGTTCAGAAGTCTTTTCCTGTTCAGAAGCCCGTTCCGGCTCAAGAGCTTCCTCTGTTTCAGAAGCCTCTTCCTGCTCATGAATTTCTTCCGCAGCAGCATTCTCAGTATTGTTTTCAGCTGCAGAAGCAACAGACTGCTCAGTAGCAGCTTCATTTTCTACAGCAGCTTCTTTTGTTTCTCCCTCCTTTTCGGGGTCAACCCAGCCCAGATCTTCATCGGGCTCATAATCTCCTGCCTCATGAGCGGGCAATGTGATAAGGGAAGAAACACATCCCAGGATCAGAGCATAATACACGGTTACAAATACCTGAGTATTCATCCTGGTTGCTCCCATAAAGGGAACCGTTGCAAATATAAGTATCATGGACAAAAGCCATGGAGATATCTTTTCCACCTGTCGGTTTTTCCAAAAGCCGACAATTATACCTGACATAGCGATAACAGTTATCAGGTACAGCATCTTGTGATCTGTATAAACCCAAAATGCGCTAAAAGTATTCAGATTATGGAAATAATATGAGGCCCAGTTTGAGAGCCTTTCATTAAAGGCATAAAAACCTGCTTCCTGTACTAGCATTCCAATAAAAGTAATAACAGCAGCAATCAGAACCGGGACAAGCCTCAAAACTTCCTTCGAGGGCTTTCTTCCATAGAGCATAGGCGCTGCCATAAAAAACGGAAGTATCATAATGATAGTTCCGGCATCGACATATGCCATGAACCCAACAACTACACCCACAATGATATAGCCTATGATCCAAAGCTTATATACATAGATCCCTTTATATGCTCCCTTAAGGTATTGCCCCACCACCAAAAGCTCAAGGCCAAACATAGCCATAAACAATGAGTCTGTAGACAGTTCAAGTCCTGTGAAAGCATTTGTAAACACCGGCACAAAAGCAAGATATGCTGTAGATACAACTGCTGCAGACATTCCAAGAAGTTGTTTAACAGTAAAGAAGCAGCAGATCATAAATATGGTAAAACATGCAATTTGGAAAATGAATGGAACAGTGATGATATTCCCTGTAAATATGAGAATCACTTTAAGTATGGCAGAATAGACAACTGACAAAAGATCATATTCCGACACTACTTTATCGCCGCCTATCATGGCATTCTCATAGAGAGAGTATTTTCCTGTAACATCTCCGGAGCAATTTGACAAAATCTCCAGCCTGTACCAAAATCCCCCCACAAGTATAAGCACAGCCAGAATGGCATACAATATTTTAAATGGCACATTATCCTTAAAATCATGCGCCATGAGACTGTCGGATACCTTGCCCAAAGCAAAGGTCAAAATTGACATGGCTAATATACTCAGCCCTGTGAATATTCCGACGTAAACCATCAGATTATCAGATGGAAAGAGTCCTGAAAAGAAACTACTACTTGCCACCATCACAATATCAAACAGCACAAATACAACCCAGATACAGATTGCCGGCCAGGCACGTTTCAGTTTCATTTTTCAGGACCCCCAAGTCTAGTTTTTTTATTTCAACCAAAAGAGCATATGTATTACTCTTCAGGTTCCTCCCAGTTGTGATAAACAGCCTGTACATCATCATCTTCATCAAGAAGATCCAGAATTCTCTGAAGATACTTAACGTTCTCAGGATCTGTTACAGCAACATAATTCTGAGGGATCATTGTCACCTCAGCAGAAGCGGTAGTTACGTTCTCTTTGTTAAGAGCCTCAACAACTGCCTGGAAATTGTCAGGTGTTGTAAGGATTTCATAGCTGTCATCCTCTTCGTTGAAATCATCTGCACCTGCATCAAGAACAAGCATCATGAGATCATCTGAAGACATGTTGCACTCTTCCTTGTCAATAAGGATCTGTCCCTTATTATCGAACATATAGGAAACACAGCCGGGTGTTCCGACATTTCCGTTACCCTTTGAAAAAGCAGCCTTAACATTGGAAGCTGTCCTGTTCTGATTGTCGGTAAGAGCCTCAACAATAATAGCTGTTCCGCCAGGTCCATATCCTTCGTAAGTAATGTTCTTGTAATCCACGTTACCCTCGGCACCTGACGCCTTCTTGATTCCACGGTCGATGGTGTCGTTAGGCATATTGTTAGCCTTTGCCTTTGCAATAACCTGTGCAAGCTTAAAGTTATTAGCAGGATCAGGTCCGCCTTCTTTAACTGCTACAGCAATTTCTCTTCCAATAATTGTAAAGATCTTGCCCTTTGCAGCATCATTTTTTTCTTTCTTGTGCTTGATGTTTGCAAATTTTGAATGTCCTGACATAAAAACTTCCTTTCATATTACATTAACTATTTTGCTATTTCTAAATTCTCCTCCTCTTCAGTCTCGGCCTCCTGGGGAAGCTTCTTTAAAAGAACGCTCTCCACCATATGGTTCTGAACTGAAAGGATCTTGAAATTATAGCCATCCACTTCTGTCTCGAAATCCTCGTCGTTTTCAGGTATTCTATCCAGTCTTGAAATAAGAAAACCGTTAAGGGTCTCGAACTCACTCTTTTCAAAAGAGATTTTAAACCTTTTCTCCAGTACTTCAAGAGGTGTTTTGCCATCCACCATAAATTCACCGGCATTTTTCGTGGGTTTAATGTAGTTCTCATCCTCATCGTACTCGTCCATGATGTTACCGACGATTTCCTCAAGGATGTCCTCCATTGAGACAAGACCTGCTGTCTGTCCATACTCATCGATGACTATGACCATCTGAGTCTTGGAGGACTGCATGCTGTGGAACAGGGAATCAATATTCCTTGTCTCCGGAACGAACTTGGGCTGCCGAAGGAGCCCCTTTATCTTCCTGATAGGCAGCTCCTCATCTGTATCGGCATTAAGCTTCTTCATGGCATCCCTTATATGCATGATACCAATTATGTGGTCAATATCTTCAAGATAAACCGGAAATCTGGAGTTGTTGGTATCTATCATGAAACTCACAGCATCCTTCAGTGATGTATTGGCATCTATAGCCACCATGGCATTACGATTGGTCATGATATCCTGAGCTTCCTTATCAGAAAACTCAAAGATATTTGAGATCATATCTGCCTCTGATTCCTGAAGGACTCCCTGCTCCTGACCTTCAGTCACCATAGACTTGATTTCTTCCTCCGTGACATCAAAGACTTTATCGTCTCCTCTGACTCCAAAGACATACAAAACTCCCTGGGCAACTCCTTTTGCTATGACAAAGACAGGAAAAAGAACAGTCGCCAAAAATCTCGACGGATAAAAGCAGGCATAAGTCCATTTCTCAGGGCTTCTTGCAGCAAGTCTTCTTGGGATCATTATCCCAAAGCTCATAATAAGCAGTATCACTACTAAACCGGTCAAAAGATAAGGCACAATACTTATCAGACCACCCTCTGTGAGTCCAAGGATATTGCAGATATAATTACCTGCCCTGTAAACAACAAAAAATCCCAGGACCATATTTATTATAATAGTCAGAATCTGTGTCTCTTCTATATGATTTACGGAATTGTCCAATATAAGCAGAAGTTTACTGCTTATGCTGTCCTTTTTTTCACTGCTTTTTTTCTCGATTTCCTCTTTACTGACGTGCTCAAGCCCCATTCCGAAGCCGTGTATGAACACGTTTATGACAAGAACGACAAAAAAAGCGAAAATACTGACTGAAGGCAAGCCTTCGTCCATAGTTATCCCTCCTGAAAAAGAATACTGCATAATAAGTCAAATTACACTATATCACATTTTCGGCTGTTATGCTTCCCTCTTTTTATAGTTTTCTATAGTTCTTTTGATCCTGCCTGCCGGTTTGGTCAGTTCAGACATGGAAAGACCATTGTTCATGGTATCTATGATAGCTGCAATATATCTCTCCATATTGATGGACATATAATATTCTTTTCGCAGCAGCTCTTCCTTCTGATAAATAAGATCTGTTGTAAATATCCTGTCGAATTCCCCTTTTTTGTATGCCTCATCGAATTTGTCGAATCCCCGTGAAAACAGACCAAAGGTCGCAAATATAAATACTCTTTTTGCTCCCCTGTCCTTGAGCTGCTTTGCCACATCAAGGATACTGCCGCCGGAATCAATCATATCATCCACAACAATGACATCCATTCCCTCTACATTCCCGCCACAGAAATCATGGGCAATGATAGGGTTGCTTCCGTTTACGATAGTGGTGTAATCCCTTCGCTTATAGAACATCCCAATATTCACGCCAAAGAGAGATGCCATGAACACCACTCTCTCTGTAGCACCTTCATCAGGAGCAATGAACATCAGATGATCACCATCTATCTGAACGTCCTCATATTCTGTCAGAAATCCCTGTGTAAACTGAAGTGCAGGAGAAATATTTTCAATTCCCTTAAGAGGAACTACATTCTGCATCCTTGGATCATGGGCATCAAAGGTCACAACGTCATGAACTCCCATATTTTCCAGTTCCTGAAGCATAACTGCACAGTCCAAAGACTCCCTCATGGTCCTTCTGTGCTGACGACTCTCATAGAGAAATGGCATTATTACAGTAATTCTTTTTGCCTTCCCGTTGCAAGCTGCAATGATCCGCTTCAGATCCTGATAGTTATCGTCAGGAGACATGCGGTTTGGAACTCCGTCCATTTTGTAGGTAAGAGAATTATTGCAGACATCCACCATGATATAGATATCCTTATCCCTTACAGACTCCTTGATGATACCCTTGGCTTCTCCACTATTAAACCTGGGGAATTCACAGGGAATCAGAAAATCCTCCCCTCTCCACTGTTTCAGTATCTTATTGACTTTTGTTCCCGACTTTATAGCTGATTCAAGCGCAATTATGCCAAGTTTATCTGCCACAGGATATCCTCCTTTTTTAAGCACTAAATATCTGTTTTTCTTGATTATATGCGAAAAACACAGTGCAAGTAAAGTGGACCGCCTTGTGAAGGCTCCCTATTTTTCATATAATGATAAGAAGTGTTGATTGGAGGAGAAATGATTTCTTTGTTATCTATGGCCGTAAGCGCTGTTACCAGTGCTTTTATATATGCCCTCAAGGCGTTTTTTTCACTTGTTACATGGTTTTTCAGGAATTTTATAAAGTTCTTCAAGCTCCTGTTTGTTGTACTTCCCATAACAAGTGCTTTGTTCGTTATTCTATTTTGCGTAAATGTCTTTTTACTTCTTGGAAATGCCGGTAAGTTTGCAAGTCTCTCAGAGCTTGATATTCCCAGTGATGTCCTCGATGAAGAAAAGGTAAAGACAGATGCACTTTCCATGATCAATAATGGAACTGTTGTCACTAAAAAGCTCTTTAGTGAGCTCTTTAGCTGGTGGATAAAAAATGTTTACAGCTACCATGGAACTTCTTCCTATGTTCTTCTTTTAATCCTGACAATCCTTATGTTTTTGCCGGTTGTAAGTATTTTTATTTGCATAACCGTGCCGGCCTCCTATGGACAGCTTCTGTTCTTTTCTGTGGTAGCTGATGCCGCTCTTTATCTTCTGCGCTCACTTCTGGGCAAGAGTCCCCTTAAACAGGCTCTTAGCCGCTATTTCAGGCTTTTCCCCGATGCAGGAAGACGTCATTATGAAAAGAACTATGACCGATTCTTAAGAAATCGCGATAAAGAGATTGAAGAAAAACAAAGAGCTGCAAGAAGAGGCAGAGCCTCTGATTTCTACGAAGATGACAGGTACTCTGAGGAAAACTATGAGGATGATGAGTACGACGCTGACTACGAAGAGGAATACTACGAGGATGAAGATTATCCTGATGATGAGTATTACGAAGATGAAGGATACCTCGAGGATGATGGCTACTATGAAGATGAGGAATATCTTGAAGAAGATGATCCTGACGACAAATACTATGAAGATGACTTTGAGGATGACTACGACACCCCCAGAAATCGCCGATTTGAAGATAAAAAGAGCCAGAAAAAGACACCTCAGTCTTCAACCTCAGAAACCTTTAATTTCTTTGCCGGCTGCACTTCAAAAGAGAGCGTCGATAAGAAATATAAGTCTCTTGTAAAGCTCTATCACCCCGACAACATGGACGGTGACACCGCTGCCCTTCAGGAAATAAATGCCCAGTATGCCGAGGCAAAGAAGCGCTTCTTATGATAAAATATTGACATAATATAAATCATTTCACTTTTCTAAAAGGACTATCTGTCATGGCTAAATCATTTATAAATAAAGAATTGTACGACGCCCTCATAAACTTTGAAACAAGTGATGAAGCAAAGGAATATTATTATAAAACCATGGACGAAATCACTGATAAAGAGAAAAAGGATGGCACCATGGAAACCGTAAGGGACAAGATCCTAAGAATCTATGCCACTTTATTTTGTGAAGACACAAAAATGACAAATGCCCCCTATGCAGATGTTGATGATGTGGCAGACACTGCTGACAGGCTTTACATTGGTTCCATAGGCTACGATTCCGGCCACTGGTACAGAATGAAGCACCACTTTCCCATAATCGATGATGATAACTACGACAGATTCGCTGCCCTTGTCATTGCAGATCTAAACTGCGGCTTTTTACATGACTCAGCTATAAACGACGGAAAGACTCTCGTAGTAGGTGAAGCATCTCCTCTGTCCATGACCATGGAACAAAGAATGCACCAGGAGGCAGTTTCTGTATCTTTGGGAGGGGGCGACTTTTAATGAAGGTGATCATCGTCGATGGGAATAAAAAAGAACTCAAAAAAATCAGCGATATTGTCTCAAAATTAGTTCCCGATACCAGCATCATCACTATGGATAATCCTCTCTCCGCCCTGGACAGAGCCAGAAAGGAAGAGATGGACATCGCAATCATAAACACCGATCTTCCGGAGCTGGAAGGGATTGAGCTTGGGCGTTACCTAAGGGACCTCAATCCATTTCTTAACGTCATTTTCCTTAGCGATAAAAAAGACTACTGCTACGAAGCCATGGAAATGCACGCTAGCGGATATCTGCTAAAGCCCGCCACAGCTGACAAGATAAAAAGCGAGCTGGAACAGCTTCGCTATGCGGAACACTACAACGATCATAAGAGGATTTTTGTTCAGACCTTTGGTAATTTTGAATTTTTTGTAGATAGAAAGCCTGTAGAATTTAAGTATTCAAAGACAAAAGAAATTCTTGCGGTACTTATAAACAACCGCGGTGCCTACACTACTAACGGAGAGATCATCGCCTGCCTTTGGGAGGACGACGGAGATCCGGACAAAAAATTATCCTACCTCTGTAATCTGAGGCAGGATTTGCAAAACACCTTTACTAAACTTGGTCTGGAAGGCATTCTTCTTAAACAGCGAGGAAGCATGGCCATTTCAAAGGACAGGATTGAATGTGACATGTTCGACTGGCTGGAAAAGAAAAATGCTTCAAAGTACAAGTATATCGGCGACTATATGAACCAGTACAGCTGGCCGGAGGTCTTCCATGCAGAGCTTGACGAGATAAGCTACGCGATGGAGGATGTATGAGTCAATGGGGACGTTACAGTTTGACTCGCTTTTTCAAAGTGAGTCAAACTGTAACGTCCCCATTGACTCA
>ODAI010276680.1_pt1 | contig 11348 bp, 10 predicted proteins | sample 1539321 | NCBI WGS metagenome assembly ODAI01 (sample SAMN02144231, study PRJEB22623) | gut metagenome | biome: sheep rumen | host: Ovis aries | place: New Zealand
AGCGGCTGCTTTAAAACGAACAGGAAGTTCTTTAATATCATTATCAAGCTTGATTAGTATATTACAATATTTTTCTCCATATTTTCTCCAAGGATAAACCATTCGATTATCATCACAAGCGTATTCAAAATCTTTCATAGCTTTTATCAGAAGATCTTGATCTTGTTTTGTTACTGCCGTACCATAGGCCGCTGGTAGGGCATATTGAACAAATGTATCTACAGTTGAAACTATATTAAACTTACGAGAATACTCGTCTTTAAGTTCAAGAATATCAGGTAATCTGTCATATCCTTTCCGAGAATAGGCTACTACATATGATGTCATGTCCATTAAAGATATGACTAATTCTAATACTGATAGACCTGCTCCTTGAGCTTTGGAAGTTACTGAGAAACTATAACCTCTCATAAATTGTTTGTATTCTTCTATAAGATCTGTTCCTTCCTCTGTCAACACTTTACAATAATCTCGATAGTATGAAGCTGATGGGTTACTAGAATTAATTCTTAGTGCTTTTTCATAATGAGTACATGCTGTTTCATAGTCTTTTTTTCGTCTGTATCTGTCACCCAATTCAAGTAAATTTTTTAGATCTCCGCTTCTATCTACACTGACTTTTCCTGATACTTCAACCATAAGCTTTTTAGCTTCAGCAGTCGAATATTTTGTGCCACATACTTGGCAAACGAATAAACCATCATTTTTGACAACTTCATTGCTTCCACACATTTCACATGTTATCCGCTTCATTCTAACTACCTCAATTTAATATACCTTGAATGATTGTTTTTATCACGTTCCTGGGGCATTACGTTAGGTATGTTATTCTCTCGTACTTCATTTGCAAATACTTTACCAAATGTAATTCTTTTGCCTCTTGAAAGAGACTTCCACTCATTTTCAACAAATATGAATCGGACTTCAAATATTGTTCCAATATCAAGATTAGCTATTTACGTTTTAGCTTTTTCAAGCCATTCCCGGTTATTCATAGAATTCACCCTTTCAATGCCATAACCATTTTGTTGCGTCTGTTCAGCAATAGTTCTATTTCCTTAATTGCCGCTGATTTATCCGTATTATTAAAACCAGCCACAATACTAGAAATGTTGTCTTCGATCACTGAAAGAGAATCATCACTCATGGGATCACTCAAACGTATCTTCTTTCCAAGTGCTGTTAGTTGTTCCTTTATTGTCGGATCGGATTCTTGCTCTGCAAGCATTTCTATATCTATCTGTAATGTTTTGATGTACATTCGCTTCTGAGATGTTTTCTTTTCGATCGTTGTTATGGATCCTGTACCTGTATTTACTGCAATCAATAATACTGCTGATACTCCCAATGCAATGACACAAAGTAAAGCAGATGCCCATGCTGGAAATCTCGGAACAAACATCATAACAGCAGATATTATTAGCTGTACTATAAGATAGATAGAACTTATATGTATCAATGGGATACCGAGGAATTTACTTTTTATCGATTCCTGTTTTACAAAGGAAAGCCTCCAAATAAAAATCTGAACTACAAATGCGATGAGCGTAAAAACATATGCTATCCAAAAAGAAGTGCTTTTGTTGGAAGGTAGTAGAAATGCAATAGTATTAAAAAGTACGAAAAAGATTGCAATAATGATATAGGGAGTTTTATTCTTCAATGCTTATCCCTCCCTGTTGTATCCACATTTTGGGCAAAATTTTCCGGGACGCGTAAATTCAAATCCACACTGGGGACAATTTTTAATTGGTTGTGGTACCTGTCTTGTTCCGCAATTATCACAGAACAGTGTGCCTTGTTCAAGTTCTGTTCCACAATTATCACAAAAACATTTTGTACCCAAAGGCTGAGCGGGGGGATTTGATATATTATTATTTTGAATTCCGTTAACAGCTCCGTTTATTGCTGTGCCGACCAAGCCTCCGACTGCACCGCCAACTCCCGCCATTGTTCCGAAGCCGACTCCCATATTTGTAAATTGCCCCACTGCTTCATTCTGGGCAGTTAGTTCTGCAACATCGAAACCGCGTTCCTGTTGATATGTATATCCTTCTTGCTGACGCTTTGTAGCCATTGCCTGAGATTGTATCACCATTCGTTGGGCAGCAGTCTGTTGTTCAATTATACCGACCTGCTGTTTCAGTTTTGCTTCTGCTATATCAGAATACTGACGGAAATGCAGTTCCTTAAATTTTTCATACTGATCACTGCCGTCCGGCTTTACTATCCCTGTAACAAAGAATTTCCCCAGATCAACGCCATATTCGGCAAAGTCTGGTTTAAGCTTTCCATGGATATTTCTTGAAAAATCTTCCAAGTGTTCATCTATTTCAAAAATACTTATGGATTCGCTTCGCATAGCTTGTGCAAGATATGTTTTGACTTTAGTCATAAGAAATGCACGGAAATAATTTGTAAGATGAGTTCTGTCAAGAATTGTTTCTGTTCCGATGAGATTCACAATAAGGTTTCTCGAATCTCCTGCTGCTAATGTCATTTCCCCGTTTGCTCCTATTGCAAGAGGAAATCTATATGTTGGTTCCATATACTGGACTTTACTGTCTGTTCCCCAGCGTATAGCCATCTTTTCTGTTTTGTTGATGGAATAAACCTGACAATGAAAAGGCGTTTGCCCGCCTGTGGGTATATTTGTAATCCTTCGCAACAGGGTTATATTCTCTGTTTCAAGAGTATGTCTGCCTGGTCCGAACAAATCAAGTGCTTGTCCGTTCATAAATAGTAAGGCTTCCTGAGATTCATGAACTATAAGCTGTGTAGAAGTATTAAAATCCTCTATGGGGTGTTTCCATACAAATGTGGAATTGTCGCCCTCATACTTGATGATTTGAAAAAAGTTCATAATAAAATTCCCATACTATTATGCTCTTAAAAAAATTTGACAACCTCTAAAAAGTGATAAAAGATCATAATTTAACATTTTTACCAATCTTTTTTTCCAGTGCCATGACATGCTTGACATGTTTCCCAGTGAGGTGCCTCATAAGGATCATCAGTGTAATACTGTTGTACTTCACCAAGTCCATTGCAATATGGACATTTCTCTTTCGACGATGAAGAACTTGAAGACTTTTTTGAAGAAGAAGAGCTTTTCTTAGTGGTACTATAAGTTGTAGTAGCAACAGTTGTCGTAACTGTTGTATTCACTGTTGTTGACTTAGTCTGAACCGATTGTGAATCGTAGTTTGAACCACCATCACATCCACTAAGAATTATCGCTGATATAGCAATAGTACATAATAAAATATTTCTCATAGCTAGTCTCCTTTCATAATAGACAAAGTCAGGTTACAATAAGTTGAAAAAAGCATTCAGATAACTAATCAGTTATCTTTAATACATGACAAATCAAAATGCACTTTGGAATAGGAAGTACATTCTTTTACTTCTTCTTTTTAATAAAAGCCAAGTAACATATAATATATATAACAGCGATTGCTATAATAATAAAAATACCTAATTCAAAATTCATAAACATTAGCGGCAATACAATAAAAAACAACGCTAAAACTAAAATGATAGCAACCATAATATTTCATCACATTTCCTCACTCTTTACATACATCAATATGTTTTTAAATCATCCCATCAGTAATAGAAAATATTTTTATTTTCGCAAAACTTAGTATTTGACGAAAAAATTTCATAAACCCGCATCAATATTTAGTTTTCAAGATCCATATCATTATATCACGCAGCATCCATAAGCTCCATATATGTTCTTTTCAGCTCCATATCGGGGTGAACATATCTTTTTAATGTGATGCTTACAGAACTGTGCCCCATTATTTCGGAAAGAGTCTTTATATCAAAGCCTCTTTCAACAGCACAGGTAGCGAAAATATGCCGGAGCATATGGAAATTTATCTTTTTTATGCCTATTTCTTTGAGTACCTTATCAAATCTGTACTGCATAGTCCTGGGTTCTATAAAGGCCTTTTTACCGGAAACAATAAAAATATCATCACCGCCCCTGAGCTTTTTCAAAGCAGTGAGCATTTTCGGTGGGATGGGAATAGCACGTACAGACTTAACACTTTTAGGATCACCTATGACTACTTTTGTCTTGCCTTTCCCATTTCCGCTCTTGATACGCTGTACCGTGTGTCGAACATAGAGAAGTTTGTTTTCAAGATCAACATCTGACCACTTCAAAGCACATACCTCACCTATACGCATACTCATCTTCAAAGCCAAAAGCATTCCTATGTTCTTTATGCTTATGTTCTCAAAAAGATAATTTTCCAGACGAATACGGTCAGCAGCACTGAGCAGTTCCTTATCCTTGATCTTCTTCTTGGGCATGATCACCTTATCAAATGGATTTTCATTACAATAGCACTTTTCAGCATAATTGAAAACTGACTTCATAAGTACCAGCATGTCTATAATATAGTTCAAAGACAGGCCAGCTCCTACTTTGTCGGAAATAAAACCATAGATGTTCTGAAAGTTTATTTCAGAGCATTTTTTGTGTCCAAATGCAGCAAATATGTGTTTATTAAATTTCATGCGATAGTTTGCACGAGTGGATTCCTTATGCCTGGTCTGGTTGATAGACAGCCATTCTTCGCAAAGTGTTTCATATGACATCTCCATAACAGATGAATTCTTCTCTGCAATAGTTCTAACGGTATTCTTTTTCATTTTGAACAACTCCTTTTAGTAAATATTCACTTATTACAGTGGTTGATATTTCAAAACCAACAAAATCAATGCACGCAATTTGTATTATATTACCAAATATTATTATGCTAATATAAATGTTATTGACAAATCAACGAAAAAAGTGTATAATAATATTGTGTTAATATATTTGGTAGGGGTTGCTACCATATAAAATATGTAATTAACTTTATATGTAATAAACATTTCTATTTCGTCAAATACTAAGTTTTGCGAAATTTTTATACACTTGATCTGTCAGATACCATACTTGTAAAATGCCGACTTAGCGGTTTTCACAAGTATATCACTTTCTTCAAGTGCCGTCAAATCGGCAATACAAGCGAATTTTCAAGACATATAGAATTTATTATCACATATAAAACTTATCATACGCATAAAACTTTATTTTTGATACATATAGAACATATGATACATATAAAATGCTTTCTAAACAATTTATAAACTTTTCATACGTGCAATCATTATATAATACAGCGGAGAGTCGTGTTAAACTTTCCGCTATTTCTGTTGTATCTGTTTTTATTATCTGATCTCATATTTGCTGCTTTTGAAGACGATTTTACTATAAATTATAGTGCCTGAATTTACTGAAAAAACCGCTATAACGGGTTCCCCGTTTACGGGAAACCTGCTTTGTGGTGACTAACCAAACACAGTTCCTCGGAATTGTGCAGCTCTACAAAATATATTATCCCCTCTTGACAGTTCAATCGCAAAGTGTTATAATAGGTTTTGATGATACATATTGTATCATTACAACAAAATAATTTCACTTATCTTATAAGATAGATAAGATTTTGGAATCTTTAAAAATTTAATAGGACCCATAAAGAGTTGGGCGTATCAATGACTAAGAGTGTCAAATTGCATCGAGAAATCGGTGCGTTGACACTCTTTTTTGTTTAACAGGAAACAAACCCCGAACGGTTTTATATTATCAACACACAGGAGGAATATCATTATGAAGAACAATTTTGAACTGCCGATGATGATGTCGGCAAAAGACCTTCAGTCAATGGGCTTTTCACGGAGCATGGCATACCGCCTGCTGCAAGGTGATCTGATTCCGGTCGTCTGTATCGGAAAGCGGAGATTTATCCGTCACGAAACATTGCTTAAATGGCTGGAAGCACAGGAGCAGACGAACCAGTCGGAGTCCACTGACGGTCTCAGGAATGAAGAGACGACTGGTCCCGACGAGGATGATCCCGAAAATGACCAGCTTACATTTGAGGGATATGGGGGTGATGAAATATGAGGTGGATAAAGGTCAGTGAGTTCTGCAAGCAGGAAGGTGTCAGTCATCAGGGCGTTTACGCTAAACTGAATTCCTACAGATACGAGCAGGATCTAAAGGATCATGTAAGAGGATATAAAGGAAACAGGGAGCTTGATGAGACAGCGGTAGAGATCCTGCGGCCGAAGAAGCCAACAGGTACGCCCAAAAGGTCTGACCTCGATGAGATAAAGGAATGGCTCACAGTAGTTGAAGAAACAACACAAAATATTTCCGCTGCAATGGACGAAATAAGAGATCTTTCGGCTCGTATCTCCAAAATCGAACAGACTTTTTCGATGATCCTTCTCCCCCAACATGATAAAACAAGCAACTCAACCACTGACAGACAGCAGGAGGCGATATAAGTGTCAATGGATATTCATACATTTTGCTCTCTGTACGGTGTTTCAAAGTCAACTGCATATCGGAAGATCGCCAAGTACAGAGATACCGTACTGAAAGGTCATATCACGAAAGAGGACAAAAAACCAGAACAACTTGATGATTTTGCTGTAGAGTTTCTCAGCCCGAAGGTAACCCCCGGTCAGGATATTGAAGATGTGCTGACGCGAATAGAGAAAATCGAATCTGATGGCAAGAAAAACTATGACGAACTGACATCGAGCATAGCAAGATTATCCAAGATCCTCGGAGCGACCAAAGCCCTCTTCGATGACTACCGCAAGACCAATAACGAGAAGATCGAGCAGGCTGTTATAAAGTCAGCAATGGCAGAAGAAAGAGTAGCTGCCGCAGAGAAAAATCTTTCCGGATGTCAGGAACAGGTAAGGAAGTTGTCAGAAAGAATTGCTGCGACCGATGAGCGACCTAGGGCACCATACCCGCCAAGGAGATCGTCCGGATCACAGTAATTACAACTGTTTTAACACCAAGGTCTCCCGTAAGCTCAGCACCTTTCGCAATGTTGCATACCAAATGGGTTGCAAGGTTGCGCAAGGATGGGTGCGCAATATTGCGTACCTGCCGATCTTCCATTCGGAACAGCAAAACAACATTTTCCCGGTGGGAAAAAGCAATTCTCATTTTGGAAAAAGTGGGTTTTAGCTATAAAATAGCAAGCTACGAAAGGAGATATCTCCTTTCGGAAAAGCCGTCACAGACCGCTTTTCGCAGGGACTTTCAGCCCCTGGGACCCCGATATATTAACCTTTATTTTAGTAGATCATATAGAAGAAAGGATGACTTGTTATGAGAAGGAAAATACAAAAAATAATTCGTTTCTCCGAAGAGGAATGGAGCAAAGTTCTGTCCAAAGCAGAGGCCGCCGGAATGAAACCCGCGGTGTTCATCAGGAACATTGCAGCCAATGGTCAGGTCAGGATCTATGACTTGCAAAAATATCAAAGCCTTGTTGCTCCCATTCGGGGAATATGCAGTGTAATGAATCAGATCGCCAAGGTTGCTAACAGCACAGGCTCTATCTACGAGAAGGATGTAGCAGAACTCAGAGAGAACACGTCAAAGGTGAGAAGGCTGGTCGATATTTTCTTCAAGGACTTGAGATATGAAGCAGTGTGAGGTGAGCTTATGCCGATAATAAAAGTGAAAGCTATCCACTTTGAACCCGTCCGCCTTCTCAACTATATCACGAATGGTGAAAAGACTGAGGAGATGAAATTTGTTACGGGCATCAACTGTCATGAAGATCCCGACATAGCATATGATGATTTCCGTGATGTCTATGAACGATATGCACATGAGCCGTTCAACAAAAAGCCTCCGCATGAGCAGGAGAAGGCTGAGAAAGGAAAGGATCATGAGCCTGTCCTGATATTTCATTACATACAATCATTTGTCCCGGGGGAAGTCACAGTCGAGCTTGCACATAAGATCGGGATAGAGTGGGCGAGGAGAGTTTTCGGTGATGACAGGGCTGTACTTGTCAGCACGCATGACGACAAGGAGCATATCCACAATCATTTCGCAGTTTCTGTTTTCGATAGCCGGGGAAAGCGATGGTACGGAAACAAGAAAACACTGAAAAAAGCCCGCGAGATTTCCGACAAGCTGGCAAAGGAATATGGTCTATCAGTACTTCCCGAAAGTAAAGAAAAGAAAAATTATAACTATGCCGAGTGGATCGCAAGAAAGTCCGGAACATCATGGAAGGCGAAGATCGCTGAGGAGCTTGACCGTATCGTATGTGCTGAAAATGTAAAAAGCATCAGTGATCTCATGCGGGAACTTTCACATAAAGGTTACTCTGTTTCATACGGGAAATATCTGTCCATCAGACCGAAAGGAATGAAGCGAGGAGTAAGGAGCTACCGTCTTGGAGACGGATATTCCGTTGATGTTTTACTGTATCGGATCGAACACAAGGATCGTGAAATATCAGTCGCAAAGGTCGAGAGCTACACAGGACTCCAGCGTGATTATGCTATGTGCATGCGCGAAATGCAGATCGCATTTTATCGCCACACAGAAGAGATATATGGCTACAAAAAAGCGACCTATGCTGACCTGCTCAGGACATCGCAGCTGCTGTGCTATATATCCGAGCAGAAGATCACCACCGAGGATATGTTCAAGCAAGTTGTGAACAACGCTGATGAAAAATACAGACAAGCAGAGCAGAGAAAAAAGGAACTGGAGGAAAAGATCAAATTCGAGCGGAGCATAATCGAACAGTATCCTGCATTTATGTATCTATGGAATAAAAAAGATGATCGAACCCCCGAAGAAACAGAAGAACTGGAAAAGTACAGAGTGCTGATGGACTATGGGATGTTCAAGGAAGGAAAGCTACAGGAGCATCGGTTAAAGGTGAAAAAGCTCGAAAAGGAGCTGTCTTTAATTGAAAAAGAGCTTCCGGCATTAAAAGGTGAACGAGCTACAGTGGCAGATAACTACAAGCAGTATCTGTTCATTACAGAAAATAGCTTTTCAAAAATACTTGAACGCAAGCGACAGGAGCAAGAGGAGCGGGAAAGAGAAGAACAGCGCAGGCTTGCAGAAAAGCTACGCATGGAAGAATATCAAAGAGAACAGTATCGCCGGGCGCAGCAAAATCAGCGCCGTGATACATGGTCTCCGGGCGGGAGGTGATACTATGGCAAAGATAATCGTTGTACCACATTATGAAGGCGCGGAAGATTTTTCTGTACTCATAAGACGCATACTTACAGATGAGATCAAAAAGAAAAATACAACCATAAAATAAGTCTTGACAGTGTGTTGACAAATCGCATCAGCCGTGTTATAATAGTAAGTAATCTATATCACGGCTGTACAAAATATTTAGGAGGATATTTACAATGTTACAGCCAACCAATAAAATATACAATGCTGCCCTTTACTGTCGTTTATCCAAAGACGATGGTTTTTCCGACCGCGACAGCTCATCCATCGAGAATCAGCGTGATATGCTCACGAGGTTCTGTACCGATAATGGAATAATAATCCACGATTATTATGTAGATGACGGGTACAGCGGTACGAACTTCGACAGACCTGCATTCAAGAAGATGATCGAAGATATCGAGAACGGTCATGTGAACTGTGTTATTACGAAAGACCAGTCCCGACTTGGAAGAAACCATCTTGAGACGGGTTACTTTATGGAGGTCTATTTTAATGAGCACAATGTGAGATATATCGCTATCGGCGATAATGTCGATACGATAAACGCATCGACTATGGACATAGCTCCATTCCGTAATCTTTTGAACGATATGTACGCCAAAGATATTTCCAAGAAGGTCAAGGCGGCTATCATGAGCAAACAAAAGCAGGGAAAGTTTTTTGGGCAAAAAGCTCCCTATGGATACATGAAAGATCCGGAAGACAAGAATCATCTTCTCATTGATGAACGCTATGCGCCCATTATACGCAGGATATTTGATATGTATCTGGACGAGTATATGGGATGCAGTGCCATTGCTAAAAAGCTCACAGAAGAAAAAATCCCTCGTCCTTGTGTAGCCGCAGTAGCTGCGGGCTCTCCGCAATATGAAGTATATACAGAGGATGAGAAAGGAAAATACCGATGGAACGGTTGTCAAATTTCCTTTATTATCCGCAATCCTGTATATGCAGGTAATCTGAGAGGACAATTCCGGCCGACAAAGGGTATCCGAAGTACAAAGAAGTATTCGCCGGAACAGTTCAGCTTTATAGTTAGTGATACACATGAAGCGATAATTCCGCAGGAACGCTGGGATCTTGCACAGGAGATACTTTCATCCCATCGTCGTGCTAAAAGGGACTGGGGATTTGATAATATCTTTGTAGGTCTGGTAAAATGTGCTGACTGTGGTCATGCATTAACAATAAATAGAGGCAAATTCACTGATAAATGCGATGATCTGCTAAAACGTGCTTCCTATTCTTGTAATGAGTACATCGTATTTGGCAAAACTGCATGTACTCAACATAAGATAAATGCCCGTGAGCTTTATGATGCCGTACTTACGGATATCCGCAGACTCGCTAAGTATGCTGTTGACCATGATAAAACTATGGTCAGTGAAATAATCACAAAACTGCATACTGACAAGTCGGATGATACAAAGGTGAAAGAGCGCGAGATACGAAAAGCGAAGAAACGCCTATCGGAGCTTGATAAGATGTTCTCATCCCTGTATGAGGATAAGGTAAAAGGGAATATTAGCGAGCACAACTATAAACAGCTCGCGACTTCCTATGAAACAGAACAGCAGCAGCTCCAGACTTTGATCTCGGAACATGAAGAAATCCTTCGCAATGCGAAGGCAGAACATGAGAACGCTGATCAATTTGTGGAACTGATAAAGGAATATGCGGGTGTCGAGGAGCTTACTGCTGCTATCCTGCATACGCTCATTGACAAGATAATTGTTCATGAATCAGAGGTCATCGATGGTGAAAAAGTTCAGAAGATCGAGATCTACTACAAGTTCGTAGGAAAATTTGATAATTGATAATAATGCAAATGGTATGACTTAGCCGGACATTTAAAGTTTCCTTTTTGAGTGTTCGACTGAGTTATACCATTTTCTTAACGGCACCTGACGGCACCTAAAAATGGATAACTCGCTCTCAGGCGCCGAGGGCTTCTGGCTCCCGCCGCCGGCGTGAGCATTGCTCCTTGCGGAGCAACATGGGCTTTTACAGCCCGAATGCGGACTTCGTCCGTATGATGCTGCCGCATCTATGTATATGTACAGCATCACATTACGTGTGCCGCTGTTGTATGCTGTTCGAGCCAGTGCTCGAAGTCGCTCTTGTTTACGCGGAGCATGTTACCGATCTTTACAGACGGTATCTCTCCCCGTTTGATCATGTTGTACACCGTGGAGCGGCTGAGACGCAGTGCCTGCATTATGTCGTCCGGTGTGAGCATCTGCATATTGCAGAT
>ODAI012786310.1_pt1 | contig 11348 bp, 8 predicted proteins | sample 1539321 | NCBI WGS metagenome assembly ODAI01 (sample SAMN02144231, study PRJEB22623) | gut metagenome | biome: sheep rumen | host: Ovis aries | place: New Zealand
ACAGGCTCGATGCGCGGGAACAGGAAGACCTTAACGCCGTTGGCGGCCAGGATGCCGGGGGCGACCTTCTGGAACTCCTCGCCCTTCAGGCGGGAGTGGCGAGCGAGAGCCAACGTGGGGTTCTCATAGTGAGCGTTGAGGTAGTCGGCGACGCCCTTGGTGGCCTGGCCAACAACATACTCGTTCATGCGGTTGGTGCCAACGCCGAGCGTACCGCGCAGGCCGGCGGTGCCAAACTCGAGGCTGCGATAGAAAGCGTCAAAGAGCTTGTCCTCGTCACCAGCGGCGATGAGAGCGTCAAGCTCTTCCTTGAGGTCGGAGATAGTGCACTTCTCTGCCCAAAGATCGATTGTGGCCTGAACCTTGCTGTCCATGCGACTTCCCTTCATCCGTCGTGCGAGCAGGGCGCCCACACATTTACATGCATGCACTGATGATAGCCACAGCGCTTGTTTACCCGCTCGTGCAAATGGATGTACGGCGTGCATAGGCGGCGAGAGGGCACAAGGAGTAGGCGAGTAGCACAGGGGGCCATACACGACAGGCGGACGGCGAGCACGCTCTGTGCTCGGCACACGGCAGGAGCGGCACGGTAGCCCCCGCCGCGCGCGTCTGAGAGCCCTCCACAGGACACACAGGCCATGCTGGTACTATTGGTGTGCATGCAATCGCGCGAAACGGAAGCGAACCATGGAATTCTACGCCACATGTCCTGCGGGCTTCGAAGCCCTCCTCGCCCACGAGCTGAGCCGGCTGGGGGTACCGCAGGTGCGCCCCCTCAGGGGTCAGGTGGCGTTTGGCGGCACGCTCGAGAATGCCTACACCGCCTGTCTGTGGTCTCGCCTCGCCTCCCGTGTTGTCGTGGTGCTCGCACGAGGCGGCGCCCGCAATGCCGACGAGCTCTACGAAACCGTCGCCAGCCTCGCCTGGGAGGATCACCTGGGCGCCGACGCGCGCTTTGCCGTCGACGCACACGGCACCAATGAGCAGCTGCGCAACACACAGTTTGTGGCCCTGCGCACCAAGGATGCCATCGTCGACCGCATGCTTGCCCGCACCGGTGTGCGGCCACAGACCGCCACGTCAAACCCCAACCTGAGCCTTGCGGTGCGCATCACGCGCGAGCGGGCGAGCATTGGCATCGACTTGGCAGGAACGCCCCTCTTCCGTCGGGGCTACGAGGCGGCCCGCGGCGGACGCCAGGCCGCGCCGCCTCTGCGTGCCGACTACGCAGCCGCCCTCCTCGAGCTGGGCGGATGGCACGAGCTCTGCCGCAAGGGCACACCCACGTTCGTGACGCTCACCTCCGGCGCGGGGACCCTCGCCTTTGAGGCGGCAGCACAGGCCTGCCATCAGGCACCCGGCCTCCTGCGCACGCGCTGGGGCTTCGACGGATGGGCAGGCCATGATGTGCGCACGTGGGAGCGGCTGGTGCACGAGGCACGCACGCGTGCCGAGGAGCCGCACAACAACCCGCCCGTCCTTTTGGTCTCCGACACGCGTCCAGGCTGCGAGGCGGCAGTGCGCCAGGCGCTGCGTGCCGCGGGCCTCTCGATAGAGCCCCAGTTCTCTGAGACTCCCTCCCTCGAAGGCCTTTCCGCTCCGGCACTTCTGGCCTGCGACTACTCGTGGATTGCCGACTACGACCTCGCAGCCAAGGCTCAGGCCCTCACCCGCCTGGCACAGGTGCACACCAGCCCCGCGCTCGAGGCTGCTGCGGTTCTGGCACCGAGCGAGCTCTGCGACCTCCTTCTGGGCGCACCTGCGCAAACCCAGGAGGTCGTGGTGGGTCGCACGCCACAGACGATGCGCCTCTACCACCCGCAAGACACCACCGAGGCGACGCCTGCGCCCACAGCACAGGTGGGTTCCGTCAGCATTCCGGTGCTTCTCTCCTCAAGCCAGCAATTTGCCTCACGACTCGCCAAGGTGGCCAAGCAGCGGCGCAAGTGGGCACGGCGCGAGGACGTGAGCTGCTACCGTGTCTACGACGCCGACCTGCCTGACTACGCCGTCTCCATCGACCTGTTTGAGGGGTCGCGGACACCCGGCACGTGGCTGCAAATCTACGAGTATGCGCCGCCGAAAAACGTCGATGCCACCAAGGCCCAAGCGCGCCTGCTCGATGTGGTTGCCCTCGCACCACAGGTTCTTGGTGTCGACCCCGCCAACACCTTTGTGCGCACGCGCACGAAAGCACGCGGCGGATCGCAGTACGCCAACGAGACGCGTCCCACGCGCCCCGGCCGCGGGCGCCGTGGTGGTACTCCCCTGCCGCCGGGCGCCCATCTGGTGGACGAGGGTGGCCTGACCTTTGAGGTCAACTTCTCGCTGCGCCTTGACTGCGGGCTCTTTCTCGACCACCGCGACACGCGGGCCCAGCTGCGCGAGATGGCCAAGCAGACCAAGGGCTCGAAGCGCTTCCTCAACCTGTTTGCCTACACCGGAAGCGGCACCTGCTACGCCGCGGATGGCGGGGCACGCTACACCACAACCGTCGACCTCTCGCGCCCTTCGCTCGACTGGGCGCAGCGCAACATGGCACGCAACGGCTTTGACGGACCCGAACACGAATTTGTGCAGGCAGACGTCACCAAGTGGGTGAGCGAGCAGCGCCGCACGCGCAACCGCTGGGACCTCGTGTTCTGCGACGTGCCTACCTTCTCCAACTCGAGCCGCATGGGCAAGGCCTCCTTCGACGTGCAGCGCGATCACGCCGAGCTGCTCATTGGCGTCTCGCGACTGCTGACGCGTGAGGGCGTCTGCGTCTTCTCGTGCAACCTGCGCACGTTCAAGCTCGACGAGGAGAAGCTGGCCAAGGCAGGCGTGGTTGCCGAGGACATCACCGCGCAAACCATCCCCGAGGACTTCTCCCGCAACCCTCGCATCCACCGCTGCTACCTGATCCGCCGCCAGCAGCTCCCCGCCACCAGAAGGTAGGCGCGTCAGGCATACGCATACGATCCGCTGACCTCTCTTGACGGACCCCGCCTTGGGGTCCGGGGGCGGGCGCGTCCGAGGCGCGGCGGGAGCGAGGACCCAAGCGAGCATAAGCGAGCGCATCCGCAGCTGCCGCGCTGAGGCGCCGAGCGTTCTTGGCCGAGCGGGCCTCGGACGCGCGCCCCTCGGACTCCAAGGCGGGTTCCCTGCCGATGGCATTGCCCCCGTCCATGTCGGCATTTGGCGCACAGGCCTCGGAGTGCTAGATTATGCGGAGCAATCATCTTTAGGTAATCTTTAGCTGGTTGCTGTGCAATCTTTATACGACAAGGTAAGTGCACATAATATGAATGCTTCTGAAGTAGCAACGTCTGCAGACGCAGAGCGAGGGGGGGTCACCGCGGTGGCATACCGCTGAGCGCTGCCATGATGCTCGTCACGCTGGGTGTGGTGTATGGCGATATCGGCACGTCACCCATGTACGTGATGAAAGCCATCGTCAACGGCAACGGAGGCATCGCGTCGGTCACCGAGGAGCTCATCTTAGGAGCCCTGTCGCTCGTCATCTGGACTATCACGCTCGTGACCACCGTCAAGTACGTCGTGGTTGCCATGCGCGCCGACAACAACGGCGAGGGTGGCATCTTTGCCCTGTACAGCCTCGTGCGCCGCGTTGCCCCCTGGCTCATCCTGCCGGCGATGATTGGCGGAGCGGCCCTGCTTGCCGACGGCATCCTCACCCCCGCCGTCACGGTGACCACCGCCATCGAGGGCCTGCGCTCCATCCCTCTGGGATACCGCATCATCGGCGACGACCTCGACCAGCTGGGGCGCCTGCACAACGATACGACCCATCACGTGCGTGCCGACAACCTGGTGTTTCTGACCAACGACTCCTCGCCCGACCTCCTCGACCGCGACATCCTCTACTCCATCCTCGACAAGCGCCCCAAGCGCGCCCGTACCTACTGGTTCATCAACGTGCACGTGACAGACGAGCCCTACACCAGCACCTATACGGTCAACACCTTTGGCACGAACTTCGTCTTCAAGGTGCAGCTGCAGCTGGGCTTTAGGGTCAACCAGCGCATCAACACCTACCTGCGCCAGGTGGTTGCCGACCTCATCGCCTCGGGCGAGCTGGCACCGCAGCCGCGCCTCTACTCCATCTATCGCAACCCTGGTACTGTGGGCGACTTCCGCTTCTGTATGTTGCGTAAGGTCCTGGCGCCTGAGACCAATCTCTCGCCGCGCGACTACCGCACGATGAACGCAAAGTACGCCATCAGAAGCTGGTGTGGCTCACCCGATCGCTGGTATGGCCTTGAGAACTCGTCGATCATCTTCGAGACCGTGCCGCTGTTCTCGAAGGTCAAGCCCGCTACGCATCTGCAGCGCATCGCGAGCAAGGACGCAGGCGAGGCACACGATTGGCGCAAGGCCGCAAGCGCGGGCACTAAGAGCCGCGCGGACGTGGACATCTTCTCCGCCGACATGGAGCGCGAGCGCGAGCTTTCCGCACGCGAGGCGGCCGAGGATCTCATCGGCGGTCACACGGCCCAGTTCCAGGCACTCAAGCTGGACGAGGAAGACAACGAGTAGTCGGCAACAAAGGGCGTGTCCGGCAACAAAGGGTGTGTCCCTTCCTTGCCGGCAACAAAGGGCGTGTCCCTTCCTTGCCTGGCGTGTCCCTTCCTTGCCGGCAACAAAGGGCGTGTCCCTTTGTTGCCGGGGTGCGCCTCAAATTGCCCCTAATGGCGTTCGGACAGCGTGGTATAGCCCTGATCAGCAAGGTAGGAGTTGTAGGCAGGACGGATGATGCGAGCCGAGCCGTAGAGCTCCTCCATCCGGTGCGCAGCCCACCCCGCCATGCGCGCAATGGCAAAGATGGGGGTAAACATGTCTTGCGGAATGCTCAGCATCTCGTAGATGAAGCCCGTGTACATGTCAATGTTCGTGCTGATCGACTTGGTGATGCCTCGCACGTCACGCATCAGCTGCGGGCCAAGCCGCTCGACACGCTTGATGAGCTCAAGCTTGTCAAGCTGGCCGTTCTTCTCGGCGAGCCCCGTGGCGTAGCGCTTCACGATCTCGGCACGCGGGTCACTCACCGTATAGACGGCATGACCCAAGCCATAGATGAGACCCGTGCGGTCAAAGGCCTTGCGCAGCAAAATCTGCTCGAGGTAATCTGCCACCTCGGTTTCGCTGCTCCAGTCCTTCACGTGCGCAGCGATGTCTTCGATCATCTCGCCAGCCTTGTAGTTGGCGCCACCGTGCTTGGGGCCCTTCAGTGAACCGAGTGCCCCCGCATAGGCTGAATACGCGTCGGTACCCGACGACGACAGCACACGACAGGTAAAGGTGGAGTTGTTGCCGCCACCGTGCTCGGCATGCAGCATCAGCATGATGTCGAGCAGCATGGCCTCCTCGTGCGTAAAGCCCTCGTCGCCACGCAGCACGTCCAGAATCGTCTCGGCCATCGAGTAGTCTTCGCGCGCCGGAGGCACCACCAAGCGCTCGTTGTTCTCGTCGGCAACGTAGGCGGCATGGGCGATGCTCGCCACACGCGGCCAACGGCCCAGCATCGAGAGCGCCACGTCAACCTCGTGGATGGGCGAGGTGTCATCGGGCGTGGGGTCAAAGGCGTAGAGCAGCAGCGTGGCGCGCTGCAGGACGTTCATAATCGAATGGCTGTAGGTGGTACGCGGGAAGAGCGCCAGGTATCCCTCGGGCAGCTGGCGGCGCGAACCGATGCGCGCACAGAAGTCGTCAAGCTCGGCCTGGTTGGGCAGAGCGCCCGCGAGCAGCAGATACGCCGTCTCCTCATAGCCAAAGCGATTCTCGCGTTGCGCGCCGTCAACAAGATCGGCAATGTGGTAGCCCCGGTACTTGAGGTCGCCCTCATCGGGATACACCTTGCCGTCGATCTTGTTGTAGCCGTGGACGTTGGAGATGGTGGTGAGTCCCACCAAAACGCCCGAGCCATCCTTGTTGCGCAGGCCGCGCTTGACGTCGTAGCGGTCGTAGAGCTCGGGCGGCACACGGTCGACACGGTTCATCCCGTCATAGAGCTGCTCGGCCACGGGCGGCAGGCCAAGACCCACCGAGGGCATGGGATAGGCATCTGCAATATGAGTGAGTGCTGACGTCTCGTTTCGGTTGATATAGCGGGTCTGACGCCCGCTGGAAGTGGTGTCAGTCATAACGCTCCTTGTGAGTTGTGCGTTACTCGAGCTATGGCGCCCTAAAGGCGATACATGAACTTGAAGACCTCTTCGCGCTGCAAGGTTATCTGCACGCCCAGCTCAAGCGAGAGCCCCGCCAGCTGGTTCTGGAGGGCCAGAAAATCGACATCGGAGCTCTTCAGGTCGACGAGCATCGTCATCGTGAAGATGCCCTGCAGGATCGTCTGCGAGATGTCGAGGATGTTGACGTCATGGTCGGCCAGGGCTCCGGCGACGGCGGCCACGATACCCGAGCGGTCGCTTCCCAAAACCGAGATAATGGCGCGGCCAGATGCGGTGTCAGTGATGGATGCCATGATGAGTCGTTCCTTCGTTCGCTTGAGAGGATGCCACGTCCGCTGGGTGTGCTGCACAGCGTGGCGCAGGGAGCGGGCAGGCAAAGTGCGTGGTATCTGATTGTACCCGAGCCAGCACATCTCCCCCGTACCGTCACGAGCTTGAGCGCATATGGAAACGCTACGCGCGCCAGAGGGTCGCCACAATGCGCGAATACATCATAAGCATCGTACTTGTGGGCATTATCGCCTCGCTCGCTGCGCTAGTTCTGCGAGAGGTCCTCGCCATCGTGCTGCTCGAACAAGACGCGCACGTCATCAGGCGTCATCTGGAGCGCCACGGCAAGCTCTGCGAGCGAGCGCTCGCTTGCCTGCTTGAGGATACGCTCATAGGCCACCGGGGGCTTCTTATTGCGCGCCTTGACGTCGGCGATGCGCTGGCGGAAGGTCTTGACCACCCGCACTGAATCACGGCAGGTACCACGGCGAATCGTGTTCTTGAAGTGCTCCTCCTCGAGCGCCATGCTCCGCTCGGTGTAGCTGTCAGGCACCATCTCGGGATACTCGTCGATGAGCTGCTGGGCCTCGGCTGCCGACAGGACCGGGCGCAGCCGGTCTTCGCTGGCAACAGGGAAGCTGATGCGCAGGGGGTTGCGCGAGCTGACAGGAAGCAGCATGTAGGTCTCCTGCGGCTCGCTCACGATCTCGTCAACCTTGCACACACCCTGTCCTGGATGAACGATGTACTCTCCGATTTGGTACATGCCCAACCTCCCTTCGCGCGTATGTTTCATTTTAGCACGAAAAGAGACATATTCTGCCTTTTGGTAGATTGGGTCTTGCATTGAACCTACACATTAGGTAGATTTAGTCGTTTTCTGTGACACAGGGCGGTGGCAGGCGAAGCCAAATGTCTACTGCTTGCTGCTGTCAGCGCCCTCCTCGGCAGCCTCGTCCGCCCCCGCATCCTTCGCGTCCGCCGACTCATCGGTGGCGCCATCCGCATCAGCATCGTCAGCGTCTGTGGCTTCGGCATCCGCATCCGCAGCATCGGTGCCAGCGGCGTCCTCGTCCTGTGCAACGTCGTCGTCGCTGGTATCCGCCTCGTCTTCAGCCTCGTCGGGCACCTCCTGCGCGGTGTCGCCGCAGGATGCCACGATCCAGCTCACGAGGTTGTCCTCAGCGTCGCCCGAGCGCTCCGCCAGGCCGTACCCCTCGGCCCACACCACTTCAAACTGCAGGTCTGACACCGCGTCGCACGCCTGTGCCGCAAGCGCGAGGTTGACTTCGGTAGTCAGCGGCGTCACCGCCTGGAAAAGCCCAGTATTGATACGCCAGTGGGGCGCCACCACCACAGGGCTCTCGCCATCTTCCTCAGAGGACTCGCCAGACGGACAGAGGTAGGTAAGGGGGTCAACCATCTCAAGACGCTCGGTCACCGTCTTGTCGAGGGTATCGCCCACCGCCAAGTCTTCGTTCCACTGCGCCACCAGGCCCTCATCCCAGGCCTTGTCGTCTGCGTAGCGCTCGTGGTTGGCCTCAAGCAGCTCGGCCATCACAGCGTCAAAGTGCAGCGTCGACTCCTCGTCGGTACCAAAGAGCTGGTTGATCACGCCAGAACGATCAAGCGCATCGTAGGCACCCACGGCACGCGTCGCCTGCCTGCAGGCGGGCACGAAGTCCCAGAGGCCCGTCACGTCGGCACTTGCCCTACTGGCGTTGTAGGTGAGCCACCGTCCGTTGCCATTGAGGTAGGCGACGTAGCTCTCGAGCGTCTCGAAGACCGTCGCCTCTACCTGACGCACACCAGGCGCCGCCGCGGACTCCTCGGTGTCCTCCCCCTCGGTCGTGTCGCCCATCGCCGATGCAGCGCTTGCCGGATCGCCCGGAAAGAGCGGAGGCGCCGGCGACGCAGGCATAGAGGTGTAGGGGAACTTCGTCCGCTTGAGAAAAGCCGTCGCCGAGTCGCGCACGAGGTCCAGCAGGTGCTCGTAGTACGTACCGCCCAGGTACGACCCGTCATCAACCGAATCGAGCGTCATCGTAACGCCCTCCTCGTCGACAAGCCCCAGGCCGTTGACGTAGGAGGCATAGGATGTGGTGAGGTCGCTCGAGAGCTGGGAGGTCCACGTCTTGCTCTCGCGCGTGTCGGTTGTTGCAAACTGGCCCATCATCCACTCGTAGGCGCTGTCCATGGCGCCAAACGACACGAGCGGACACCACGAGGCCGTGCCAAAGACCTCGTCAGTGAGCGGCGCACCCTCGAGGTTGTGAGTGGCAGCCCCAATCTCTTGGAGGTAGGGATCGAACGACGGGGCGTTGCCCGATGCCCCCAGTGTGGCACTGTAGCTTCCACCGCCCCCGCAGCCAAACACGAAGACGCGCTGGGTGTCGCACGGAAGCACACCGGCGTTGTAGCGCAGGCATCGAATGGCCGCCTTGAGGTCGGTGACGGCCCAGGGAATGCCACCCGAGAAGTATTCCTGCGTGGTGGACTCGTAGCCGCCGCTGCGTCCCCTGAAGCCTGCATACACATACACAAAGCCCGCCTCGAGATAGCGAGAGAGCCCCTCGTAGGAGTACGTGCTCGGTGAGGCCTGGGCACCAAAGCGCATCGCGTTGATGGGCATGGCCACCGGCGCGGTCTGCGGCGTAAATTGCCCCACCTGGGCATCTTCGGCAATGGTGCAGGTGAACCCGCGGGAGCCCCGCTCACCCACAAAGTAGGCGCCCGGCACAAAGATGGCGTAGGTGCCGTACTGCTCGCTCGCGGGCGTCAGGCAATACGGAAGGGCAAGCTGGTAGTAGCAGTCGTTGACCTCGTCGTAGCTCCAGGCCGAAGGGTCGATGGCAAGGCCCTCAAACTCTTCGAGGTCGATGGCAGGCTCCTCGGGCTCCTCCGGAACTTCTTGCTCGACAGGCTCTTCCGAAGGCTCAGGCTTCTGCTGCGGCCTCAGGCGATCGCATGCGGCAAGTCCCGTCGCCACGCCCAATCCCGTCAGCGACAACAGGCTCCTTCTCGTGAGGTTCATGACACTCTCTTTCCCTGCGAACGGTACGAGGCTTGTTTGCTATTGTAAGACCGAGCGGGTGGTTCGTGCCCCATCTGCTGTGGTTCACCGGATACCCAAAGGCCCAAGGAGCGCGATCACCATGCAATCCCCCACCAGAACTGCCCAGGGTGACAGCTATGACAACCAGCGCGTACGCCGCCTGCGCATGCGTTTTACCGGTGAGGTGCAGGGCGTGGGCTTTAGATGGACCGCACGCAGGGTCGCCCGCGAGCTGGGCCTCTCCGGCTGGGTGCGCAACGAGTCCGATGGCAGCGTAAGCATGGAGCTACAGGGGCCGTCGGGTGGTATTGCCTGCTATTTCACCCTGTTTGACCGCGCCTATGCCAACTATCCCCTCAGGTATGTCATCGACGAGAAGGACGACGTTGAGCCGATTCCCGACGAAGCGGGGTTTGAAGTCCGGTTTTAAGGGGTGCCTGCGAACCTGCGGTTGAGAGGCTGCCAAACACAACCAGAGGTGTCCGTACGCGCCCTCATAACATGCCTCGGCCTTTCCTTCTCTCAGGCACCATTGACCAGACCTTGCATAACGGCTCATTGGTCACCAGCGGTGGCTCGTCTTGGGCGGCCGGCCATTCCCACCACATCAAATTGAACGTTTTTCCTAAACGACACTTTCAAAGCAGAGCTCGTTCGTCTGATGGTGGTAGGGTATCGTTGTTTTCTAATTGCTATTGCTTAAGCGCAACGATACAAAGGAGTGGTTAGATTGGCCAATCCGCTCGATTAGGCTCTCTTTGTGCTCGATTCCACAAGCGTTATTAATACACTTTTTGATGGTGAGTCCAGGCTCTATGGCTGGTGCATTATCGACCGTTGTGTCTTGACGCAAGACAACATCGGCAAGCATGTGCCCAACGGAGACGGGTGCTACGTTTTCGTAAGGAGAGAGGGCGACACGCTCACCATCACGCAGGATTTTCTCGGATCGTTTGGGCTCTATCTCTATCAAGCGGACGGGTACTTTGCCCTAGGCAACTCATTCCAATCCGTCGTGGACCACGTTAAGGAACACCACCCCGTCACCCTTAACAAGCGCTACGCAGAATACCTCATGACCTGCGAAATGTGCTCCGCTACCTATTCTGAGACCATCGTCTCTGAGGTGAGGATGCTCGATCGCAGAGCTGTTGTTACCATTGATATCGCCTCTGGGCAGCTCAGGGTCGACCTGTTTGATTATGAGGAGAATACTGTCGACATCAATAGCGAGACAGGCCTTTCCTGCCTCGACGCATGGTACGACAAGTGGTCTACCCTTGCCCGTTCAGTCGTTGGGGAGACGACAAACGTCGTCGCCGATCTTTCCGGCGGTTTCGACACGCGGCTCACCCTGTCGATTCTGCTACCGATCATGCAGGACAGAGGGTATGTAGCAATCAATTCCATTGATGACAAGCTGCATACGCACGCCGAGGACTTTCAGATTGCCTCTGCGATGGCGCAACGTTACGGCTTCAGCCTCAATGACAACAGCGGTCTTCTGACTGACACGTATCGCCTCCCCATGGAGGAGGTAATGGAACTGGATTATGCATTTAGGCTCGGATTCCACAAGCAAATGCATTACGTTGCCACACAACATGCCAGTCGCCTGTATCGCTTCAATGGCTCTGGAGGAGAGTGCGTGCGGTCGTACTGGCATCTGAGCGAAGACGAATTCATCCAGAAGGCGCTGCGCAGGTGCCAAGTCTACTCAAAACAGCACCCGTGAGCAGTTTGAAGCCTCAGTGACAGCTGTTCTCAAGAGCAGCATTGCCGAGTGCGCCGCAGCCAATGAGGGCTGCTCGGTAAGCAAAATGCAGTCCTTC
>ODAI011594175.1_pt1 | contig 11346 bp, 11 predicted proteins | sample 1539321 | NCBI WGS metagenome assembly ODAI01 (sample SAMN02144231, study PRJEB22623) | gut metagenome | biome: sheep rumen | host: Ovis aries | place: New Zealand
CAAAGGTACGAATATTTTTCTATTCGACCAAATAATTTTTCTTTTTCTCCTACTTCTGTTTCCACTCGAAGGAGTAGAGAAGCGACTCGACCTGCCTCAGGTACTGTCTCTTGTCGTAGCGCGGGGCATATACAAACGCCTCAACCACAATGATCTCGGAGCCGTCTGGGCTATAGAAGGAGTGTGACACGAACGGACCTCCCATATAGTCGTTGTGAACCTCCCAGTAACCCCTTGTCTGGGCGAATTCGCGTCCTTTGTACTTGACGAACTCGACCGTGGGGGTAATGTACTCGGCGGTGGTCATGTAGGTGTTCTCGAACATGCCGGGGACATTTTCCTGGAGCATTTCATTGCGCTTGGCGATGATGTTCTCGAGGGTGAAGTTGTCCTCCTTGAGGGCAGGATACTTGTAGACGAACACGCCCTGCGTGGTGTACTGCTTGACGTCGGCTATCCAGGCGAAGTGGTCGTTGCTCATCCTGAGCTTGTATCCGGAAGGGAAGTGGGGCGAACCTCCGAAGATCTCGGTGACCTGCTGGCGGATGGGATGCTCCTCGTAGAGGAGGGTGTTGTTGATCACGCGGTCACGCTCGGCCTGCTCGATGGCGCTGACGACGGTCGTGCCTTTCTCCTTGAGGATGGAGACGGCCTCGTCCGAGTCGTGGGCGCTGATCTGGATGACGCACTGCGGCGCGGCCCAGACATCGTTCTTTACCAGTACTCCGGGATTGACGATCTGAGGGTCGATCTGGAAGATGACGATGTTGCGGTGATACTTGAAAAGGTCGGCGAAGCCTGCGGGAGTGACGTTTGCAAGCGAGTACAGAGGCTCACGGATGTAGAGCCAGGGGCAGTCGCAGGCCAGAAGGTCGCGGACTTCATTGCCGAGCGAGCCCTCCCAGTCGTTACGCTCGATGACGACGATGACTTCGCCCGCCTTGCCGCTGACGTTGGGAAGGAGGGTCTTGCCGGAACCCGAGCAGGATGCGAGTCCGACGATGGTAAGGGCTACAGCCAGGATGGAGAAAAGCCGTTTCATAATCGTATACTGTTAATGGATCAATCTTCCGATGTCGTTCCCGAAGGCCAGGAACATCAGCGCCAGCAGCAGGAACATGCCTATCAGCTGCATGACGGTCAGGAACCTGTCGCTGGGTTTGCGGCCGGTCAGCATCTCGTACAGCGTAAAGACGATGTGACCGCCGTCCAGCCCGGGGATGGGCAGGAGGTTCATCACGCCGAGCATGATGGAGAGCAGGGCCAGCAGCTCCATGAAGCGGTACCAGTCCCAGGTGCTGGGGAATACCTGCCCGATGGCGATGAAACTGCCCACGGACTTGTATGCCTGCGTGCTGGGCGTGGCCACCAGCCTGAGGTCCTTGACATATCCGCCTATGGTGGAGAATGTCTCCTTGAACCCTGCGGGGATGGCGGTAAGGAAATTGTACCGGCGCGTCTGGTAGCCGGGCATGACCATGTACACGCCCACGCGCCCGGCGGTGTCGACCTGCAGGTCCACCTGCAGGGAGTCTGCACCGCGCAGCGCGAGCGCGGAGACCTTCCTTCCGGCATTGGCCTCGAGCAGAGGCCTGGAGTCCTGTACGTAAGGCACGTCCTTGCCCTCGATGCGGACGATATGGTCCCCGTGCTGCAGGCCTGAGCCGGCATTGGGGGAACCCTCCATGAAGCTGTCCACGACGAAGGGGACGGCCAGGTCGAACATGCCCGGAGGGTTGAGGACGTCTCCGATCATCGCCCGGTCGATGTAGATATCGAGGGTGTCGGTCCCGCGCAGGACCGTGGCCTTGCGGACGTTGCGGCGGGCGAGGTCGGCCTGGAGCATTCCGAAGTTCTCGGGAACGTAGTCGTCGAAGGCGAGGATGCGGTCGCCGCTGCGGAAGCCCATTTCGTATGCCAGGTCGTTGACATAGATGGCGTTGTCCTTATTGGAGAAGTATGCCTGCCCCCAGATGCCGAGTATGCAGCTGTATGCTATGATGGCGAAGATGAAATTGTAAAGCACGCCTCCGGCCATTACCAGGAGCCTCTGCCAGGCCTTCTTGGAACGGAACTCCCAGGGCTGGGGGTCGTGCTTGAGGCTTTCGAGGTCCATGGACTCGTCGATCATTCCGCATATCTTGCAGTAACCTCCGAGCGGCAGCCAGCCTATGCCGTACTCCGTCTCGGCCTTGGCGGCCTTGGGGAAGAGCTTGGTGAACCACTTGCTCTGCTTCGACGAGAACAGCTTGAAGCCGCCGACGTCGAAGAATAGGAAGAACTTGTCCACCCGTATGCCGAAAAGCTTTGCGAAGGTGAAGTGGCCGAACTCGTGGATGATGATAAGCAGCGAGAGAGCCAGGATCACCTGCAATGTTTTGATGAGGATTACCATTTGTCTATCAGTTCATTGGCGTAGTGCTTCGCCCACTCGTCCGTGGCAAAGATATCGTCCAGCGATGGATCCGCTGCAAAATCCGCACCTTTCATGCACTCCTCTGCAATCCGGGGGATGTCATAGAAGCCGATCCTGTCCTGGAGATAGGCTGCGACGGTGGCTTCGTTGGCGGCATTGAGCACGCAGGGGATGTTGCCGCCCCGGCGGATGGCCTCGAAGGCGAGGCCCAGGGCCGGGAAGCGGTCAAGGTCCGGGGCGGAGAAGCTGAGGCTTCCGAGGGTGGCGAAATCGAGCTTGCGGTTGTCAAGCGGAAGGCGCTCGGGGAAGCCCATGGCGAACTGGATGGGCTCGCGCATGTCGGGATGCCCGAGCTGGGCGATGACGGCCCCGTCCTCGAACTCCACCATGGAGTGGATGATGGACTCGGGATGTACCACTACGTTGATGCGGTCCGGCTCCACGTCGAACAGCCAGCGCGCTTCGATGACCTCGAACCCCTTGTTCATCATGGTCGCGGAGTCGATGGTGATCTTGGCGCCCATGTTCCAGTTGGGGTGCTTGAGGGCCATGTCCTTGGTGGCCTTGGCGATACGGTCTTTCTCCCAGGTGCGGAAGGGCCCGCCCGAGGCGGTGAGGTGGATGCGGCTGAGGGCGTTGCCCTGCGCCGCGAGAAGGCACTGGAAGATGGCGGAATGCTCGGAGTCGACCGGGAGGATGGGGGCGTGGTGCTTCTCGGCGAGGCCCATGACGACGGAGCCGGCGGCCACGAGGGTTTCCTTGTTGGCCAGGGCGATGACCTTGCCCGCCTTGATGGCGGCGACGGTCGGAGCCAGGCCGCTGAAACCCACCATCGCCGCCACGACGATGTCGATGTTGTCGCCCGCTACGAGGTCGCACACCGAGCCTATGCCGGCGAAGACCTTGATGCCGTCGTCCTGCAGGGCATCCGCCACCTCGCGGTAGCGCGCTTCGTTGCAGATGACGACGCTGTTGGCATCGAACTCGCGAGCCTGCCCGATGAGAAGCTCCGCGCTGTTGTTGGCTGTGAGTAACTCTACCTGGAAGAGGTCCGGGTGCTGCCGCACCACGTCCAGGGTCTGCCTGCCGATCGAGCCGGTAGATCCGAGTATGGCTATCCTTCTCTTCATCAGAACACTATGTATTTGGCGGGATCCACCGCGGCTCCCTTGTGCCAGAGCTCGAAGCGGAGATGGTCGTCCCCTTCGCCGGAACCTCCGACGAGTGCGATGGAGGCGCCTGCGGACACGCGGTCGCCGGTCTGGCGGAGGAGTTTCTGGTTATGCTTGTACACGCTTATGAGGTCGCCGTCGTGCTGGATGGCGAGCGTGTAGCCCGTCACGTCGTTCCAGCCGTCGAAGATGACCGTGCCCTCGAGGGCGGCCATGACCACAGAGCCGGCCGGGGCGTTGATGTCTACATAAGGATGCAGGGCGCTGTCGAAGCCCTGGGAAACCACGCCCTTGAGAGGGGTGAAGAAGTGCAGGCCTTCGATGGGGAGCGAGCGCTCCTGGCGGTCTGACACCCCGAACTGCTCGGCCTTGCCCACGAGGTCGCGGAGCACGGAGTCACGCTGCGAGAGGTAGGCGGGGTCGCGCTTCTCGGCCGCTGCGGCATCGGCCAGGCGTATGACGCTGTCGACCGGCAGCGGGGCTTCGCCCTCAAGCACCCTGACGAGGTTCTCCGAGTAGAGCTCCCAGCGGCTGATGACGTTCTCCAGCGAATCGATCTTGATGGCGTTCTGGATGGCGGCGCGCTTGGTATGGGCGGAAGGGTAGCCGGGGATGGAGGTGCGAAGGGGGGTATATGCCAGCAGGGCATAGACTATGGCGAAGAGCACCACGATGGCGGAGATGACGATGACGAGGAACCCTGACTTGGTGAAATGTCTCACCCAGAGTTTCCTGTGCGTCAGGTCGTCCACCAGTGACAGGCGGTAGCTGCGTTTCTGCTGATTATTTGTCTCTGACATACTTTTTCACTAAATTTGCAGCCTATGGACAGACTGATAGGCATCGACTACGGAAGGAAACGCACAGGACTGGCGGCTAGCGACCCGCTGGGCATTTTTGCGTCCGCCCTCGAAACCGTGCCGTCTGCAAAGATAATAGAATATCTTCAAAAATACGCCGAAAAAGAGACCATAACGCGCTTTGTAGTGGGTTATCCGATGAACCTCGACGGCAGGCCCTCCGAGGCGGCCGCCGATGTCGACGCCTTCCTTCCGCGCCTGAAGCGCGCTTTCCCCGGAATACCGGTGGAGCTTGAGGACGAGCGTTTCACTTCGGTACTCGCCCACAGGGCCATGATCGACGGCGGCATGAAGTACAAGGACCGCAGGGACAAGGCGTCTGTAGACCGCATCAGCGCCGCCATCATCCTGCAGGGCTATATGGACAGGAAATCAAAAGGATTATGATACGACCTATATACCTCTACGGCTCGGAAGTGCTCCGGGCAAGGGCCCAGGAAGCCGACCTGGAAAAGAAGGAAGAGCTCACGCAGCTCATCACTGACCTCAAGGACACGCTGGCCGTGGCCGACGGGTGCGGCCTTGCCGCGCCCCAGATCGGCGTGAGCCAGCGCGTGCTCATCGTCGACGGCACCGTCATGGTCGACGTATACGACTATCTCAAGGATTTCAAGCGCGTGATGATCAACCCAGTCGTGCTTGAGGAGAGTCCCAAGAAATGCGAGTTCAACGAAGGTTGCCTCAGCATACCCGGCATCTACGCCGACGTCCAGCGTCCCGAGAGCATGACCGTGAGGTACTATAACGAGAATTTCGAAGAGGTCACCGAGACCCTCGACCGCTTCGCCTGCAGGATGGTCCAGCACGAGATGTCGCACCTGGACGGCATCGTCTTCACCGACCTCGTCGCCCCCATCCGCAAGAAGATGCTCTCAAAGAAGCTCATTAACATTTCCCACGGCAAGGTTTCCACTCACTACAAGGCCAAGATAAAATAAGGAAAACCGGTCAGGCGACCGGTTTTTTCTTTGTCCTACAGGATGATGCGTCCGTCGCAGAGGACGTGCTTTATGCAGCGGGAGTCGGCGGCGTAGACGAAGTTGGAGACGAGGTGGTGGCAGGGGCGCATGCGGACGTCGCCGAGGTCGATGAGCAGACAGTCTGCCAGCTTGCCTTCGGCTATGACGCCTGCGTCTATGCCGAAGGCCTCGGCACCGCACTGCGTGGCCCAGCGGAAGACCTCTTCCGCTGGCAGCAGCTCGGGGTCGCCTCCGACCTTGGCCAGCAGTGCGGCGAACTTCATGGCTTCGCGCAGGTCAAGGTTGTTGCCGGAGGATGCGCCGTCCGTGCCCAAGGTGATGCGGCATCCGGCCTGCATCAGCCTCTTGTAGGGGAATATGCCCGAGCCCAGCTTCATGTTGGAGCAGGGGTTGTGGGCGATGGTCACGCCCCGCTCGGCGAGGATCGAGGCCTCCTCGTCATCCACGTGCACGCAGTGCGCGGCGATGACGTCGGGGCCGAGCAGGCCGATGCGGTCGAGGTAGCGGACCGGGGATACCCCGTGCTCCTTGATGCAGTCGACCACCTCCTTCAGCGTTTCCGAGAGGTGGATATGGATGAGCATGCCGTTTTCGCGGGCGAAGGCCGCGCAGTCGCGAAGCTTCCGCTCACCCACTGTGTAGATGGCGTGCGGGGCCATCACCAGCTGTATCCGTCCTCCGGTGGGGTCCTGCCAGTGGAGGATGAACTCCCTTTTCTCTTCGGTTACGGCCTGGGAGTGGTTTTCCATCACGGTGATGCCGATGGCGGCCCGCAGACCTGTGCGGTTCACCACGTCGATGGTCTGCTCCACGTCGAAGTACATGTCGTTGAAGAACACCGTACCGCTTTCGGCCATCTCGCGCACGGCGATCTCGCTGCCGTGGCGTATGTCCTCGGGGGTGAGCTTGTCCTCGAAGGGCCAGATGTAGTCGGTGAGCCATTTCTGCAGCGGCATGTCGTCGGCATAGCCGCGAAGCAGCGTCATGGCGGCGTGGGTGTGGGTGTTGTAAAGGGCGGGGAGTATGGCCATGCCGGTGGCGTCCAGTATCATGCCCCCGGAGACTTCGTCCGGAGCGTCCATGTCCTTGAAACGCTTGTCCTCTATGAGGATGTTGCGGGTCCTGCCTTCGTGCAGGACGTGAAGGAGCAATATAGGGGGATTATCCATAATTATTCTTTTATTCTTTCATTCCTCTGAATTGGGCAGGTTCACTGATGATGTCCAGGTATGTACAAGGGCCAAGGTCAGGAGATTCCCATGATGAGACTTGCCATACTACCTTTTTGTCCGTCGTAATTTCAAAGAACTGGACAGACCCTTTCCATTTTTCCTCGGGCTGCCCAGCCACCCAGCTGGTAATCAAGGTGTTTCCATTTGACAGACGGGTGGCGGTTTGGAGGTTATAAAGAGGGAAGAGGACGTCTGACTGGGTGACTGACCAGACAGTCTCACCCTTGCCGTTCACTTCGCGGACATACCTTTCTCCATCACCGCCCAGCAGATAATTCCCGTTGGGCAGTTTGTCAACGTGCCATGCGAAATGTCCCGGAATCCGTTTAAGGACTTTTCCTTTAGGACTGATTTCAAGGATCTCCTTTTCTTTCATCAGAGCGGTGACGAAGTTACCTTCCCGGGTCAGCCTGACATGCCGGAATTGGCCGTGGGTGCCAGTGTTGTCCGTCGGAACGATTATCTCCTTGACCATCCTGTCCTTCTTGGTATCCCATATGATAATCTTTCCGGGTACTCCGTTCAAGGCAAAGTAAACCTGATCCTTGGCATAAGGTTGGCAGGAATGCGATTCCGTTCCTTCGGGGCAGATATATTTCCAAATCAATTCTCCCTGACGGTTGACTATTCCGAGCATGGACATGGCAGCAAAAACGACATTCCCGTCCGGCAGGACACGGACATCATCGAATTCGAGGATGCGTCCGTCCTCTCCGTAAAGGGGAAGTGTGTATTCAAACTGAACCTTGCCGTCAGAGATGATTCGAAGGACCTGCCGGTCCGGGTTCCTTGTATCCCATTCCCCTGCATACGCATATGAAGGATAGTGTTCCAGGCTCCTGTCCGGAGCATTTGCTTTCCAGCCATGATAGGCGTCACGGTTCTCGTAAAGACCGGTTCCGAGGATGAATGAACCGTATGCAGCGAATGTACTGATTTCGTGGGGCTGTGTGACGTATGCATGGTAGTCCTTCTGGATACCTATACTGCTGCAATCCTTTAGATTGACGAATCCGTCAGCATTCCTGACAGCCTTGGAGGTGAGTCCTTTGTATGCAGAATCGATGGTGGCCTGGTACTCCTCCGCCGGGATGTATCCGTCAAGCACGGCTTTCTGCAGCAGGTACAAGAACATTCCGGTGCCTGACGTTTCGTTCCAGTTGCCGATTTCGCCGGGCTTGTCCACGACTTGGCACCACATGCCCGTCGCCTTGTCCTGTGAAGCCTTAAGACCGGCACATAGATCGGTGAGAACCTGCATGAGACCGTCATATCCGTCAATGTCCTCGGGAAGGTAATCAAAAATATCTGCCCACAGGACTGCAAGCCATCCGAGGCCTTCACTCCATACCTCCGACGAATGACCACTCTCGTCCCATCCATGGTAGAAAAGACCGTCAGGTCGGCCGCATAAACGCGCTATGCCGCTCATTTGCCGGACTACCTCGGCAAAATCTTCAGGGTGCCCGAGTACTTTGGCATATCTGGCAAGGAATGCCTGCCCCATGAATACTCCATCAACCCATACTTGGTTAATGGATGCAGAATGCCAGAACATGCCGTTGTCGAAACGCGGATAGGAATCAAAACCTTTCCGAATGGTCTCGGCAGCCTTCCGATATCGTTCTTCTCCGGTAATCTCGTACATCATCAGGCAGGAGTATCCGGGCAAGAAGTTGTCCAGTGCATCAGGCTTGAACTGCCTGACATTACCGTCCTGGTCAACGTTCTTGTCGACGAAATCCTTGACATATTGGAGGAATGATTCATCACCTGTTAGCCTCCACATTATCTCAAAGGCGAACATGTCATATCCCGCTTGCCATGAGAAGGAATTGGTTTCTCTGCCCCAGTGGATGACGTCAGGGTCTGGGAAACGATTTATGAATGCTTTGGCTGTCGTTTCTGACCATCTCTGCTGCGGCTGTGCCTGGGCAGAAAGGAAAATGCATGACAAAAGGACTAAAAGTGTGAGGTAGTTTCTTTTCATATTAAGTCTCTCTGGATACTAAGGTGTCCCGGCCAGCTCGAACAGCCAGATGCGCAGGTCGCACATCCATGCCTCCCTGTACGGGAAATCCTTGTGGTCGCACCAGCCGTGTCCGCCTACAGGATAGATGTGCAGGGCGGCGGATACGCCGTTCTGCTTCAGGGCGTTGTAATATTCGATGCTGTTGCGCGGAGGCACGAGCCCGTCGTCGTCGCTGGCCATGATGAATGCCGGAGGTGTGTCGGCTGTCACCTGTTTTTCGTTGCTGAACTTGTCCAGGAGCTCCTGCGAGGGGTCGCGTCCGAGCAGGTAGTATGACGAGCCGCCGTGGGTGTATGACGGGTCGAGCGTGATGACGGGGTAGAAGAGGATCTGGAAGTCGGGGCGCTCCTCGGGCTTGGTAAAGTGCGTGGAGGTCATGGCGGCGAGGTGGCCTCCGGCCGAGCAACCGAGGATGCCGAGCTTCTTGAAGCCGTACTCGCCGGCGTGCTCCTTGAGGATGCGCATGGCCTCATGGACATCGTCGAGGGGCACCTCGGGATGGCCGTTGGGCAAGCGGTACTTCAGGACGGCGTAGACGATGCCCTGGTCGGTGTACCATTTGGAGTTGGCGTAGCCTTCGGTCTTGTCCCATACGTCGACATAGCCGCCTCCGGGGCAGGCGAGTATCGCCAGGCCGTTGGGCTCCTCGGGCAGGTAGATGCCGAGGGTGGGCTTGGTGACGTTGGAGACGTGGTTGCCGTAGTCCTTCTCCTCTCCCGTGAGGCCGTTGTCGGTGGGCGCGCCGTCGGGCCAGAGGTTTATCATGATGTCGGGGAGCGGCCACTGGGGCTGCGCCGGGGCGGCGCCAAGCCCCTGGGCCATGGCCGCCGCGCAGCCTATCAGCAGCGCCGCAGCAAGGGTGATGATCGTCTTTTTCATATCCAAAGATAATCATTCTCCCCGATTTTCCCGCAGGGTACCCCCAAAAATGGCTTACCCTGCGGGTGTTTGCCCGCAGGGTACGAGGGAAAATGGCTTACCCTGCGGGTCAGAGGTCGAGTATGACGCCGATGGAGTAGGTGTTGAAAGAAGGACCGTAGCCTTCTGCCAGGAAGGGGCAGGGACTGTACTTCGCATAGACACCCAGGTCGCAGAAGTTTATACCGGCAATGTAGTTCCAGGTGAAGCGTTCCAGGTGGATGTCGGTGAACTTCGTCGGCACTGCAGATTGATCCTGTGAGTATTTGTTCTTGATGCGGCCGTTGAAATTGAAGCAGATCTCCGCACCTCCGTACAGCTCGAACATGCCGTTTCTGCCTATTGAAAGTCCCAGGAGGGCCGGTACGGACAAGTAGTTGCTTCGCAGGGCCGATCTCTTGAGCTCCAGGTCATGGGGGATGGCAGCCTTGACGACCTTGCCGTCCTGTCTGACGAGGATGCCTTCGTCCATCAGGCGGAAGGACCGATAGCCGGCATTGAGACCGCTGGAGATGCACATGTGGTTCCATGCGAAGCGGAACTTGACACTTTCGATATTGACGAAAATGTCGGACAAGGCTGTACCTCCTATTTCCATGCCTGCGGGGCCGTCATAAGGGAAGGCGAATCCTGCCCCGACATAATCAAGACCGGTTGAATATACCCTGCTGTATCTCTTGTGCGACTTGGACTTTGAGGTGGCAGTGGTGCCGTGACTGCCGGATACGGTGGTAGTGTCGTTCATCCTTCTGTCCCTCCTGTCCTGCAGGATGTCCCAGCTGAAGAGGTCGAGGCGGTTCTCGCGGACGGAGACGTCGCTCTCGGACGTGATGCTTACCCGGCTCTCATAACGGAAGGTGGAGTCGTTGGCGGAGCCTTTCAGGCTGACGGTCTGCTCGTTTCGTGATGTGACGACTACGACTTCATTGACGTTCTTGACACGCAGTGTGTCCGGAGTCTGGGCGGCCGCTGTCAGGCCTGATGCGAGAAGGATGGCGGGGAGTATGATGTTCCTTGTTTTCATAATGCTTGTTTACTTTCCTTTGAAGTAGTTCTTTTTCAGTTGGTTGATAGTTGTATAGCCTTCGAGGTACACGACGATGACAGAGTATGTCCCGTCTTTCCCGGACGGCTTGGCCTGGAAGCCGAGGAAACGGTTGAGCGAACCGGAAGGAGGAAGGACCAGCAGGGCGTAGGTGAGATCCCCCTGCGCGATCTCCATCTCTTTGCTGACGGCGTCATTGGCGTCTTCGAGGATGAGGTTGGTGGTACGTCTGACCTCGTCCCTGACAGCATCGAAGCGCACGCTGTGGAACAGTGTGATGTGGTTCTCGTTGTTGACATCGCCGGAGATATAGGTCTCATACATCCGTGCTTTAGGGATGACCTTCCCCTCGAAGACAGGTTGGCTGTGGGTCTGGTTCTGGGACCAGGCTGCCAACGGCAGAAACAGTGTGAGGGTTAACAGTATCAGTTTTGTTTTCATATCATTTGAAGAGTTCGGAGAGCTGGGCGGAGACATCCGGGCCCTGGTTGCCTGCGAACAGCTCTGAGAGGGTTTGATTCATGTCGTCCAGGACGACCTGCCTGTCGGTGGTCTTCTCGCCGTAGGCGTAGATGACGCAGTCGTCCGTGCGGGAGGTCTGGGAGTGACCGAGGACGGCCACGAGCGCGATGGCGGCCGCGGCGGCGAGGGCTGCGCTCAGGGTCCTGACCCTGACCCTCGCCGCGCGGTG
>ODAI012660046.1_pt1 | contig 11346 bp, 7 predicted proteins | sample 1539321 | NCBI WGS metagenome assembly ODAI01 (sample SAMN02144231, study PRJEB22623) | gut metagenome | biome: sheep rumen | host: Ovis aries | place: New Zealand
CTCTTTAGAAGACTTTGACATAACAGAGAATGATATAACCTTTGGAACTACAAGAGCGTGGGTTGAGGTTGGTAGTGTAAAGGACTTTGACCTTGTGATCACGAAAGAGGACATTGACGGAGTGAACATAGGCCCGGGTACTGTAAGGAAGTATTTTAATGCAAACCCGAACCTTAGGCTTATCCTTATCGTTGACAAGGCTAAGAAGAGTGGCGGTAAGCTCAATGCACTCTATGAAATGGGTTACTACGATGCACTTCTTTCAAGTGATTTTAAGATAGAGAGCCTTGCAAGACTTCTTGTAAATGGAAGAACGGAGCGTGAGGCATACGACTACTATGGTCTTATGCTTTATTCTGACTACTCAAAGGCAGCAGGTGAATCAGCCACATCGCCTGACAGCATCCCACAAGTGACTAAAAGGGGCGCAGAAGAAAAAGAGACAAGACCCGAGCCTAAAAAGGGCGATAAAAAAGTGAAGGATGATGCTCCTAAAGATGGTGATAAGCCTTCAAAAAAGCCCAAAGAAGAGACTAAAAGTGTACAAAAAGGGAATGATGCTGACAGCGCTAAAAAGGTTGATAAAAAGGCTGAAAAGAAGTCAGAACCCAAGGAAAATAAGCAGAATAAGAAACAGAAAGATGCAATCAAAGAAAGTGCAGAGCCAAAGGCTGAAACAGCCGAACACCCTGTCGAGAATGCTTATAACTATTCAGTAAGGGAAGAGGATAAGGGCGAGGTTTATTCCGAAGAACCATATGAAGAAGAGTTTGTTGATGAGGGTGAGCTTTTATCAGAAGAGGACAACCCTAAGACTTTTGATGCGTCAGAATACCTTGTTCCTGTTCTTGGGGAAAATGTGCATGTTGAGGCTCCTGATCTTAACGAAAATGTTTCGGAAGATGAGATTAAGAAATACATAAGAGCCATTGAGAAAAAGGCTTTCCATCCCGTAAGCATTAAACCGGAACTTAGCAAGGAAGATGAAATCCTTGAAGAGCTGCTTACATATTATACCGAGCAGGATCCGCATTGGCTTGCTGACCTTGAATCGGGAATCCTCTCTAAAGAACGTTTCACAACACACCTTTGGCAGAGAATTGATAGCGTATATAAAGACCTTAATGAAGAAGAAAAGCTCTTTATCTTCCAGAGGTTTTATACCTTTATGTGGGGCTATGATGTAGTGACACCACTTATCGAAGACCCATCAATATCGGATATCGCTCTTGTTGCTTATAACAATATCCAGGTAAAAAGATATGGTGAGAGATATTTTTCTACCATTACTTTCAGAACACCTAAACACTTTAAGAACTTTGTACAGCACATAATAAGATACAACCATGTAGACCTTTCAGATAAAAAGCCTGACAAGACATTCATGGATACGTCCACGTCAGCTCTTGCAAGAATGAGGTTCGTATATTCTCAGGAATATATCAATGCCAATGCAGAGCCATCGCTTGTTATAAGAAAAGTACCTACTAAGAAATATACTCTTGAAGAACTTGTTGGCTACGATATGATGGACTATCGCACAGCTGCTATCATCCTTGAAGAAGTCCGTGCGGGTCATTCTATCATTTGGACGGGTACTATGGCATCCGGTAAGACTTCACAGATGAATACTTACCTTGACTTTATCAAACACAATCAGCGTGGACTTGTAATGCAAGAGAATGAAGAGCTTTTCAGTAACACGCATCCACTCTTACAGTTCCAAAACATAAGACCATCGGAAGACGGAGAAACACTCTACGACCTTAGGTATCTTGCTACATTTGGTCTTCTTATGGACTTGAACTACTTTATGATCGGTGAGATAAAGGGTGGCGAGGCAGAACAGTTCGTTGAGGCTGTATATACCAATACTACCTGTTGGGGATCTGTTCACTCAATCTCTGCCAAGGATGCCCTTCCAAGAATTGCTACTCTTGCAGTTACAAAGCATTTCTCAGAAGAAGAACAGCTCCGAAAACTCGCTGGCGGTATTGATATGGTTGTCTATCTTAATAAGTTCGTTGTTGAAGAGATTGTTCGTGTCAAAGGCTGGGATGAGAAGAACCGCTGTCCGATCTATGAGGAAGTTCCTATAAATATTCCTAAGAAAAAGCAGACAAAAAAGCAAAGCAAGAAGTGATGAAATCTGTCATAGGCAGCAGGTGATAGGCTTAAAATCTCGTGGCTGCCTTGCAGACGAGGGGAATCCACACCCCTAAGCAATCATAATAACTGCGTCAGGATGCAAAATACAATGCAATTACGACTGCACTTATAGGCTTTTTGATTTTTTTCTTTGCACATACACTTTGACACAGGCTTAACATATTGAAATAGTAATCTTACCGTGCTACAATCCACTTAGTTTTTTAGGTTGAAGTTATTTAACTCGATTAGAGTTATCGTCAAGGTAAGATTAGCGGTGAGAACCCGTAGATCTTCTTGGCGATTTTTTTATGCTCTAATCCCGGAATTGATTAAGTGGAGGTACTGAAATCATGGCAAACTTTGTAGAGAGGGTTAAAGACAGCTTTTCTGAGCTTAAGAACAACCCTAACAAAAAGAAATACTTTATCGCTGGAGGCTGCGGTATCGGTGTGGTAGCACTTATCGCACTGATTTTACTTTCCAGCAATCTTCATGCGCTTACTCTTAATGAGGGTGGTGCTAGTGCAGGAGACCTTATCGAGGGAAATTCTGCAACAGTAGAGCGTAACGCCGCAGGCGGTATCATTGCCGACATAAATTGGGATAATGTTATCGGCTATGACAGGGACGGAAACCCTATATATGGAACAAACGGCATGGTTCCATCAGTTGGCGGTTATGATATGTGCGGTGCGCCTATCCTTGCTGATGACCTTGTTGTTACAGGCTACGCAGCAGACGGACTTCCTATCTATGGAAACTACTCTGCAATCGACCAGGCAAGACTGCGTGGACTTAACGATACTTCCAATACAAATATTGATTGGAACTCCATTGTAGGATATGACGCCGATGGTAATCCGATCTTCGGAACCTTTGGAGCTGACCCTAACATCCTTGGGTATGACCTTGCTGGAAACCCAATCTACAAAGGCTCAGTAACAGTTTCAGGACGCACAGATTCAGGACTCCCTATATATAACTACTCTACTATCAATACAATCAAGTCAAACGGTATTTCTCAGCAGAACGCACTTAAGAACGGTAAAGATGGTCTTAATGGTAATGACGGTACAAATGGCAATGGTGCTGATGGCAGCAATGGTGCTGATGGCTCAGCTTCCAACGGTTCCAACGGTTCCAACGGTTCTGACGGTGCTAACGGTGCTGATGGCAGAGGAACAAACGGAACTAATGGCACTAATGGTAATAACGGTGTCGTTACACAGTACGTTACATCTAAGGACGGACAGAACGGAACTGATGGTTCAAATGGTAATGATGGCCTTTCAGCCGAAGCACAGCAGACAATAGATAGTCAGGGTAAGGAAATATCTTCCCTCCAGCAGACAGTTGACAACCTTAAGTCTCAGATCTCAGGTCTTACTACTCAGAAAGGTGAGAAGGGAGATAAGGGTGAGGCAGGACAGACAGGTGCCACAGGTCAGACGGGGGCCGCAGGCCCGCAGGGTATGCCGGGTGCCGCGGGAGCTACAGGAGCCACAGGAGCCACAGGAGCCACGGGCGCTACGGGTGCTCAGGGCAAGCAGGGTGAGAAAGGTGAGGACGGAAAAGACGGAACATCATCTTACACTTATATAAGATATGCTACTCAGGATCCTGCTGTGTATCCTTCTACATCACTTCTTGTTGAGCCTACAGCTGAGACAAAGTACATGGGTATTGCTACATCAACTTCTACATCTGCTCCTTCAAGAGCAAGCGCTTACACTTGGTCACAGTACAAAGACCTTAGTATCACAGCAACAGAAGATGCAGATGGAGTTACAACTCTTGTGATTCACTGATGAGGGTTTTGAAAAATGAGAACAGAAGATAGAGTCAATCTTAATCGCTGCGGCATTATTGCCGCAGCTATAGCTGTCACAGTGGGGCTTGTATTTACTTTCTTTGGCGATATTATCGCAAGTGCGGTTACATCAAACACAAACACCCAGGTGGCAGTTGAATACTACACAGGAAAGCCTAGTTCAGATATCTCTTATGAAGAGGCTTATCTTAATGGCGATTCTAACGTACAAAAGGTTTCATATACAACAAAGAGCAAGGGCAGATTGCAGTGGGGAGAACCTAGTGCAAACGGTGAATACGAAGTTTACTATGATGCAGCAGATGTTCACCTTCTTGCCGCTTACTTGAACGAATCGGAAGAACAGTACATCGAACTTTACAACAAGTATCTTGAAGCAAAGAAGGCTGTCTTGGAATAACAGGGAAAGGAAGTCAAGACTATGAAATTCAAGGATTTTGTATTTAGTAATTCAAAGAAGATTATTGGTTCTGCACTTCTTTTGTCCTTAATGGCAGTGCAGACAGCTGGAGCTACCGGTGGCATTACAGACTCACTTAAGTCTAAGGGTAATATTGAGTATGATGCCAATGGTGACGGACAGGCAGATGTATATTTTTACTCAAAGGATCTGACAACGATTGCTGGTGGTGTTGAGGATATCAATTCCAACATGGCAATTCTTTCTCAGAGCTTTACTGATCTTACTACTGCATCTAATGGCTACAAGAGTGATATCATAGCAGGACTTAACAGTAACGTATATGCAAAGAATAACATCCCTGCTGATTCCACCTTTGAGGACATCATTTCTAAGATCAACAATATTCCAGCGCCTACAACAGCAACAGGTAATGTGTGGTCAGGCGGAGATAATAGCGGTATAGGTATTACATCAAATGGTCAATCAGTAAACATTGATGGTGTTACAAGCCTTAATCTTGCAGTTAATGAGTCAGTGACATTGCCATCTGGATATTACCCAAATGACATCACAATCTCAAACAACGTAGCAAATAGAGGCTCGGTGTCGTCTGTACTAACCTCTTCAAATAACACAGTATCCTATGAGGCAGGTTATTACGAAAACTTTACTGTGTCAACCAATATAACAAATGTTCCCGGAACTATAACCTACACCTACCATCATCATTCTCTTACTGATCCAAACTACACAACATCGAGTGCGAGCGGCGGTTCTTATGCTGATGGCTATCAAAGCGCTACAAGAGGGGGGTGTTTTACTACTCCCTACTATCATGTTCAAGGCACAATAACACAAACATGTGGAAGTGGTCTGGTATGGGAGTATGACGCTTCTGAAAACCGCTCGAGGCTAAAATGCCACAGGGAGGGTTGTAGCAACTACAATCATACGCAGCAATACGAAGTTGGTGGATGGCAGAAAGACGGGCGTGTTGAGGGTACTTGCACAGGCACAGTGACCACATACGTCGATAAATGGACAACATCTGCATCAAGCAACATCGTAGCTACAAAATACATTCGCTCTTGTGGGAAGTCGGAGGGACAGATAGCGAGTGCAACGATAACTTACTGAGTTGTTGTGTCCTGATGGTGTTTATCTAAGCCTTATCAACTAATACATAATTAAGGCTTAAAGTTCATGAATGCATTTAAATTGGATATTTAAAATAATGGAGATTTACAGAAATGGACTCAAAGAAACCGGAAGAATTTAAATTTACTATAAAGAACGTGATAGCAATACTCCTTATATTTGCTATTGTTCTTGGCATACCTATAGGGGTCTATTCCTATGAGTTCCATCAGCTCCAAGAACAACAGAAAGCTCTTGTCAGTGCCTTGCAGGAACAAGTCAATAAAGATGTTGAAGGTTACGTAACAACAAAGGTTATAAAGGACGCCAACCTCTCGGATAATACTATTACACTAAGCGAAAATAGCTCTGGTGCATCCACAGGCTTTGTGACCAAAGGTACAGTATCTAATCAGGAGGCTATTGCCAACGAAGTTTCAAAGATTCTGACAGATGAATATATCTCAAAAATCGAGTCGGATGTGCTTGAAAGCCTGTATGGTGACATTGATACCATTGTTACTGCAAGACTTGAAGCATCAAAAAGGTTTACCGATGATGAGATTAAGGAGATATCAGAGGGTGTAAAAGCCGTTGTGATTGCTGATATTGAAAGCTATAAACAACAGCTCCTTGTTGAATACACAGAGCTTAACAATCTATATGCCAAGATTGAAGAACTTGTTGGAAGTTATGATGAAAGGGTAAATACCCTGACAACAGAGATATCCACTTTACAGGCATCCTATGATGCAAGGTTTTCTGCTCTTGAAGCAAAAGACGTGGCTCTACAGGCACAGATCGACACTATAAAAACAGAAAATAGCACAATTATTTCAAAATTTAACTCAATACAGTCAAGTGTCAATAGGACACAGGCAGACGTAAATACCCTTAAAAACGATTTACAGACCCGTATAAACACTTTACAGACAAGTTCGCAAAGTAGTGACGTTGAACTTAAAAATGCCCTTATAGAGACTCAGAATCAGCTTAACAAGACCGACAGGGTGATAGATGATAAAGTCTTAGACAATGCCACAAGGATTATTGAGCTTACAGATAAGATAACCAATACCGACACTACTCTTACGCAGGCAATAGAAGTTCTCAGCTCACAGAGCGGTGCTGATACCGCAGAGCTTTCACAAGCCCTTGCCACTCTTGAAAAAGAATTGTCCGGTACACAGAATGACCTTTCTGAATCAATAAGCACCGAGATGGCTGAAAGACTTAAAGACGTAAATGATATCCAGGCACTTATATCATCACTTGAATCATCAACCTCTGACACTCAGGATGATATTTATCTAAAGATCACGCAAAAATCAAATCAGCTTGCCAACAACCTTAAAGATACAAGTGATGCCATGAAAGCTGAATATACTGCCATGATCACAGACACCAATACTGACCTTACGGCATATATTGACCAGCAAAATGCAGAACTTACATCAACTATGCAAGCCAACGATAATGCTCTTAATAAGCAGATAAATGACAACGACAAGGCTATCAACGAAAAAGTAGACACTAATAAAAGTTTGTTGGAGTCAGCGCTTGAATTGAAAGAGTCTCTTCTTGATAACAAGATAAATACCACGAGAAGTGAGCTTGAAACAAGCCTTTCAGAGAAAGAAACAGCGCTTGATACAAAGATAAATACCACAAACACAACGCTTACGAACTATATAGACACTACAAACCTAGAAACAAAAGAAGAAATGGCAGAGGCAATTGCTGATTTACAGGCACAGATAGCAGACCTCCAGGCACAGATAAATGCCTTGAATGAGGCAAAACTTGAAATATCACAATCCCCATCATACTCATATACCAATGTAGACGGGGATACGATAAGGATCACAATACCTAGCAGTAACCCAAATTTCACATATTAAACACTAAAGGCTGACGGAGACGTTGGCCTTTTTGATTTTGCCGTCTAAGTTGAAATTGTATATTAAAAGTCAAAGCCCCGACAAGTTTTGCCGGGGCTTTTATTATTGCCTTTTATTGGCTATGTTGTGATTACGTAATACATTTTTACGATTTTGTGAAGGACACTACTGTAATACTATATAGTCTTACAGTAACCACTTGACCATAACTGGCATCCGAACCCCCACTAAATGTGCCATTTGAAACAGAAATATCTCCATTTGAGCATGTTATTGTACAAGGAGCAGTGTAGTAATACGTAAATGCAGGGCCAGAATTTCTGCTGACTGTGTAATTAAGTTGTAATTCAAGAATCCAATTTCCGCCACTTTCAACACCCTTGTTGTAAATATTATTTACGATATCCGAATTGTAAAAGCCCTCTGGAAAATTTATCTGTGGAGAGCTTAAAATCTGTGTTAAATTTAACGAGCGATAAAATAATTCAATTAGTATGTTATAGTAGCCGATATAATCTGCCCGTTGCTATACCCGCAGGACGCAGTGTAGCCTTTACTTGTCACTACATCATGCCTGTATTCATCAGACCAACTATGCGTGTGGTCAATGTCATATCTTTGCCCACAAATTGAACCGACACCATAGTGTGCATCTACAGCATCATTGCCAACCCCCCACATACCACATTCTGTGCATCTTCCACTAATTACTGAATACTCATGCCTGCGTTCATACTCTAATTTATGTACGCAAGTCCCTGTCGTCTGAACATATTTAGTAAAACATCCACCACTCGCAGAGGCTTTATAGTTATTAGCATAGCCACCACTGACCGAACTTGTGCTATTGCTCGAATTTACTTCTGTTGCTGTTTTTGTTGTCAAACTATGAATATGATGTGTGTAAGCAATCTTCCCGGTTGAAGGAGCAGTATGGGCTATACCACCAGAGTATCCGGCAGCGTATCCGGCTTGATAGCTTGCATCAAGACCTGAAAGAATATCTGTATAGAACCCATCATCTGTGCTTGTGATAATCAATGAGCCATTATACAGGACACATGATTACAAGGCAAATACCAAAAACGATGATGACGAGGCTATGCATCCGTAATCAAGAATTAAATCCCCTTCCTCACATTCCTTGACAGTACCGCTTGAATAGTATTTACCTTTAATCTTTGCATAGACCTTACAAGAAGATCCACCGTCTCCAACGGTGAAAATAAAGCGCATTGATGGAGTCTCTTGAGTCAGCTTTTCTTGGCTTCCCCATCTTGATCTTCCGCTCCAAGATGTTACCGTGCCATCTAGTGTTGTGTACGTGATACTTCCATCTCCGATATATCCTTGCTGTTCGCCGTTATACCAAGTCCCATCCCAATGATTGTTTGTGCTTCCAGTTATAAGGTCTGTAGTGAGCCTATTGGATGCTTCCTTACTTAGGGCATAGACATCATCTACCTTTTGCTCGTCATAGTACCCGCTAGGGAATGCAAGATCTCCGTCGGTGTCTGTGAACACTATGCTTTCACCCATTGAGCCTAATTAAAATCCATATAACTCTTTTGATTACTTTTATCTTTCGTTCTATTAATTTCTTGTTGCAAATCCCCATTTTGATTTTTTGTCCTGCAAAAAGCGACCTTTTAATGCTACATATCATATCGGTCATTTGCAGGTTGCATTCAAAAGTTCTTTAAATGCAGTAAATATGCAGATTGGAGGATTTTTATTAAATGGAAAAAGTTACGTCCTTGTCGGAATTTGACAAACTAACCGCACAGACAAAAGAAAATGCAAAAATAGATGAGAGCATAGTTTTGTACTGTCGGACCTCAAATCCAAGTCAGAATATCGAGCGTCAGGTGAGGAATTTAAAAGAGAAGTACCCTACCGGAGTTGTCGTAAAAGAGACTTGGACGGGTACCAAGTTAGACCGCCCCATGTGGGAACGAGTTATGAAAGAGGTTAAGAGAGGGAAAATTGACACAATCGTATTTGACTCGGTATCCCGTATGTCAAGGAATGAGGAAGAGGGGAGTAGATTATATCTTGAACTTTACAGAAAGGGTGTAAATCTCATTTTTTTAAAAGAACCGCACGTAAACACGGATGTCTACAGAAATGCTCTTAGGCAGAAGATTGATATCGACCTTAATCTCGATGATAAGGCTACAAGTCAGCTCATGCAGGGGATATTTAAGTCCCTCAACGGCTTTTTTGAGTCTTTGGCTACTCGCCAGATTGAACTTGCCTTCCAGCAGTCGGAAAAAGAGGTCATGGATCTTAGACAGAGGACGAAAGAGGGCCTGCTTACTGCAAGACTTAATGGCAAGCAGCTTGGAAGAGCCAAGGGAACAACGGTAGAGACCAAAAAGTCTATCAAGTGCAAAAGGATTATCAGAAAGCGCTTTACTGCTTTTGGCGGTGATCTTAACGCTTCTGATTGCTGTAGGCTATGCGGAACAAACGGAAAACCCATCGCACGATCCACATTTTATCGCTATGTAAATCAAATGATTGAAAAGGATTTAAGGGGAGAGAATGAGAATGGTGGTCAGGCAGCCACGTAAAGTGTAGCATTTAGACGTTACGTTGATATCACATTTATGGGGCTTTGAGGCATATTAAAATCATTATGGGTATTGCAACTACAGATGATATAGTTCCCTCAAAAATTTGTCACTATTTTGCGCCATTTGGCTATTGCAATTTAGAAGATGTATGGTAAAATTACTGTATATTTTTATGAGCATTTTTCTTTTCTACTGTTTCTAGTAGATGTTTCCCAAAGACCTAGTGCATAGGCAAAATATTATATACAGGAGAAAATAATAAGTTCCGCAGTTGGCAGTAGATATGTTTTCATATCTGCTTTTTTATTGCGCAGCTTTTTATATAAATAACTATAAATATCAAATGATAAAGGAGGTAGTTCTGATGAGCAGTTATCGTGTTCAGGAACGTAACAACTCATTTAGCAGAACAACTGCTAATGAGATGAAGATGGGTGCATATTATACTGATGCGACCCATTGTGAAGTAATCGGACAGTTATTTAACTTTCCCGATGAAGAAGTATGTGTCTTAGAGCCATCAATAGGTGATGGAACAGCTGTTAAGGCTGTTACAAGACCAGACATTAACGAAAACGTCAAGATTTTTGGCGTTGAACTTAATGATGATGTTGCTAAGACTGTAAAGGAGGATCCTCTTATCGAGGATTGTCTTTCCGCAGACTTTACAAACGGAGTGAATATCAGGAATAACGCTTTTTCCTTTGTGTTTGGAAATCCGCCCTATATGGACGATGAGGACACAGAAGATGGGAAGAGGGGGAGACTTGAAAACACATTCCTTAATAAAGTAACGGGAAATTATTTAAGGATCGGTGGAATCCTTGTGTGGGTAATCCCATACAGGAACCTGGTAGACTCTGCAACACTTAAGCATCTCATGGGTCACTATGAGAAGATTGGTGTTTGGAAGTTCTGGCCATCTGAATATCAGAAATGGCATCAGGTAGTATTTGTAGGCAGAAAGAAGCTCTCCAGAGGTATTCCTCTTGCAGATGAGCTGGCAGCCGAAAGAGCTTTGCTTGAAGAGGATAAGATTGAGGTTCTTCCTCAGACCTTTGATGGCACAGAGCTTTTCCATAGTGTAGCCGTTGAGCCTACAAAATCAGAAGAGGTAACACTCTTTTCCACAAGGGTCTTTGACCCTGACATTGCACTTGCTTTTCTTGCTAATGAAAAGCCAAACATTGAAGATTACAATGCGGCTGTTTCAAGGAAAGTCACTCAGAAAGTGTATGCGTCAAACGATCTTGGCAGACCACCTATCATGCCAAAGCCCGACAGCCTTTATCTCATGGCTACGTCAGGCGCAGGACAGGGACTTGCTGGTACACCCGGTAAAGA
>ODAI013326732.1_pt1 | contig 11346 bp, 13 predicted proteins | sample 1539321 | NCBI WGS metagenome assembly ODAI01 (sample SAMN02144231, study PRJEB22623) | gut metagenome | biome: sheep rumen | host: Ovis aries | place: New Zealand
AGACGGCCACCTGTGTACCCACCTTGGCCATCTTCTTAAACAGCTTGCCTATTTTCTTCTTGCTGTCGTTCCACCGCTGGTCGCTGGGATTGAGGGCTCCTATCTGGTTGATGATGCCGTCGAGGATGCTCATGATGGCCTGGTTGGGCGACTTCATAAGCGAGTACTGCCATGTGTTGATCCATATCGGATAGAACGGTGCGCCCTCGTCGTCGCAGAGATTCCACCGCAGCAGGTTCATCAGCGACGTCTTGCCACTGCCCCACTCGCCCTGCAGGGCGATAGTGATGGGCGTGTCGGTGTGCTTGACAAAATCTATCAGCGCATCCTGATATACATTGATGCCGAACAGGTCGTTCTGGTCATGCTGACGCGGTACGTCGATAATGCTTGAAAACATGTTTTGTATTATTCACATATTAACGCATTATCGCGTTTATTTTCGTTTAGCTCTCTCACGTTCGCGCTTGAGGTCGTCCTTGGCCCTTTCAATGTCGCGTTTGAGGCTTTCGATGCGGCGGTCGTGGCTGGCGGCACGCTCAATTTTCTGTTTGCGGTAGCTGGCCTTGCTGCTGGTCGAGGTGGCACGCTTGACGAGATCGGCATAGTGTGCATTGTCTCTTTTCTTTGCCTCGCGCTCGTCGGAGACATCCTTGCGCAAGTCGATAAGGCGTTTGCGGTAGTATTCTACGCTCATGGTGTTGTGGTTTTAAAAGGTTAATAATTGTGATTATTCATATTTTGCTGTTTTTGGGGCACTGGAAGTTCACCCCCTCCAGATAGCCTTTCTGGGCGAAGAGCGTGCGTATGCGGTTCCAGGCCGCGAGGTTGCCATTCAGGGTGGCATCGGGGCAGAGTTTGAACGACTGCTGCAGGTTGTCGGTGATGCAGTCGACATAGATGTCGCGCATCTCGTCTTGGGTGAGCGTCGGGCGGGCGCAGCCATGCTCGTTGCCTTTCAACGGTTTGCTGGGCACAAAGCTGTACATGCCTTCGTAGGGCTTGCTTGGCGATGCACCGTAATAGAGACGCATACGCGAGCTGTCTTTTTTCCAACCGGGCTCGTTCATTCCCAAGCCTATGCCCACAATCTCGGCATAGTGTTTCAGGCTTGGGTCGAAGTCCATGCCTCCGATTTGGTCGCAGTAGTCGTGATAGCTTTCCACTACGAAGACGGTGTCGACGGCAAACAGGCCGTTCACCCTTGAGCCGAAGAGCACGATGCTGCCCGGCAGCAGGTGCGCCAGCTGGGTTGGCCCCGTCTTGCGCGTCTGTTGGCAACAACGATAGAGGAACTGTTCGCGGAACACAAAGGGGTCTGTGTTCTGGCGATAGCGGTTTTGCGCATTCTTGACCGGCTCTGTGAGGTCGAGCATCGGACGATGGATGACATGGGGCGAACAGCCGTCTTCTTGGGGATTGGTAATGCGCGTGATGTGCGACTGAGGCTCCCATTCTCCCCAGAAGCACTGCTCCTCGCCTATCAGACGACCGTTGCTTACATACTGCCCCTGTGCACAGAGGAATTTGCGGCGGTGACTGCCGTGATTCCACGCTGCAATATTTGTCTTGCTCCGTTTCGAGGGGCAGTTCTCTCTGCCGGGGTGGATAAACTGTACGAAGGCAAGCTCATCGTTCATAGGGCGTAATCTTTTTTTATCTGTCTTATCTTTTCTTCGAGGATTTCTCTCTTGATGGAGAACGGGCCGGAAATGTTGTTGAAGCCCCAAATGACGACACAGCCATCTTTCGTCTTGCCTGCCCGCAGATAGTGGCTACCCTTGTCGGCATCTCCGAGATAGGCATTGAAACTTATAGGGAACTGTTCTTTCACCACGGTACTATTGGCGGAAACCAACACCACATCGGGCTTCAGCATAGCCAACAGGTCTTCGTAGAGGCCGTTCGACTTCTCGTCGATACACGCTTTTTGCTTGGGCGAAAGAAAACTCCACGTGGGGTCGGTGGCAAAGGGAGCATAGATATCAATGTGGATGGCGCGGTTGGGCATCTTCCGGGAGACATAGTAGCTGGTGTCCAATGGATTCAGGACTTTCTCGAAGTGACTGAACCACTTGCCGTAAGGCTCCGTTTCGAAATAGTCGTTCATAGCCGCTGTATATGCCTCAACATCCTTGGAGTCAAGCGTCTTTTTCCCGTGCAAGGCAGCCGCCCTGGGGAAACGGTCTTTGCCTTTGGGGAACTCCTGCAGCGACGGGTTCGACCCCACTGTGACGACCTTTCGCTCCGACCTGTAGTAAGCCACCATATCACCAAACCAGAGAATAGGGATCGACGGCTGCACCATACAATCCTTCACCAGAGAGCAATCCAACAAGAGTCGATGGACCTCCCAACAGTTATGGACAACTTCTTCAATCGTTTTCATTTTGCGCTATTTTGAATCTGGTGGGCAGTCTCCCGCCCTCCAGATTGGTTCGGATATTATGACTATAACTATTATCTGAATTATAGTTTCCCTGCATCCTTCAGCGGGGAGTCATCCTTCGACAGCTTGCTGTCGTCGGCAAGGGCCACCTGGACGTTGATTCCGAAGATGGATTTCATCTTGTATTCAAATTCCATCACCTTCATATCATTGGTAGCCTCGAAGTCACCGACCTCGGTGGCATCTTCAATGGTGCGCAGTTTTGCCAGCACAGCATTAGGATGAGCCTTCTTACCGCTGGGCTCGTAAATGCGGAGTCCAGCATTGAAAGCATCGCGGAACTGGCGCTGAAGGGTTTTGACGGTCATGCGGCCATCAACATGGAACGAATAATCGGGCAAATACTCAATCTCGTATTCACCACGGCCTTTGCCTCGTCCGATATTCTCGAAGGAAGCCACCTCGATACCGAGAGTCTTCGCATGCTCCACAATTTTCGGGAAAATGGATTCCGACCAGGTAATTCTATAGAAGGTGATTTTGGTGCCATCCTCGAGGGTGACGACATACCGTGCATCCTCACTGTCCATATTCGTCTTTAGCCATTCGACGGCTCTCTCGTCGCCAGCTTGCACGGCCTCTTCCAAAAACACTTTCATGTCTTTGACAGTATCTTTGTACGTCTTGGTGGAGGCGAACAATTCACGCGGGAACGCCTTGTTAATATCTTCAACCGTCGCACTCGGGTGCAACTTGGTGTAGGCATCGATGATGCCCAGCGCGGTCCAGCCTTTGGCCTTTCCGTGGACTTTTATTTTGCTTTCCATATCATTTATTGTTTATTTCCATACATCTTTCTTACAACCGTCAGCTTCGCATTTCTTGTTGAATGCGTTGAGCGTCATGCTGTCGGTAGAGCCCGAAGTGTAGTAACGCTGGCCCTCTTTGGTTGTATAACAGACTTGGGCATAAAGTCCGAATATTTGTTCGAACTCTTTTTCAAGAGTCTTCACCTGTTTGTTGCCAGTGATAGTGATATCACCGGGAGTCACCTTCGTGCGGACATTGGCAATAGTTTTGCTGTAATCCACCTGTGTGATTGTCCCTCCTTGAGCAACAATCTCTTTTGCCGACATTGGGAAGATACCCAACCGAATATACGGATATTTCTTGTTGAACTCCTTTACAAGGGTTTCGACCTTTTTGTTGCCGGTCACGCTGATTCCTTCTGCCATAATTGTTTATTTTAAGAGTTAATATCCGACATACCTTAGTTCGCCGGATTGGTTATTATTTTTATAGACCGAATTTCTTGAGCGTCTTGTTTATTTTTTCAATTTTGTCGCCAGTTTCTTTGACTTTTTTGCCGGTGGTCTTGACTTTATCGCTATTGATAAATTCGCCGACCTTTTTGATTTTCTTTCCGTCTTTGATAAGTGTACTTGCAAGTCCCATAATCAAATGTTTTTAATTGGTGAAACAATAGGCAGTGGCGGACGGGGAGACCACCACTGCCGTAGTTGCCAATGGCTTACTTGCCAGCGGCGGTGATGGTGACGCCGTTGTCTGCGAGGGCGCTGTCGTCGGCGTTGGCCACCTGGACCTTGATGCCGTAGAGCTCCTTCACCTTGTCCTCGAAGTTGCCCACCTGCATGTTGCCACGCACGGTCAGTTCGCCACCCTTGGCATCCTTGGCGCGGATGGAGGCGAGGGTTGCATCGTCATCGGCGAACTTCATGCCGTTGTAGACACGGAGAGTCGAGCCGAAGGCTTTCTTGAATTCTGCACGAAGGGTTTTCACCTTCATGTTGCCAGTCATTTTGATGTCTGCCATAATTAAAACGTTTTAATGGGTTAATAAAAGGGTTGATTGTTTAAACTAAAATAATACAATTACACGTTACCGTGGCTCACCAGTTGAGGCTTCCATGTATTCTTCTTGCAGCCAGTTTCCCGGCATTTCTTGTTTAATGCGGTAAGTGTTAGAGAGTCATTTGCTTGGCCGGTGTACCGTGTTGAACCGTTGCTTTCTGTGTATCCAACCTGTGCATTCAATCCGACTACATCACGAAACTCTTGTTCGAGTGTTTTGACCAGTTTGTTACCAGTTATAGTAATACTTCCGGTCGCGCCTTGACTACGTATCTGAGCAATTGTAAGCGAATAATCTATTGTATGCAGCTCACCTGCTGATGCGATAGTGTTCCATTCATTCATTGGAAATACGCAAAGACAAAGATATGGGAATTTTTCATTGAATTCTTTGCAAAGAGTCTCGATTTTCTTTTGGCCAGTTACGCTGATTCCTTCTGCCATAATTTTAGATGTTTTAATGGGTTAATAAAAGGGTTGATTGTTTACGAAAATATGATTCCTTTGCCTCGCTTGGTGGAGTTGTACTCCATCAGTATCTGTTTTATCTTCTTGCAGTCGCTCTTGCTGAGGCAGTAGGCGGTGACGGTACCTCCGACGGCCTTTATCTCGATGTCGGCACCGATGAGGTGCTGGTCGATGCGGATGCGGCGGATGAAGCGGAAAGCCAAGACATCCTCATCCACACCTATCATGGTAAGGTTGCGCTTGCGCACGGTGATGGTCTCCTCGTCGGTGTCGACGATGAGGTGCCAAGGGGTGGCAGCGTTGATTATTTTGCCGTTGGCGGCCAGTGCCGCCTCGGTCGATGTAGCCTCGAATCTCATTTGTACTCTCCGCGTGCAGCCTGACCGATAGTGATGCTGTTGGGAACGCAGCCCCTGCCTTCTTTGTCCTTAATCTGTACGGTGACGCCAAAGTTCTGGTCAAATAGTTTCTCGGCATCTCCTACCTTCATCGAACCTTTAATCTTCAGCCCGTCGGCATTGGTGTTCACCTCTTTTGAAGTGAGGCTGTTGAGGGCAGCGAGGGTCATCTCAGGATCGGCAAGTTTCTGCCCTTTGTAAAAGGCCAATTGAAGGTCAAATGCTTTGAGAAAATCAGCCGAGATGGTCTTCAGTTTCTTGTTTGGCGCTACGGTGAATTCAGCCTTGTTGAAGGCATCTTTGATGTTGTTGAGGAGTCCCATATTTTTTTCTTTATGTTTAAAAAATTTCACTATTCAGTCACCACTCTTTCCAATGTGCAAATTTAGCAATAATTCCCTAAGGATACTTATTTCTAATTTGTTTCTTTTTGTATTGTGCTATATATCAAGCCCTCAACCAGAGACCTTATCTTCGGTTCACCCTCGTGTGGAACACAAAAAAAAGCGCAGGGGCTATGCTGTCTTGCCTATCCCATGTAAAGAGTCTCTCGCATTGCCCACCATTCACGGATTTGCACGATTCGGCACTCCGCAAACTAACGTCTAAATCAATATCTAACCATTACGTCTGTCGCCCGGACCTTTCACGGGTCCGGGCGGGCAACTGTGCTGAATACAAATATTATTTAAAACGGCGATTTCCTCAGTACCCCTTGATGTTCAGCTTGGCAAAGTTGGTGTCGGCCAGGTATCGCTCCAGCGCTTCGGCGGGAACGAGGACAAGGGGATTGGGCGACTCCTGCACGAAGTTGAACGTGGTGGCGGTCACCGTCGGGGGCTCTGTGGAGCGGAAAACGACGGTGTCCAGGTTGCGGTAGCCGTAGAGGTTGCCAGGGCCGAGGAACTTCAGGCCTCGGCCGAACTCCACATAGCGACAGTTGAACATGACACCTATGCCGTAGGTCTCTATCTCCTCAATCTGGTCGGGGATAATCAACCGTCGGATGCCACATCCGTAGAAGCAACTTTGGTCAATCTTCTTCAACGTCGACGGGAAGTGGATACGCTCCAGATTGTAAAGTTCGGAGAGCGACCTTTCGCCCAAATGCGTCAACCCTTCTTCGAGCCAAATGTCAGTCACACCCCAATAGGCCCACTCGAAAAGGTGCTCACAAAGGGAGTCGACGTTGCCATCAACAATGATGTCCTTCATAGAGATGTTATTGCCAAAGCGGCCATACTTATCTGGGTCTTTCTTCACGTGCAGCCGCCGGCTTTCCACACGGCAGGCCTTCAGCTGCTCACAGTTGTCAAACACATGGTCGCCCAAATACTCCAGATCTTCTGTCAGCAACAAGGTGTCGCCCAGATTGATGCACGACGCAAACGCCTCGTCTTCGATGCGGCGCAAGGTCGACGGAAAACTGACCTTTGTGAGGTCCTTGCATTGGAAGAAGGCTCGATAGCCAATCTCGCGCAGGGGATAGCAGAAGAGTCCATGCCGTACCCGATCGGGCAGCACAAGGTCGCCCGCCACGGTATCGCAGCCGACGACGATGGCTTCGGAGTCGACAATCTTCACCTGCAGCACCTGGTTGTCGCCAACAGTGTAGGAGAATTGCTGACTGTCGAAATGAAAGAGCATCTGCCACAAGCCCACCATGGCTGCCAGCAATAGCACAACAGCCACTATGGGCAGCCACATGCGACGCTTCAAGGCAGCGTAGACAGCCTCGGCCGACGGGTAGCGCTGCTCGCGCCGATGACGGCAACAGCGGGCCGCCACAGCACGGTAGCGACGAGGAAATATCAACCGTAACAGACGCCCGAAACTATAAATATCGCTCCGGCAGTCGAGTTCGCCACCCTCCAGCTGCTCGGGCGATGCGTAGCTGAGAGTGTAGGCGGGCTCTTTGAGGACGGCATACTGGTCGGCATCGGCTAGGCCAAAATCGATGACACGCACGTTGGCCCCGTTGCGGGTAACAAGGATATTGCTCGGTTTCAGGTCGCGATGCACCACTTGGTGCGAGTGCCAATGCTTCATGGCGTCCAGCAGCTGCCCTACTACGCGACGACGACTGGCAGCCGAAGGGTGCGTCGCCAGCCATGTGTCGAGCGGCATGCCGTCAATCCATTCCATCACAATGCAAATCCCCATACCTTCAATTTCCTCGAACGAATAAACTCGTACGATATTGGGATGATCCATCTGCACCATGATTTCAAACTCCTTGCGTAGCAAATTGTGATAGACGGGGTCGTGAACATACTGCTCTTTGAGGCCTTTGAACATGAAATACATTCCGTAACGCACGCCACGCATCAAACGGCTGTAGCCTTCCGATGCTATTTCTTCTCGGTCGGAAATGGCGTCGGTGGAAATATATTGCGTTGATGTTTCGGGCATTAGACGGCCCGAAGTCATATCGTCGACATCAAGATTCATGCTGCAAAGATACGTCTTTTTTCCAAGGCTGAAAAACAATACTTGAAAAGAAATGGTTTAGAAATGTTTTTTTTAGCTATCTTTGCACTACCCTATAGCCATACCACAATGAAAGATATCAATCAGAATATCATGTTGCTGCGTGCTCTCGTCGAGGAGAGCGCAAACCACCGGCTTTCCACCTCGACCGACTTTGCCTTCCTCTCGGGATGCATCCAGGGACGCTTGCACCAAACATTGAGCGTCAGCACCCTGGAACGCATCTGGGGATATGTGGACGGCTATCAATCCGTCCGAGAAGGCACCCTCTCTATCCTGGCACAGTTTGTCGGCTTCCCCGATTGGGCCACCTTCGTGGCCGACTACTGCGATGTCCCTTCGGCACAGAGCAGCCATCGGGTGATGGCACCATCTCTCATGGCCTCCGAGGTCCCCACAGGCGACAGGATTGTCATCGAGTGGAACCCCGAACGGAAATGTACACTGGTACATCTGGGCGACGGCCTTTGGCGGGTGGAGGAATCGATAAAGTCGAAACTTCTCGTCGGAGACACCTTCCTCTGTCAGCGCTTCACACTCAACCAACCCCTCTTTCTGGAGGACTACCATCACGAAAACGAGCCCCCTTCACTCTTCGTCGTCGGAAAACGCGGTGGTCTTACTCGAGTTGAATTAATCTAAAAGCCTTAATTCTTGCAACATTCGAAATACGCTATTTAACAATTTCCAAATTCTTTAATTCTTGATACAATCCCCGCAGGGAAATAGATTTATAGATTGCCGCTTGTAAAGCGGGATACCTGTCAGACCCATCAGCCCCACCCCTGCCTGCTCGCAAGCATTAACTATTATCTATTAACTATATATCCCTCCCCCCTGCTAAAAACTAAAACTAAAAACTTAAACTTATTCACCATTCAACATCAAGTCGTAGTCGGCGCGTATCTTGTCAAGGATGAGCTTCACGGTGGTGTGTATCTCCGAGCCCTCTGTGTAGTCGGCCTTGCACACGAAATTGACCCTATTCTCCTTTATCAGACGCTCAGCCACCGTCTTCTTCTTGCGGTTGCCATAGACGGCGATGGAGTGGCCACCCTGTTCCTTGACAACGCTCATGCAGGGGACGTCCGTCTCCCCGTCTCCCATGTATATCATCCGCTCAAAGGGGATGGTACGGTCCTCTTTGGCCACATACTCGTTGATCCTCTTGTTGTCACTTATCTCCCTGATCCCTTTGCTGATCTTGAAGAGAAACTGCGTCTTCGTAGTGTAATCCACCGCCACAGCAGGCCAATAGGCAACGCCGTCGACGTTGTAGAGGAACGAGCACGCGTAGATGTTCTCGAAGCGCTTGGCTATCGGGGTACCCTCAATCATCTCCTTCAACCCCGACGAGTTGATGTAGTGCTTGATGTTCATCCCCCGCGCTTTGCCGTACCGGTTGATGAGCGCGAACCACTCCTCCACCCCCTTGTACAGCTCCACCTGCGACCCAAACTTCCGGAACGAGTCGCGCTTCAGCGAGATGCCGCAAGCCTTTGCCTCCTGCAGCATCAGGTACATATAGCACAATATCCCGCTGGCATCGTTGCTGGTGGCCATCTCTACGGTCTTCTGCCAGAAGGCGTCGGGGTTCTTGCCTATCGCTTGCACAAAGCCGAATTCCTGCATGTTGCCCGGCGAGAGCGTCCCGTCGAAATCGTATATCAACGCCACATCAATCTTCTTTTTGGTAGCCATACAGCAGTCTTTTTTATGTTCCAACTTTCGATTTGCAAAGTTACTAATAAATCTTGAAACAACAAAATAATTGTTCTCATATGATAAAAATGCACCTCATACTCACGCCCGACAACCATCTTCCAACAACTCACTCGCAATTAATAGAAAGACGATTTCCCCGATCATGAACACCTTTTTTTTAACTGTCCTGACTGTCCCTACTGTCCCACACCAACGTCCATTCATTCACAATCAATTAATTTCTCACACATTACGCACCCACCGTCACTTCCTCCCACTCATAATTCCTAACTCATAACTCTTAACTCTTCAAGTGACTGCTGTGACCACCGACTTCATGGAGGTAACCCTATCCCGTAAAAGAGCAAAAAAATGTCAACCCAAATTGTCAACACCAAGCCCTCGGCTCCCAAGCTGTCAACCCTCCGCATCCATCCGTCCAGCACCCTTCACCCTCCTCAGCACTCACCTTCGCACTCCCGAAACTCACCCCTAATCCCTCATTCCAGAGCCTCTTTGTGCCCAAATGAATACCCTCGTGGCCGAAAATAAGGTGTCCCCGTCCTGAATCCATACCGTTGCGCCCCTACTCCTGACTTCGCCCGTCCGGTTTATGTCATTGAATATCTATCACATCCAACGTCCCAAGCGCCACTCATCCCCCAACCAGCGTAACAGCGTAACAGTTCCCATTCCCCTATTTCCTCTACCCAAAATCAGGCCTTATATCTATATATCTATATATATAGATATATAGATATAAGAATTAATTTTTGACTTTTGGAATACCGTATTTCGAACTGTTACGCTGTTACGCTGTTACGCCTCAAACACATATCACAGCGTCATCATTCCGTAACCCCCTGTCATATAGCCATTACCAAACACGCCTACCCATCCGTACTCCATTTCTACTGCCTAAACACCCTCTAAACGGCTACTAAACGGCTACAAGACGGCCACAAGAGAGCCACACAACAGCACAAGACCCCCTCACCAATTTTCAATTCTCAATTTTCTAAGTTCGCCGTTCTTCCAATTCTCAGTTCTCATTTTTCAATTTACACAGCCACCACTATAGCGTAAAGAAAAAAAACGCAATCATTCGTAGACCGCAATCCCGCCGTCGTACTTTTGCATCCGGATTGGGAAGCGTCCTGGCCAGCGCCAACCTCTCCAAACCCCTATAAAAGAGCCCTTTGACATACTGAGCCCCCATTCAAATATGAACCCCTTTAACGACAATCAGCTATCCCCCAGCCACTAACACCCTCTAAACGGCTACAAGACAGCCACCAAAAATAAAAAAAAGGAGTCTCATTTCTGAAACTCCTTAAAAAAATTGGCGGCGACCTACTTTTCCACAAACAAGTGCAGTATCATCGGCGATGTGAGGCTTAACTTCTCTGTTCGGAATGGGAAAAGGTGTGGTATGCCTGCCGAGCTTGACGAGGCAACCGAACTCCATAGCCACCAAAAGAGCCGACGGAATAGCCGTGCAATCGTGCCCCGCACCACTGCAAGGATATGAAACAATGCTGCAAAACGACCTTGCGATGATGCGAGGCCGTTTTGCATTGGTGTAAATGCCTTTTGCAATGATGCGGGACTATTTTTCAACGCTGCAACGCCCCGTGCAATGATGCGAGACCGATTTACACGACTGCAAGAGGGTTTTGCGATGGTGCGAGGCGAAATTGCACGGAAACGGTAAATTTTTGCAGCCCTGCGGGCAATAAAAACCGCAAAGTGGCGTTTGTTTCAGTGATTAACTTTTAAGGGTTTATGATATGAAGAAAACATTGATGATATGCGCGGCGATTCTCGCTCTCGCCGCCTGTACTCCAGAGAAGATTGAGCCTATGCCGACACCGACTGGAGAGAATTGGCCATTACCTGCAAACCGTACAGGCTATGTGGTGACGAAAATCACCTGGTATGACAATGCCAACAATCATAAAGAAGCCACCTATGAATATGACGAAAACAACCGTCTGACAAAAAGGACGGTCAACAGCACTTACG
>ODAI011559019.1_pt1 | contig 11345 bp, 9 predicted proteins | sample 1539321 | NCBI WGS metagenome assembly ODAI01 (sample SAMN02144231, study PRJEB22623) | gut metagenome | biome: sheep rumen | host: Ovis aries | place: New Zealand
TCGTGTGGCTCCTGACAGGTTTCTGGCACGGGGGTACGCTCAACTTTATCATCTGGGGTCTTGCCCTTGGGCTGATGATCGTCTGGGAAAAATTCGTCGTGAAGGATCTGATCAGGAGAGTGCCCCTGATCGGCCACCTCCATGTGATCATCCTGATCCCCCTGACCTGGGTGATCTTCGCGATCACCGATTTGAAGGAACTGGGAATGTACTTCACCCGGCTGTTTCCTTTTTTCGGGACAGGTGTGGCGGTCAACCGGGGTGACTTTGCCAAGTACATCGGCATTTACTGGCCTTTCCTGGCCGCGGGAGTTCTGCTCTGTGTGCCGGTTTTTTACAACCTGCTGGTGTGGAAACGCAAAAACCCTCTGGTCATCGCGCTCCTCCTGGTTATATTCTGGGTGAGCGTGTACTTTGCGTCGATTTCCGCCGGCAATCCCTTTATGTATTTCAGCTTCTGAAATTCGGGGATTTCCCGTCCGGAACCTGTTCTATTCATAATTAGCGGTTGTTTTGTGTTCTGATTTATCAGGGAAAAAAGAATGTTACAAATATTGCGCAGGATCATTCAGAAGGCGCCTCTTCTGGTTTTGATCGTTTTCATCTCGCTTGTACTCACCGTTCTTGCGCTGGTCGGACGCAGCGGGCCATATAAAGAGTATTCTACACAACACGGCCGGATCCCCGTGATCTCTGTAGTCATGCGCGGAATCCATGACCATGTATATCCCTGGTCCGAAGGATCTGAGGATAAGACGCAGGAGGACGGAAAAGACAAAAAAGAGGATCCGGCATCTTCGGACAAAGAGCAGAATACGGAAGCCTCAGACGCCGCTGATCAGGATGGCAAAGACCAGGGCGGGGATGCTCTTGATCAGGCTGAAGGCGAAACGGCGGACAAGGCAGACGACGGCAAAGAGAATGAGGAAGACCAGGCCGAAAAGCCGGAACAGAAGGGCTCGGATCCGATGAAGGTCCCGGAGACTTCCTGCAGCAAGGTCGTGGACGCAAAGGATTACGGTGTGGCGGACAAATCATATCTGTCTCCCGATGATACGGTGTACAATACGGACAAAGAGGGACTTTTTGCCCCCAACGGGACTTATTACAGCCTGCAGGAAGTGGATGACAGCTACTTTTCGGATGCCCTCATGATCGGAGATTCCCGTACGGTGGGTCTCTATGAATACGGCGAAATGGCGGATGTGACATCCTTCCTCGCCCGTGAATCGACTACGGTCTATGACCTGTTTGACGATGACGAGAAGATGGAGTATACGCCGAAAGGGAAAGAGTCAAAGGAGCGCACGCTCAAAGATCTTCTGAGCAAGGCGAAATTCGGGAAAATATATATTTCTGTCGGTGTCAATGAGCTGGGTGTGCCCGATACCAAAGATTATTATGATGAATTCCGCAAGGTTGTCGAAAAGATCCATAAGCTGCAGCCGGATGCAATCATCTATATCCAGGGTATTATGCATGTCTCTAAGAAGATGAGCAGCACCGACCCTGTCTACAACAATAAGGCAATCGTACAGCGCAACAAGGCGATCTCGACGCTGGCCAACGGACGCAATATTTTTTATATTGACATGAATGCCGATCTGTGCGACGCGAACGGCGACCTCAAGGAGGAACTCACCGGTGACGGAATCCACCTCAAGGCGTCCGCCTGTGAGCTGTGGCACAAGTTTCTGCTCAAAAATGCCATTGTGATCCCCGGGACAGCAGCCCCGGACCAGTGACCGATGGACGATCGACAGCACAGGGAGAATGTCATGCGGGAAATGGAATTTAAGATGGAGCGCGAAGGGCTTCTGAAAGAGGGGCAGAGGGTCAGGATCACAGAAGGAGTCCTGCCCAGCAATTATTACTATACGATCGATCCCTCGCTTGCCATGAGCGGGAATTTTCCCTTTAATCAAAGGCTCCTTGCGCGGGAGGGCCTTGTGACGGCCATCCGTGAACTGGAGCGGGGTTTTTATGTCACCGTCCGCTTTGACGAAGACTAAAGGCCTTCAGTACGGTTTTACAGTTATGATACAGGAGTGTAATATCGCTTATGCGTTTTATCAGAAACTTACTGATCACAATTATCTGCATAGCAGCCATCGGGGCTGCGGCGCTCTTCGGTTATTACCGCTTCCGGGGAAAACAGGAGACCGGGCTTTTATCGGAAGGACTTGCCCTGATCGAGCAGGGCAATTACCGCCTTGCCCGCGAAAAGTTTGCCCAGGCCCAGCAGTACGAAGACAAGATCACAAGATATTTTTCCGCTGATTCTCTCGAGGAGGATCTGTACAAATACACCGCGATCTGCGATTTCCGCATCGGAGAGATCGATGCGGCTGCATCGATCTACGATATGCTCCTCAGGATCCATCCCAAAGATCCATCCCTGATGGAGTCCCGCGCGACCGTTTATGCCGCCCAGGGACAGCTCGAAGAGGCGGCGGAGATGTTTGATATGGCGATCGCCATTGATCCCAAGGACTATACACGTGTTTATACGGCTGCCATGACGCTGCGCGAATATGGAGACAGCGAGACAGGCACCAGGTATTTTGAGGAGCTTCTGACGGAGCACGCGGATGAGATCGATGATCTGACGCGCGGGCAGGCTCTGTGCTTTCTGGGAAAATATAAAGAGGCAGCCGATATTCTGGACTCCGTTGAGGAGCCTGATATGCAGATGTCCTTCCTTCTTGCCGGTGCCAGAGAGTATTCCGGTCAGCATGAGGAGGCACTGGCCCTTCTGGAACAATATACAGAGGAGATCGGGACCAGTCCCGAGATGCTGAATCTGAAGGGAAATGCCCTCTGCGGACTGGGAAAGTACAAGGAGGCCCTCGCCTGCTTTGAGCAGGCACTCCCGCTCTCCCAGGACGGGACCGCTCTCCGGCAGAGTCTTTTGTTCAACAGGATCGCCGCCGTTGAGAACATGCGCGACTTTAAGCGGGCAAAAGAGCTGGCTGCGGAATACGCGGAACTGTATCCCGAAGACACCAGGATGGAGAGGGAGAACCTCTTCCTGCAGACACGATAACAGGAGCTTTCTCTGTAGGGCCAAAGTGTTTTTTCTCCTCCGGGGAAGTGATGATTTAAGGAAATCTGACATCCGCCGGACAGGAATATATGTGTAATGAGATAAAATATCGCCTTCGGGCGATATTTTTTCATTTTTAGCTTGACGAAAGCGGTCTTTATCATTATGTTTAAAAAGACCTTTAAAGCTATGCATTTCCCTGTGCAATATGACGGATTTTTTGCGAGGCGTTTAAACAAGGCGGAAGAGCACTGCGGACAGCGAGGAAGGAAAAATCGTCTGCCGGAAAATGACAGAGCGTTATGGAGACAGTTTAAGGCTGATGGAAAATGGAGTTTACGTATGATTCAAAAACTGATTGATGAGATCAAAATCAAAGATGCGCCTGTAGTCGTAGGTCTGGATCCCAACCTTTCTTTCGTGCCCGGGCATCTGCAGGATGCTGCATGGGAGACGGTGTCGGGAGACGGATGCAGTGATGATGAGCTTGCGTTGAAGGCGGCTGCGGAAGCTGTCTGGCAGTTCAACAAGGGCATTGTGGACGCGGTGTATGACCTTGTTCCTGCGGTGAAGCCTCAGATTGCCATGTATGAGCAGTTCGGCCTGCCCGGCCTGGCGGCTTATGACAAGACAGTGAAGTACTGCCGGGAGAAGGGTCTTATCATCATCGGTGATGTGAAGCGCGGTGATATCGGTTCAACATCCGCCTCTTATGCCAAAGCGCACCTGGGACGGATCGGCATAAGAGGCAGGGAAATCCCTGTATTTGATGTCGACTTCGCGACTGTGAATCCTTACCTGGGATCCGACGGTGTAGAGCCCTTTGTGGATGTCTGCAATGCCTGTGACAAGGGAATCTTCGTGCTTGTCAAGACATCCAATCCGTCAAGCGGCGAATTCCAGGACATCCTCACACAGAGCGGCGTTCCCATGTACGAGCTGGTCGGACAGAAGGTACGTGAATGGGGAGAGCGCTCCATGGACGGACGCTACAGCAACGTCGGCGCAGTGGTCGGTGCCACTTATCCGGAGCAGGGCGAGCAGCTGCGTAAACTTATGCCGACAACCTTTATCCTGGCACCGGGCTACGGCGCCCAGGGAGCTTCCGCAAAGGATCTGAGTGCTTTCTTTGATGAGGAGGGTACCGGCGCTATCGTCAATTCCTCCCGCGGCATCATCGCCGCCCACACCAAAGACGCCTACCGCGACTTCGGCCCCGAGGGATTCGCGCAGGCGGCGCGCGCAGCCTCCATCGATATGATCGAGGATCTGCGGCAGGCCATTGCGGACCGCTGAGTATTTATAAATAAGCTGACAGCTGATAAATGAACAGGCTGATGAAGGGATAAAAAAGAAAAAACAGATCGACAGATAATAGATAATAATCCGGTCTGTTAATAGGCCTGGACCTGGACAATGAAAAGGAATGTTACCGGAGAGGGATTGGAGATGGAAGAATACAAGAAAGAGTTTATTGAATTTATGGTTGATTCACACGTGCTGAAGTTCGGTGAGTTCACACTCAAGAGCGGACGTAAGTCCCCTTTCTTTATGAACGCCGGCGCTTACAAGAGCGGTTCTCAGCTGATCAAACTGGGCGAGTTCTACGCCAGGGCGATTCACGACCACTATGGTCTTGACTTCGATGTCCTGTTCGGACCTGCCTACAAGGGGATTCCGCTCACAGTAGCTACTGTTATGGGAATCAGCAAACTCTATGGCCGTGACATCCGCTACTGCGCAAACCGCAAGGAGATCAAGGATCACGGCGACAAGGGCATTCTTCTGGGCTCCAAGATCCGCGAGGATGACCGCGTCATGATCATCGAGGATGTCACTACATCCGGTGCGTCTATAGCGGAGACTGTTCCGATCATCAAGGCACAGGCGGATTGTGATATCGTCGGCCTCATGGTCTCTCTGGACCGCATGGAAGTAGGTCAGGAGGGTACCATCGGCGCACTGCAGGAAATCAAGCGCAAATACGGTTTCCCGACACATGCCATCGTCTCCATGAAGGAGGTGACCGAGTACCTCTACAACCGCCCGGTCGATGGAAAGATTGTCATTGATGACAAGATCAAAAGCGCGCTGGACAAATATTACGATGAATATGGTGTGAAATAATCGAGAGATCGGCTGCCCGGCTGCGCAGATGCGGCCGGGCGCTTTTTCGTTTGACGGAGTGATTTTGAATGGGTATGAATTTTTTGATCGATGAGGGTGATGGAGCACTGATCTGCAGCGAGTCGCTGGCAGGGGAGAGGTTCAGGCTGTCGCTCGAGCGAATCCGGATGATGGCGGCTGAGGACTGTGCGGATCCTGCCTGTGTTCCATTTTTCAGGCATGCGGCTGAGTGGGTCCTTATGCTGCTGGACCACCGGAGGATGCTGGAGGACGGGTCTTTTGATTCTTTGCCGCTTGAGGAGCTGCAGGAGAAAAACCGTGCTCTGTATGAGGATATTCTGCCGGATCATTACCAGAGCAGCTGGGCGAACCCGGGGTATGCGATCAGCCGGACCGGAGGAGAGCTTGGCCCTGTTCTGGCTGCCCTCATGATGGAGCTGCGGAGTATGATCTCTCTTGTCTATGAGGGGGACGCGGAGCGATTCCTGATCAGGATGGAACTTCTTCTGGAGGTCTATTTTGCTTTTGTGACGGCATACAGGGAAAAGAAAGAAGAGGCGGATCCCGCAAAGAGGGACGCCGATGGTGCTTTTGGCAAAAGAACCGGGCAGGCCGAAGGGATGCCGCCGGCGGGACATATACGGGAGAAGATCAGGCAGTTTCTGGAGGACTACGCGGCGGATGAGACGCTGGTCCGTGTGCAGAGGAGCCTGGTGGGCGGCAGCCTCCCGGAGCGGGTTATAGGCGAGTGGTATACTCCCGGGGACGCACGCTGCCTTTATCGCTACGGGGCCTATGTCTCTGACAATGAGAGAGGTGTTTTTTCTTATCTGGAGAGTCTGGATGAAGAGACCGTTTCCAGGATGGCGGATACCTGGACAGAAGGGTTCCGGATCGGCTTTGAGGTGACTGGAAAGGACCTGTCGATCCGGCGGCGCGCGGGAATCCTGTATCCTGTCGGTTTCGAGCGCGTAGTCAGGCGGGCGGTCCTGAATCTGAAGAAGATCGGTCTGGAGTCTGTGATCCCGGGGATGCAGGGAAATCTTTTCACTCAGCATCTGGGACGCGGAGGAGGAGGCTTTTCGACGACGCCGGCGAATCCCCAGTACGGGTATGACCACAGAGAAGACCTGGCGCTGTTTTTCAACGATGTACTGCGGAGCAGGCGCATGCAGGCCCTGCAGCAGGCTTACGCGGAACTGGAGGACGAGACAGCCTTGTATGCAGGCCCCCTTGTCATGGAGACTTTCGGGGAGAAGCCTTTTTCACCTGTCATGCATGAGGGCTATGCGCGTTTTTCCGGGTCCCAGCAGAAAAAGATCGCCCGCTGCAGGCAGGAGGCCGATCTTCTCTATGACCAGGCTGTGATCGGGCGTCAGAGGAGCTTTACGATCATCGCGTTTCCGATCCCGGAGATCACAACAGGCTATAAGAACGGCGATTTGAAAGCGTCGTTTGATGAGATTTTCCATGCGGTGATCGATATAAATACACTGGATTACATGACTTACCGCGATGTGCAGGCAAAGATCATCGACGTGCTGAACACGGCCCGGAGCATTCATGTACTTGGCCGCGGATATAACAGGACGGACCTGACTGTGCGTCTGCAGACGCCTCAAGACCCCGCAGGGCAGACCATTTTTGAAAACTGCGTGGCAGATGTCAATATTCCTGTGGGGGAGGTGTTTACGACGCCTGAACTTTCAGGGACGGAAGGCCTGCTGCATGTGACTCGTGTCTATCTCAACGGACTTCTCTTCGAAGACCTGGCAGTACGCTTTGAGGACGGGCGGATCGCGGACTACAGCTGCGGCGGATTTCCGACGGCGGAGGAAGGACGTAAGTATATTGAGGAGAACATCCTTTTTCATCATGAGACACTTCCCATGGGAGAGTGTGCCATCGGCACCAATACCACTGCCTGCGCAGAGTCGCAGAGGCTGGGGATCCTCGAGCGCCTGCCGATCCTGATCGCGGAAAAGACAGGTCCTCACTTTGCCGTGGGCGATACCTGCTACAGTCATGAAGAGGAAAACAGTGTCTTTAATCCCGACGGGAAGGAAATCTTCGCCAAGGAAAACGAGTATTCACTCCTGAGGGATACGGAACCGGAAAAAGCGTATTTCGGCTGCCATACGGATATCACGATCCCCTATGAGGAAGTCGGCCTGCTCACTGCCGTCCGCCCGGACGGCAGTGAGATCCCGGTGATCCGTGACGGAAGGTTCGTCCTGGAGGGCACGCAATTTCTGAACAGGCCTTTTGAATAATAAGGTTTGGCAAAAAACAAAGACATTGCAGTCATGCATCTGGAGGGAAGATTCGTCAGCGGATCCGGAATCCTTCTCACTCATTACCCGCGGCTTTGAAGCCGGGAGATGTGTGCGGAAGGGACATCATGTCCGCAGAGGCGGCTGAGAGAGCGGTTTATCCGTAGTCTGTGTCGTCAAACTTTTACAAATAAGTTCCGTCAAACACAAGCACTACAGTGCTTTTCACACAAAAATGCCTTCGTACGCGGATTAAGGAGGAATCATTACTTGCGCAGAATGGCTTTTTTGATTAAACTACAGGCAGTGCCCGTGTGTTATTATCCTGATTCAATCGGGCTCTCTAAACTGTTTTTGCATAGAATCGGATAAAATGAACCGATAACAGGCTTAAAAATGCCGGCGGATATCTGCAATCGTTATACAAGGTAATGTATTTATGTTTTTTTGCATTTATCCAGAAAGGAAAGGTAACACAAAATGGCACTGGTAGGAATTGTAATGGGCAGTGATTCTGATCTGTCCGTAATGAAAAAAGCAGCAGAAGTTCTCGATGAGCTGGGAGTCAGCTATGATATGCGGATCATCTCCGCACACCGCGAGCCCGATGTATTCTTTGAATACGCCAAGGGCGCCGAGGCGGCCGGCATGAAGGTCATTATCGCCGGCGCAGGTATGGCGGCGCATCTGCCCGGCATGTGCGCGGCAATGTTCCCGCTCCCTGTCATCGGCGTTCCCATGCACACCACCTCCCTGGGCGGCCGTGATTCCCTGTACTCGATCGTACAGATGCCCAGCGGAATCCCCGTGGCGACTGTCGCTATCGGCGGCGCCAAGAACGCAGGAATCCTGGCAGCCAAGATGCTGGCTATCTCGGATGAGGCACTTCTGCAGAGACTCAAGGATTTCTCTCAGCGTCAGCTTGAGGAAGTCCAGAAGAAGGATGCGCACCTGCAGGAAGCCGGCTTCCGGAATTATTAATAAAAAACAGCAGCCCGGCGGAAGGAGAATCTCCCTTCGCCGGGAATTATGCGAAATAACAAATTGTGCGAAATAACATAATCTTTACTTTTCAATAGCATATAAGGAGACCCGCAGAACATGATGGATTACAAGAGTGCCGGCGTTGATATCGAAGCCGGATATCGCAGCGTAGAACTGATGAAAGCGTATGTCGCAAAGACTATGCGGCCGGAAGTGATGGGAGGACTCGGCGGCTTCTCCGGTGCCTTCTCTCTGGCAAAGATCAAAGAAATGGAAGAGCCTGTTCTGCTGTCCGGAACGGATGGTGTCGGTACCAAGCTCAAACTCGCCTTCCTGATGGACAGGCATGACACTGTCGGCATTGACTGTGTCGCCATGTGCGTCAATGATGTTGCATGTGCGGGCGGCGAACCGCTCTTTTTCCTCGATTATATTGCCTGCGGCAAGAACGTTCCCGAGAAGATCGCGCAGATCGTCAAGGGTGTATGCGACGGATGCGAGCAGGCCGGCGCTGCCCTGATCGGCGGCGAGACGGCGGAGATGCCCGGTTTCTATCCTGTGGATGAATATGACCTGGCGGGCTTTGCGGTAGGCGCCGCGGACAAAAAGAATCTGATCACGGGTGCTGAGATCTGTGACGGTGATGCTCTGGTCGGCATTGCCTCTTCCGGTGTTCACTCAAACGGTTTTTCACTTGTCCGCAAGGTATTTGATGTCAATGAAGAGAATCTGAAAGAGTTTTATCCGGAGCTGGGTGAGACACTGGGCGATGCTCTTCTCCGTCCCACGAAGATCTATGTCCGCGCTCTGCGCAGCGTGCGCGAGGCAGGCGTGCAGATCAAGGGCTGCAGCCATGTGACCGGCGGCGGTTTCTATGAGAATATTCCCAGAATGCTCCCCGACGGTGTTCGTGCCTGCGTGAAGAAAGACAGCTATGAGGTGCCCGCCATCTTTAAGCTGCTGCAGAAGCGCGGCGGAATCGAAGAGCATATGATGTACAACACCTTCAACATGGGCATCGGCATGGTGCTGGCTGTAAAGGCAGAGGACGCGGACAAGGCAATCGCCGCCCTCGAGGCGATCGGAGAGAAAGCTTACCTGATCGGCAGCATTGCCGCGGGAGAAAAAGGAGTCGACGTATGCTGAGAGTGACTGTCTGTGTATCCGGCGGAGGAACCAATCTCCAGGCGATCATCGACCGCATTCAGGACGGTACGATCCGCAATGCGCAGATCGTCCAGGTGATCAGCAATAATGCCGGAGCCTACGCGCTGGAGCGCGCTGCAAAGGCGGGTATCCCCGGGATCTGTGTGTCCCCGAAGGATTATCCGGACCGGGAGACCTTCAATGAGGCGCTTCTGGCAAAGATTAACGAAGTTTCCCCGGATCTCATCGTGCTGGCGGGCTTTATGGTCGCCGTCCCGAGACAGATCTGTGCCGCCTACGCCGGGAAGATCATCAATATTCATCCGGCTCTGATCCCTTCCTTCTGCGGCAAGGGATATTACGGCCTTCACGTCCATGAGAGAGCTCTTGAGAGGGGGGTCAAGGTCACCGGCGCCACAGTGCACTTTGTGGATGAGAATCTCGACACGGGACCGATCATCCTGCAGAAGGCGGTCGAGATCATGGAAGATGATACACCTGAGACGCTGCAGCGCCGTGTCATGGAGCAGGCGGAGTGGATCATCCTGCCCCGCGCTATTGACCTGATCGCAGCGGGAAGGGTCAAAATCGAGGGCCGCAGGACCAGGATTTCCTGATTTTCTGCAGAGCAAACACTTTATGTTTTGCGGGGAATGCTGATCCTATAGAACAGGTCCTATCTGGTCCTATATAGAAAGATTGAGACATGGAGAGCGGAGAGCGCAGCAGAGGCTGCTGTCTCCGCTGTCCGTGGTTTATAAGAAAGCGCAGCTGGTCCGGCCATCTTCATGGCGGAGAAGGACAGTGATTTGACAGGCTGATTTCGGACAAGCAGATTTCGGACAAGCATATTTCGATGGAGGAAAAAGACTTGGCAGAGAAGAAAATGAACATGAAGGTGCTGCTGGTAGGCGGCGGCGGAAGAGAACACGCGATCGCGGACGCGATCCTGCGCAGCGAACGCGTTGCGAAGCTGTACTGCGCTCCCGGAAATGCCGGCATTGCGCGTATCGCCGAGTGTGTCCCGATCGGGACCATGGACTTTGCGGCCCTGACCGCTTTTGCGAAGGAGAAAGAGATCGACCTCACTGTCTGCAGCATGGACGATCCGCTCTGCGCGGGCATCGTGGACGCTTTCGAGGCAGAGGGACTGCGGATCTTCGGCACACCCGCCAATGCGGCTATTATCGAGGGCAGCAAGGCCTTCTCGAAAGACCTGATGAAAAAATACGGCATCCCTACAGCTGCCTATGAGACCTTTGAAGATGCGGACAAGGCACTGGCTTATCTTGAGACAGCCTCTTTCCCTATCGTTCTGAAGGCGTCCGGACTTGCACTGGGCAAGGGCGTTTTGATCTGCGGGGATCTGGCCTCTGCAAAGGACGGCATCCGCGAGCTGATGATGGACAAGAAATTCGGCGATGCCGGAAACAGCGTTGTCATCGAACAGTTCATGACAGGCCGCGAGGTCTCTGTCCTTGCTTTTGTGGACGGCACCCACTATCAGCTGATGACTTCCTCCCAGGACCATAAGCGCCAGGGAGACGGCGACACCGGACTCAATACCGGCGGAATGGGAACCTTCTCTCCCAGCCCCTTCTACACACCCGAGATCGATGCCTGGTGCCGTGAGAATATCTACGACAAGACCGTGGCTGCCATGGCAGCAGAGGGGCGCCCTTTCCGCGGAGTCCTCTATTTCGGCCTCATGATGACCCCCGACGGCCCCCGCGTCCTCGAGTACAACACCCGCTTCGGCGATCCCGAGA